>LWDU01000316.1_pt1 | contig 16744 bp, 8 predicted proteins | sample 727161 | NCBI WGS metagenome assembly LWDU01 (sample SAMN04566230, study PRJNA314399) | hydrothermal vent metagenome | isolation source: deep sea hydrothermal plume seawater | place: Mexico: Gulf of California, Guaymas Basin | collected 2004-07-11
TCAATATCGGGTGCTCATTTCCATCTCTATACTATTAAGTGGAATGATGCTGATAATATATTCTATTGTACAAATTCAACAACGTATGTGAAAGGCGGAATTGAAGATGCGACACAAGATCCGTTGAGGTATTACCCTTCCGTGGTTCTTGGTCCATCCGAGGGTTTGCATTGGCATAACTTGACTATTCACTGGAATCCAAACGACGAGGTTATTCCTCAACAAACCGGCGGATCGGTTTATCAAACCAACATTGCTAGCACATATCAAACTCTAGTGAATGCGCCGACGGTTAATATTAACGTGAATACAACAGCATTGAATCCGGTTTCTACAAGTTATCCAGACACTCCTAGTGCTGGCGACACAACCACGATTATCACATACAGCGATTTGACCACGACAACAACCACGACAACAACCGTGACGGAAGTAACCGAAACCATTCAAACAAACCATTCGGATGGAACAAGTGAATTTGTAGTTCTTCCTGCTGTCGTGACAACCGATGTAGAAACTGCGCAAACGACGAATACTATAGAAAATGAATTCAAACGCAAGACTTTTGTGAATGCTATTTTACAAGTCAACAACCCTCCAGTATTGACTATTGGTTCTACGTTTATTGACGGAGAAGGTACGCATGACCACTTATTGTATCAGGGTTGTTCGTTAGATACGCAAGGACCGTTCTCCGGAAGGTTGTGCGAACCTATTTCTCTTGGGCAAGCAAACCAATTAATCAATGAGCAAGATTCTACTTACGGCATTGTTTGGTACGATTCCGCTAACGGCGCTCTGTCGCATTATCACAGTTATTCGTTGAAATTCAACCCGTTGTTGGGAGTTGATGGAACTTTCCTCACCGATCCAATCAGTCAATACGACAGATTCCCTGGTTCAGGAACAAATGTACATAAATTCTTATTGACTGGTGGTTATCATAGTCACACATATTTCCTAACCACTACGGAATATGCTACACTGGTCGCCGGAGGATTAGTTTCAACCTCACAATCGGATGCAACGCATGCTGATATATACACGCACACTTTGGTTATCCGTCTGGTGAACTTCCAATATCAAATCGTATCTCAAACGTCTGATTATGATAACCATGATACAATCGTATATCAAGGAGAGGTGGCTGAGGGCGGGCAATGGATTCAAAGTACACAGGGAGCGGGATTAGGTGACCATATACATAGTGTTACGGTAGATGAGTCAAACATATGGCCGATTCCTTCTTAGTAGACTAGGAAAGGTATATAAATATTATAAATACAATTATTAAATAAACATTTTTAACAAGGAGTAAACACATGGGTGCAATTGTAACCAGTAAATTTAGAACTCAAAACTTGATGGTTTTCATCGACCAGTTTAAGACAACTGGTGTCGCAGCCGATGATAACTTCTTGTATTTGGGATTCGGTCGAAGCGATGCTTGGCCTGATGATATAAACGCAAATGATGAATCAAACGGTAACTTTATTTTACCAGATCCGTTAGATGAAGATGAAGCAAGGTATTGGGCAGATATCGTTGGTGCTAAGCGAATTCAGGATGATGATATTTCTCCAGTACTTCCTCGTATTGACTGGGATATCGGCGATCCGTACGCCTTTGACGGTTCCGACAACGTGACGGGCATCCCTGATGCTGGTCGTTCGTTTATCTCAATTGTAGGAACACATTCAATTGTAATGAACTCAGAATACCGAGTGTACAAATGTGTTAAAGAGCCAGGTGGTTCTTATTGCGACGACTATCTAAGCAATAGCCCTACCGATTGTGCTGCAGCAGGCGCAACTTGGAGCGCAGAATCAACGGGTTTAGGCAAATGTTATATCGGTGGTTCATTTTCAGCAACTCAAACGGACAGAGCAACATGTGAAGCCGCCAACGTTACTGGCCAATATGGTTTGTGGTTACCGAACGGTGCTACTTCAGAACCAACTGGCGCAACTGGTGACCCATTAGTTCTTAATGCTCAAGTGATTGATTCAGGAGACGGTTACGTTTGGAAATATTTGTACAAACTAGAATTGAACGATATCATCAACTCAACTACCAATGATTGGATGCCCGTAATTTACGGTGATGCCGTTCTTGCTGGTTCCGAGCAAATGGTGTTTGGCGACGCTAATAGTATCTTCTCAGCGAAATGTCATCACGGACTAATTCATATTCGTCTTGAAACTTCAGACGGTTTCCCAGACAACGATGACTTCCGTCAAATCGGTTTGTTGCGTAATCCGGAACTAGACGGCGGTGGTTCAAAAGCGCAATCTTCTGTATACCCTGACGCAACTTTATCATTGGAAGAAAATACAGGACAGTTGATCTACTTAGAAAATAGACGCGCAATCACACGTGCACCCGACCAGATTGAAGATCTGAAACTTGTTGTTGAATTTTAAAAACCAACTTATTTCCTACCTGTACTTTGCTGGAGGAAAATCAATTTAAACATTTAGGGATATACTATGGCGATTAATTTCAACACAGCACCGTATTATGATGATTTCGATGCTAATGATCAATTTCTAAGGATTTTATTTAATCCGGGAAGATCGGTTCAAGCTCGAGAATTAACACAAATTCAATCAATTCTACAGAATCAACTTAGTGCATCGTCTAACCATATATGGAAAGACGGAACTCCAATTGTTGGCGCGGAAGTCGGAATTAATAAAAGAAATTATGTACAACTTGCTGTTGCGAATTCGTCATGGTTAGGACGTATTGTTTACGGCACAACCTCCGGCGCTATCGCTAAAGTTGTTCAATTACACGATGATGAGTCTGTTCCGGTATACTACATCAAACCTCTATCAAATGAGTTTATTGTAGGCGAATCTCTTGAAACATACGATACAGTGTGTGCCGAAGGCGCGGTCGGGGGTTTCTGTGGTTCCAATACTTGGTATAACCCCAACGTCGCTGAAATGAGCGCCAATTTAGGAACAAACGGTATAGTTTCCAGTTTAGGTAAAGGTCTTGAAGCGACAATCGGAAACGGAATTATATACATAGGCAATCACTTTGTTCCTGTACTTACTCAAACTATCTTTGTCGATTATTTGGGCACAACTCCGACTGTAAAAGTCGGTTTGGACATCGAAGAAAGTGTTATCGAAGCAACTTCAGACCCTCGACTACTTGATCCAGCATCAGGTTTTTATAACCAAAATGCTCCAGGTGCTGATAGATACTCAATCAATTTAAAACTGATTTTGGAATCAGATTCCGTCGACGGAACGAACTTCTTGCCTAATGTTGAAATCGTCGAGGGCGTTCTTGTTGAACCTATTCCTCGGTCGACTTACAATAGTCTTGTTGACGAACTAGCTCGCAGGACTTATGATGAATCGGGCGATTACACCACCAAAAGTTTTCCTATCGAAATTATGGAAGACGGGGATAACTCAGATAATTATAAAATCAAAGTTGAAGCAGGCAAGGCATACGTTAGAGGTTATGAAAACGCATTAAACTCAAACGTTATTCTAACTGCTCCGAAAGCAAGAACAACTCGCCATATAATCAACGACAACATTCAAGCAAACTTCGGTCCATACTTTGAAATAGAATCGTTGGATGACATTACTGGCGTATTTGATGTATACAAGAAAGAGAAAATCCACTTCATCACAAACTCAGTATACACTGGCGGTCAACCGTTAGAAAAGATTGATATTGAGAAAAGAATAACCCACTTCACTAAATACGGGGATTCTTTTAGAGTTTACTTGGATACTGAAGAAGGTTTGGATATTGTTTCTCCTGCTACATATGTTGTTTCTGCGGCAGATCCTACGGTTTATGCTAAATTGTATAGACCAACGGGTAAAGCGGTAAGAAAAGGAACATTTGTTCCTTGGTTGTTCACCATGGCGAGAATGACAGAGTCGTTAACTGCTGGACAAATCAATTATTCTACCCAAAAGAATTACAGTATAACCAACACTGGTGGTTCTAATATGATGGTCGCTTCTGCTTATCCGTCTATGCATTGGGAAAGAATCATTTATATCTACAACAGCGACACCGGCTTTAACATTCCAGAGAAAGGTACAGATTCTACGGCAGCAGTGGTATGGTACGCGGATTACACAGGCAACGAAAACGTAGTTATCCACTTTGAAACCCAAGCAGGTGTCGCCAGTAGTTTATATCAAAACGACAGTTTACAAATTATGTCTGATATGTATATTTCCAACTCAACTTGGAAATCAATCACGCATACAACAAAAACTAACGTAGACGTCGTAATTGACGTAAACAACAAATTGGTTATAGAGCCTGGCGTTAGTAAAATTATATCTATTGTTGACTCTGGTCTTAATGACGTTACTGAAGATTTTTGGTTCTTTGAGGGCGAGTATGATACGGAATATAAAGAAGCATATGTTCAATGGTCGAACCCCGATGAAACGGTATTGCCGGCAACCGGAACATATCAAGTAACATACTAAGTTTATACCTATGGTTCTTCTACGGGTTCATCATTTACCGCCGTCAACTCATTTAGTGATGGCGGTATCAGCTATGGTGATATTTCGACTTATGAAGGATTCTTAATTCCAAATCACTATAGACTCGCTGATGTGCTAGATTTCAGATGTACTTCTGCGAACTTCACTGAAGGAAATTTCCTTCCTCTGCCTGGATCAAGCGTTACAGTTTCTTACGACTACTACTTGCCTCGTGCTGATAGATTAGTATTAAACACGGACGGCGTCTTTGAAATTAAACAAGGTTTCTCTTCAGAAGCAGCAAAACTGCCAAAAGAATTAAATTCTGAAATGACGTTGTATAATTTTTACGTTCCGCCGTACACTTATCAAGCAAAAAATATCTCAATATCATATATAGATAATAAGAATTACAAGATGTCCGATTTGCGTGAGTTAGATGAACGCATTTCTTCATTAGAATATTACACAGCATTAAGTTTATTAGAAAAAGACACTATGTCTATGCAAGTTATAGACACTGAAGGTTTTGAAAGATACAAAAACGGTATGTTGATAGACCCATTCGTGGATCACGGTATTGGCGACGTATCAAGCATTGAATATTTCGCTGCTATATATCCAGAAGCCGGAATATGTACAACGCCTTTTGAAATGAAAGGTTATGATTTTGAAATGAATAGCACTTCGGGTTTACGAAAAGGCACTGGAGGTAAAACTTGGACATTAGATTTTAATGTTTCTGAAGGGTGGATTAAACAAATGTTTGCCTCATCAGTGGTCAATCTAAACCCATTCGCTAGAATGAGTTGGGTTGGTTTCTTGGAATTATCCCCTTCTTCAGACACTTGGTTTGAAGAAACGTTTATCCCAGATATCATTGTTCAAAATGAAAATAATAACGCCGTGCTTGCTCAAATAGAAGCGTTTGGTACTCAAACTCGATGGGGTTCATGGGCAACAACATGGGCTGGTTGGGAGAACCAAGGAACCCAAAAGGATTTCGTTTCAGGTTCATCTGAAACGAAATTCCGCGGTCGTACAAGAAACATATATGATCGTGGTCGCGTAGACGTTAATGATATGGACGGTCACGTTGCTGCTAACGGTCACACCAATATTAGAGGGTTCAGTATCCAAGAAATTTGGAATCAAGGTTGGATGGCGACTAATACTTGGATTGGCGGAACAAGAGACGTTGCTCCGACCAACAGACCATCTAGGCAATTTGATGTGTGGCAAGACGTTATTACGAAGTCCGACACGTGGAAACAAGATCAAACTAGAACATCAACTTCAGTTAGAAATGGCACACGAACATATCAAGAAGCAAAAGACATCAGATCTACTATTGATAATAAATTGATCGATACTTCCGCTATCGGTTGGATGCGTAGTAAAGATATTACAATCAATGGCGATAAATTAAGACCAAGCACTCAAATTCACTTCCAGTTCGATGGTATAGACGTTGATGCTTATTGTAAACCACTCGGCGGAACCTACGGTGATGCGATCAACACTGATCAAGATGGCCGACTTGCTGATGTTATTTTCACTATTCCTTCCGATAATAACGGTCTAAAATTTAGAACTGGTAAGAAATTCATTTCTGCTCAGGATTCTTTCGACGGTTCTTTGACCACACAAGCAACTGCGGCGTACACCGCTGCCGGAACTCTAAATACTCGCCAAAGAACTATAATGAGCACGTTGGAAGCGGAAACTAAAATTGAACAAGTTTCCGACACCGAAGTGGGCAATGAAACTAGAACAGTTCAAGTTGGCGGGGAAAGCACAACAACTACTACTAAGAAATCTATTCGTGAGTATTACGATCCAGTTGCTGAATCATTTATGGTTTCCAATTCGGATGGTGGCGTATTTATTGATTCTATTGATATTTACTTCTACTCAAAAGATACAGACAACACTCCAGTTCGAATAGAAATCCGAGAAATGCATTCGGGGTTTCCTACTTGGGGTCCATTACCAATGGCGTCTAAGATGTTATATCCAGCAGACGTATACACTTCGTCTAACGGAACTTCTAACACTAGGTTTACTTTTGCCGATCCAATTTACTTGATGAATGGAACGGAATATTGCTTTGTTGTAATTTCTGATTCATTAGACTATAATATTTGGATTTCTGAATTAGGCGAACAAGATAAATCAACGGGCGAATATATTAATACACAACCGTTCCTTGGTTCAATGTTTACATCTCAGAATAACTCAACGTGGACTCCAGAACAAACTAAAGACGTTAAGTTCCAATTGAACAAATGTGTGTTTGATACTTCAACCGCTTCTGCTCAATTAAACATGAAAGGGTTTACTGGAATAAACAACGCGACAGGATTCACACCTAATTTCCAACCAATGATGCTACAAGGCACTACAGTTGAATATAGCGTGGTTGTGAATTCAGACACTCAGAACATCATAGATGAGGTTTCGGACGGCGTTGATGAAGTTTTCGATTCATTAGTTACTTTAGACGGTTCTCATACGAACAACTCAAACTACGCGTACACTCCGCTCTCTGTACTACTTGATGTTAAAACGAACAACCCAAACATCTCCCCAGTATTTAATGAAGAGAGATTGAGTGTTATCACACAAAACAACGTAGTATGGGACGGAGCAACGGAAGTACATAACCAGAAAGGTGTGTATGTTTCTAAAATGGTTCAACTAGCAAATGCCGCCGACTCTTTGAAAATGTGGTTATCTGTACAAGAAAAAACTGAAACCTACGTTAAAGTGTTTTATGATACGGGTTCTGTTATTCCGCGTTATGTTGATGTTACATTAAACTCAAACTTCGCATCATATGGTTCATATACCGCGAATGATTTTGAAGAACAATACGCATTTACTTACCAATTCAGTCCGGAAACTCAAATTACTTTGAGTGATCCATCAGTCGCTAACTGGAACGGAACTATTGGCGTATATGATTCTAGTATGTATATTGATGGTGATGATGATACGACAAACAACACTAAAATGTATGTTACCGATATATCATTCCCTCAACAGGTGTTAGAAAACAGTTGGGTCTCAAAACACGACCTAGAAGGCGTTCAGAAATATAGTTCTGCAGTAGACCAAGGTGGCGGTTACGCCATTGGTGATATTTTCTACGGAGACGGTTCTTCAACAAATAAAATCTTCTACAAACGCGTTATAATGCCTGACGGTTCTGAAGGGAATGAGGAGGTTCCATTACTACAAATAACGTCCGTGGTTGACATCTCAAGCGTCGACTACCCGATGGCAATTAGAGAGGCTGATCCAGTTGTTTGGAGAGAAATGAAAGACTCAGGTTCTGCTACATCTAACTCGGATATTGTTACCGATATGCAGTTTATAGAACACACATTTGAACCTTTGAAAAAAATCACTAACGAGTTTAATTCTTTCCGAATTAAAATCGAACTACATACTACAAACCCAATTTACTTACCAGCAATTCGTGAATTGAGAGTTCTGGCAGTGACTTAGGAGGATTAATATGAATAATTTAAATTACACTAAAGACCCAAAAACTGGCGCTGTTATTTTCAATGATACGGACGGATATCAAGCTCGAAAGAAAGTAATAGCAAAAAATAAAATGAGAATTCTAGAAGCGCAAAGTAATAAGAAAGTTATAAATAGTATGAGGAATGATATAAAGAATCTAACCTCATTAATCGAGTCACTTAGATAAGGAGAATTAATATGGCAACGCTAAGAGAAATTCCTTATGTACGAAAAGACGATACATTTAAGACTTGGAGAGAAAGAACTAACCAGATGATTCAACAACAAAACAATATTGTTCGGTTGTATGAATTTGAAATGTTGGGTGTTTCAGACCCCTATGTAATCGCGTCACTCCAAATGGCGTTCTTTGAAGACGAATAATACAGGAACTATAAATGTCACATTACACAAACTCAGCATTCAGTTTAGAAGAATTACTAAAAATCGACCAGCAAAAGGAAGATTTTTTAGATTCGTTAACGATCAAACTATCGGATCCTCAATTAGCGATCAAAGATTTAGCATTAATGTTAAAGTCTTTAGAGATCATGGACAACATGGAACACCTTGGTTCATACAGGGATTTCATTATTGGACTTGCTAACAAGTCTGCTGATTTTACTACTCCAAACGAGTTAGTAAATAACGGTGACATCAAAATAGAGTACGTCACGAGCAACATTGTACAAAACCCTAATTTTGATTCAGACGCGCTTGAAGTTGAAATTGCTAAATCAGCAAACTTTGAGATCGGTACGGACATCTCTATGCCATGGGCAAACGGCGTTGATTATAAATTCGACATATTAGTTGCCGAAGGCACTAATATCATCACAGGCGTTTCGGACGGTCAAGGCGCGGCGCTGGTATGGTTTAATTCTACATTAAAACCTAACACACAATACAAACTATCTTATGATTTAACTATTCACGACGTTGGTTGGGATTTACCTAACGGCGCTAAGAATATGGTTAACGTTCCTTCGGTCGACACAAGCGTATTCTCCGAGTCCGGTGGTGGTCCAGAACCCGTAACGTATGTTGTTTCTATTATCGAAGATGCGGCATTAGTATTACCAACTTGTGATGGGGTCATCGTACCATTCGACACATCAATCGCGGATTATAACAACGCATTTCCTGCTATGGAACTTGCTTGTACTGCCGGCGGCGGAGTTTGGTCTGAAGGTAACGTAAACGACCAAAACACTCAAAACCATGATATCGTTCCTTATCACGTAGAAGCACGCGAAGGTGATACATTAATCTTTACAAACCCTGCCACAAACTACTTATTACACAACGCAGTATCTGATGATAATGTATCATTCACTTCCCCTGATATGAAGCCAGGAGAAACTTGGAGTTGGGTTGTAGACGGTTATCATGATGTTTATTTCCATTGTACATTCCATCCTCTAGAAGAAGGAAGAATGACCACTAAAACGAACCACAGATATGTGTACAACGTTGGTCACGGATTAAACGCAGGCGATACTGTTAAAATGCCAGTTAACTACGGCACGATGGAAGCATTACCAAATACAGCAAACTCGTATTTTATTAACTTGCCGATGAATAACACTTGTACCTCTATTGGTGGCGTCGGAAGTCAAACAAACATTGAATCGGATTATCACGATTTATCTATCGGTGATGTCCTTTCATTCCAGTCCGGTCCTGAAAACGTAACAGATACTTCAAGTCCTATTAACGTAACATTCTCCGGCGGAAACCCAACTATAGAAGCACAAGCCGAAGTTACTATCGTAAACGGCATTATAACTTCTATCTATCTGGAAGATAACGGAACTTGTACAAACTCATTATACTCCACAGAACCTTTATGTGTTGCCAATTCGGAAACTTGGACTGCGGATCTTGCTATTGGTAGCGGTTATGATGCTGCTCCTTTAGTGTTTATCGCTGGTGGTGGTGGTTCAGGTGCGGTCGCAACCGCTACTTATGATGGACGCGTTGTTTCTACTATCAGTTTGAATTACGGCGGTGCTGGTTATACATCACAACCGACGGTACAATTCTCTGGAGGTAATCCAACCACACCCGCAACTGCGACCGCTAACTATGACGCCGCAACAGGGCAAATACAAAGTTTAACTATCACAGATCCCGGAGTTGGTTACCAAACTGTTCCAACGATAACTATATTAGGCGGTGCTCCAACTACTGCGGCATCTTTCGGTTGTTCTATTGGTGGTTCAATCGTTGCATTGACTTTGGATGCCGGCGGTACTGGTTACGGTTCTGACGGTTCATTGATTTTTGGAGAAAAGGCTTGGGAAACTTATGAAGTTTCTGCCGTTGTTAAAGGGCAAGAACAAGTTGATATCTTCCTAGATGACGTCCACCAAATGGGTCATACTCATACAGCAACAATGACCATAGCGGAGTTCGCTAATGTTCAGACTGGTAACAACGAAATAATTACAACAAACGCCGACGATACTGGTCATACACATGATTGTACGTTTACTTGGGATTTAACTCTAAATGGCGGTCTTGGTGGCATATGGTTAGTAGGTATGACCGGAACTCACACACACGGTTTAGATAGTTATTTAGAAGTGAGCGGTGGAACTAAAGTCGAACTAGTTAACTTTGGTCACTATCACGAGATTCTGATCACCGAGGCTGAAGAAGCTGTACTTAAAGCATCATTATTGATCATAACCGGCGAGAACCCAAATGGCACTACTGCTCATGACGGCACTGGCGCGGTTCTAACTAAAACTTCGGACTTCGGTACTTCTGATCCTCAGCATTTCCATACTGTTGAATTTGGTTGCGTAGATCCAGTTAATGACATTTATGCTATTACTGTAATTGACCAACATATTCATGACTTTGGTCGCGTTTGGTATCCTGGATCTTATTCATTCTCTATCACACAATGGGACGACGGTTCTTCGAGCAACAGCAACCCAGTGTCCATCGCAATACCATTTACGGACCTTGCTGGTTATGTTAAGAAAGAAAAAGGAATATACTCCATTGATCACGGATTGGTACAAGGTCAACGAATTCACTTTCAAAATATTTTCAACGGTATTCATCACGGTAACACAAACTATTGGGTTGAGTCTATTATCGATGGAGATAACCTGACTACCACAGAAACTGTTATTTATTCGCTACAGAATGCTCCTGGAACAACACCAACTATTCATAATATTATTGAAGAATATACAGTTGTTGCCGACCTTGCGTCATACAGATTTCAAGTTGAACGCGACATCACTAACCACATCGGCGATGCGGTGAATGGCGTTCAGATTGAGTGGTCTAGACCAAACACAATCGAATCTAATTTACACGGATTAGTTGTTGGTGATGTTGTACAATTACCTTCTGGTCCACAACCATATACTCCATCTGAACTTCCCGGAATGATGTTAGACCATACGGTAATTGCCGTTGGTGACGGTTACGGTCCAACCGAGCATATGGAAATCGAAGTTGACACTCAAACGACTATTACGTTTGCCGACCCAGCACTCTCTGTTGTGGAGGGCGCGCAAAACTCTCCTTGGTATTGGTCATGGTGGGATAGAAGTTCACAAGTGTATGCGCCTTATCAAAGAGATGAGGCAGTTTATGAATCATTCGGTGACGTGACGTTATATGATATCGACGGCAATCAAGCAGGTTTTGATCTATTCCGTGGCGGTACATACAAATTTATAAACCACGCGTGGAACCCATCCGGTCATATTACTCAAATTGACCCGTCTACTGGTAATCCAGTTCCTATGTACATGCACGCGGCAGGTATTAAAGCAATTCCCGGCGGTGGTTGGGACAACCTCGTTCAAGAAGGTATGAATCACGGAGCAGACTTAAATGGGGAACATCTACATTGTGTTTCTATGAGAGCAGCGCACGGTTCTACAATTGTATCAGGAGATCATAACCCGTTCGTGAACTTGGAAGAAGAGCCTGGCACGTGGGTTGGACCCGAGCCATTCCCAGTATGTATGGGACTTAGTGGTTGGTGTGAAGAATTAGACATTGATGGTTGGTTCTACAACGGCACTGATAGCAAATCGACTTGTGAAGCATTAAACCCTTCAAACGATGTTGGTCTTGCTCAGTGGAGAGAATCTCAGTTTATTGGTAACTTCTCCAAAGAATTTACTTGGACTATTCCTGAAGACTTCGGACTTACTGGCGCCGATGGTGGTTCAGGTTTGGGTCCATTTGTTGCTCCAGGCGAGTTAAACCTCGCTTATCACATCGAAGCATATCAAGGACTTTATAAGTTTGATAAGTCAGGAATGCTAGAAGGAACAAACCCTATTGTTAACTTGTACCGTGGAGGTACATACAGATTTAAAATTAATGCTCCAGGACATCCGTTCTACATTACTACCGATAACGGCACTAACTTCATTGTTGGTGGTTATTTCGGCGAGTACACTAACGGCGTTGTCGGTTCTCGCGCTGAAACCGGAACTGGTTCTGGTTCCGGTCAAACTGGCGAATACGGAGAGTCCGACATAGAAATGTTGGAATTCACGGTTCCTTTAAACGCGCCTGATACATTATACTATCAGTGTGAATACCACTCATCTATGGTCGGTACTTTAAATATCATGGATTTACCTGTTGTTAATGCCGGTGATGACATTGTAGTTTACTTCCATCACGGTCAAGATTGTCGACAACGGTTCTGGTCCAAACTTCTTCCAAGTACAACCTGTTCCTGAGAATGCATTCCCGGTTAAAGGAACTCAGGCAGACGTTACTGGTTTAGGAAACTTGATCACCGGTTATGGCGCCGGAGCAGTTCCTAAAGTACAATCTATGGACATTGAATTGGGTTCTATTTCATACTTAGACCCAGTGTCATTAACCGCAGGTGTCGGTGTTGAGACTTTCTTAACAACAACAAGTGCTGAAGGTACTGGTAAATTCTATATCTCGTTAAGTGATACTGAAAGATCAAAAATTGATCTAACAAACGTGTTACTTCAAGAAGCGCCTTGGTCGGAAAACAATTCCTTCCAAATTAACGCAGGTCAAGCATTTACAACAGATGCTACAAACAGTGGTTACATCGAACAAATCGTAACAGGTTCCGTCGTTGACGGTGACCAATATGAAGTTGGTTATGAAATCATAGAAAGTTTTGTTGACCAATTCGGCGGAAACTCAGGCACAATCCAATTATCATTAGTTGGCGATACCACCGTGACGGGTAACTTCAACACTGACGTTGGAATGTATTCTGAAACATTGGTTGCTCCTATTAATACCACTCATATGAGATTAACCGCAAACGGTATTGGCAAAATTGATAACGTTTCATTGAAGCAACGTGTGTCTGGTCAAAATGCTTGGTATCTTGGTGATGGTTGGACTGTTAATACTGCTGGTGAAGCGTATTGCGACGGTTCGGTTCAAGGACGTACGGAAATCAATCAAACTGTTTCTATTCAAGAAGGTAAATTGTATGAAGTTAAATACACTCTAGCAAATACCGATCCTGAAGGCGACGGTCCACAAGGTCGCTTACAATTAGCATTAGGTACAAACCCTTATAACTTAATTTCTAACTGGAATTTTGATGCTACTGGTATTAATATTAACTGGACTTCTTCTAATAATGCGTATAGTGTAGACACAAGCAACGCTAAATTGTTGTTTGAAAATTCAGTTGATTCTGATATCACATACACGTTTACTTCTAACTTAAACAACACGGTTGATTATGAAGTATCAATGGAAGTATTGTCTGTTACCGGAACTGTCCACAACTTCCAAGTTGGTCCAGGTCCACAAGCAAATCACTTCCACGTTATTGATTTACAACAATCGCAATATGATTTCTTGTTGCAAAACGAAGGTTCATCAATCACTGTTCAACAGTCTGATGATACTCACTCTGCTTATTACACGCATACATTCTCACTTGCTTATGACAGCACGGTAGAAACTTGTACTATGCAATTGGGTTACTCACAAGATAGTATGTGTTTCTTTAATGACGGCAGTTTTGACGCAGCAAATACAACATCTACTGATTGTTTATCCGCTGGTAATAACTGGGTTCCTGAACAACCTAATTATAATTATAGTTGTTCGTTTGTTGACTTTGATAACCTACAAAACGGCGTTACATCTCAACTAACAATGACAGAATTGACGCAAGACGGTGGAATTGGTCTACCTGCTTCTGATGTTCATAACATTGTTCTTGGATTTGCTAATGGAGTATTGACGGTAATTTCAGATGAAAACGACATTGCTTATGACGAAGTCACTCTTCTTACTGAAAATTCTGGTATTATTATTACATCTCAAACCTTCCTTGAAGGACACGATGACATAATTAAAACTGGTATCACATTAACACTCTCTGATATGACGGTGTTCTTGGGTCAAGGCGATAATGCTGTAACTTCGGCAATGATCAATTCGGTTGGGTTACATAACTTCACTCTTTCAGGTGCGATTGGTAATACAATTACAATTAGAACTAACGGTTCCGGAATAATCGGAGCTATTAAAATGAAAGAAGTTCAAGTTCCTGTACTAGATCATCACACCACCGGAATTGTAAACGAAGGCGTTAAATCATACTTCATCCGCGCAGGCGGTTATGATACTAAGTTACACTTTATTGGTGATGTCGACAAACGTCCTGTAGAAACTGATATTCCTTTCTATTACAGTCGCGGTTTCAAAGGTTCTATAGATAACGTAACTGTTAAAGAAGTTAATGAAAATTGGACATTTGTCTCTGAAGGTGAAGGAATTTCATACATTGATAACGAAAACGGTGTTATCGTAACTGAAGGAATTGATGCCGCCAATAGAGGTATTGCTCACATTTCGTTTGATGTTGTTGAAGGTGATAACTACAAATTATTCTTATCGGTTGATAGACCTACTGATTCTGTAATTAAAGTTGGTCCTGCTCCGGATAATAACCAATACGGTGAAATGTTAATTGCTGATTCGTCTAATGATTCTAACCCTACTGCTCATAGGGATATGGTGTTTACCGCCGGAGCAACGGGCGTTTGTTACTTGACTCTTGCTACAAACGGTAACGGTTTCACATATTGGGATTCAGTTTCTGTAAGAACAATTCCAAACCTTTCATCTGATGAATACCTATTATTAGGTCGCGCGTTGAATGTGTTCGGTATGCCAATCGGCGGTGAAAGTAGATGGAAGCAACATAATACTGATGCTGAGAATTTAGACTTCAACGGTGATGTAGTTGCTGGTTTCAGAACAATTGAATCTTTCGGTGAAAATATTCTTGATGAATATTACACTATCGCTACGAGTCCGTTGTCTGTTGAATACGTTTCAGCGGAAACTGGATTAACGGGCGATGTTATAACTGTCGTAGGAAAGGCATTCACTGCTGGTATGACCGTTGAAATCGGGGGAATCTCACAGGTTGTTACCGATGTTCATATTCCTACATTGATAACGTTCGCTGTCGCTTCGGCAACACCGTTAACCTTATCCGATTTAGTTATTACAACAACGGATAACAAAACATTGACATTAACAAATAAATTTACTCGGACGGTATAAAATTGATAGCAACTCTTATTTAGAGTTGCTTAATCAACAAGTTGCTTAAAAAGTTTTATAAATATAAATAATACAATATAGTGTTATACAAATTAGGAGATAGATAAATGTCTATTACATTAGATACAATTACCCATGCCGTCAACGAGTTTAACGATATTCCGGACGTTACTTTTGATGCTATCGACATTGGCGAATTTGCTAATGACGTAGAAATTTATACAAATACCCCTGCAGTGTTGATCCCGGCTAAATTGAACGCTATGGCGGGTTCAATGAAGACTTGGTTGAACACCAACATCGCTGCCCCGTTAGAAGCACAACAAAACACGTTTAAAACCGAAGTTGTTGTTAGAACTAACGAAGCAATGAACGCGGTCGAAACGTATATTAACAACGAAGTTAAAACCTTTGTTAATGATATTTTCGTTCCTTGGGCGAATAACTCTGGGGTTCTACTTGCGGACAACGCAAACACGCTAGAAGGAAACGTGACCACCACGTTGTCTCAATTAACAACGGACTACACTATTCACGTAGCCGCGCAAGATGCTATTATCGCTCAAGCACTTCAAGACTTTGAAGACAACCTTGCTCAATACACCGGCGATTCCGGTGCTGGTTACTCAATTCATCAAACCAATCAGTTAATCGCTGATATGGAGATGACTAAACCAATCTCATTGGACAATTACAAGTTTGATGAAAATGAAAACGTAACATATTTCAAAGAAGGCAAACATTAGAAATTTCAGGTGAAGCAAGACCATTCGTTAACCATCAAATCCTTGCATATGATGCCGCCGGTCTAAAAACTTCAATCGATCAAGTTAAATCATACAACTTTTTCATTAACAGTGATGCTTCGAATGTTAAATCTTTCAGAGCAACTGGTCATGAAATCAACGGCGATGCTGCTTCCGATCTAACCATTCTAAATAACACATCAATCGCTGACGTTGATAACCCTTCTATCACATTAGTTCGCGGCACCAAGGTTGCAATGACGTTCGAAGGCGTTATTGCTGGTGATTATGTTTCTATTGAAGACGCCGCAGGCAACGCATATGATAATGGCGTTACTGGCCAATATGCAATGGACTCGGACACAATGACGTTCAAACCTTATGCTTCATATTGTCACGATAGCG
>LWDU01031949.1_pt1 | contig 16743 bp, 16 predicted proteins | sample 727161 | NCBI WGS metagenome assembly LWDU01 (sample SAMN04566230, study PRJNA314399) | hydrothermal vent metagenome | isolation source: deep sea hydrothermal plume seawater | place: Mexico: Gulf of California, Guaymas Basin | collected 2004-07-11
CCAAATGAAATCAGGCTGACAACGAACAATAATCCAGCCATCTCACTAAACCTGTGAAGGAATGAAACCTCTTCAACAACTGAGACATAGAAATTGAATGATGCTATCACAACTATCCCGATAATTAGGGTGCAAACCAGTGCTAGTACATGAGGCTCAAGCCCATAGACAGGTGAAGTATCTGGGGAGATAAGTAGGTAAGGCGCGACCAACAAAAACACGGTTAGAAGGTATGCAATCCAGGTAAACATTGCCGCAGTCAGCGGATTTGTGTCCTTTTTCTCAGAGCGAGTAGAGAGGTATTCGCTTGCTCCCATGCTGAATGCTGCGGCTATTCCGGTCACTAGTCCAGCAAGAGCTACTAGTTTCAAATCTGCAAATGCAAAGGTTAGTCCGGCTAGTGCGCCAGTCAGTTCAATTAGGGCATCTGACATCCCTAAGACAACGCTTCCGATGTAGTTTAGGCGACCTTCTTCCAATAAACCAATCAGGCGTTGTTCGTGTGAATCCTCCTCATCAGCCAAGTCATCATAACCCAATTTTCGGTATTCAGTAGAGGCGTCTCTCTCCACTCGTTCAAGCATCTTGACTGCAAACGTTAGGCCAAATATCCAAGCCATTTGGCTATGAAGCCAAACTTTCCACATCATCGGTTTAACAGTTTGACCCGTTGCTTCTGCAAGAACTGTTTCATGACGGCCTTCTTCTTCGGCAATCTGCTCTAATATTTTTTGATTGGACGGATTCTTTTGTTTCTTAGCAAGCCGGCGATAAATCTCACCCTCTGTTGCCTCCATGCGCTGGAGACTGAGGAGTTGGCGTTGCAGTTTGGTTGCCATTATGATAAGCGGTGATGCTTTGTTTCATCAATGCTCGCACACTAATCTTGTCAGAAATTAGTCTATGAGATGTAATCACAGGGTTCCGCTGACCTCAAAACAAATGGGTGGCCCCAAGTAAACTAATGGCACGAGATGACGACGTTGTTCTCGAGGCAGAGATGGCTGTTGAAGGTGAATTGTCTGCACAACGTGAACAACGTCAACTAAACATCGCTTTGGCTGCAACTGCCCTTTTCATCATTGTAATGATGGTTATTGCAACAATTTTTTCATCTGGATTAATTGATGACATGGATGGAAATGATGGAAGTGGCCACTGGTTACCTCCTGTAGACCAGCGGTCGGATCTTGACTATCGTAATGATGATGTTTTCAGCAGAGTATCATGGAATGGTTCCTTTGGTGTTGAAGAAGTTCGCTCAGTCTATGTGCCTGTAACAACAATCACCGTTGCAGATGGTGGGGCTGGAATCACTGGTGATGCTGAAGTTCATCTCGGTTTATGGCTCCCTGAAATCGAAGGCTGTGATTGGGACTCACTCGCAACTAACGACACTTTAGCAGCAGATGGCGTCACAATTTGTGCAGTTCCTATCATATCTGAAATTGGGCCATACTACAATGACGGTGATGTTGATGCATTAACCCCAGCCAACAGATTGGGACGATTCCTAATCGAAAACTTCGTCCCCCATGGGTTTGGGGTTGCGCAAGTTAGCGTCTTTGGAACCGGTGAAGCAAACCATTGCATGGATTTGATGGGCGATGATGAACAGCGTGGAATCTATGCCGCTATTGAGTGGCTTGGAACTCAACCTTGGTCTAATGGAAATGTTGGAGTCATTGGTAAATCATACGATGGCTCAACACCATGGGAAGCAGCAGCAACGGGCTCAAATCACCTGAAAACAATCGTGCCGATGTCAGGTCTAATCGGTGTACAAGACTTGATGTGGCGTAATGGGAGCATGGAAGCACGTGGTGCAATCATGCATAACGGAGTGTACGGAAGTTTTGGTTTAGATGGTGACTTAGAAGACACCGAAAATGCTTGTGAAGGATACATAGAAGGCTACTACGCTGGTGTTGGTGCCTACCTTACTGGAGATGATTTATCGTGGCTAGGTAGTGACTATTGGGAAGAGCGTACATTCCTTGACAAGGCAGTAGCAAATTACGATGGCTCGGTCTACATTATCCACGGAATGCAAGATTGGAATGTTGACCCACACATGGCTTTCCCAACTCACAACATAATGGTTGAAGCTGGTTTTGACACCAAAGGTCTGTACGGACAATGGGGGCACGACTATCCGGACCGTAACGAAAGTCACTCTGGCTTAAGTTCAGGGAGAGGTGGTGAGGCTTACCCGTTCACAGTGCGCTGGGACTGGGCTGATGATTTGCTTGAATGGTTTGACTTCTATTTGTATAACAAAGGGCCACAACCAGCACTACATGCAGAGATCCAGGATAACATGGGTGGCTGGCGAGTTGAAGGCCAATATCCACCCCTAGATATTGAGTGGTTACAGTTTGGATTGGACCAATTTGAGGTGGTAAGTGGGGGTACATCTGTAACCCCAACTTCCCAATTGGTAATTTCATCTTCCCAATTTGAAAATGAAACCCGAATTGTGGGTAATCCGACCCTTCACATTGATGCTACAACCTCATTGTTATTGTTTGGAACTTCGGGCCATATCGGAGTTGAAATGGTATTGGCTAGTAGTGGGATGCATCTAGGACATGCGGTGATGGATTTACGATTCCATGCGGGTGGAAAAGATGGACAGCCACTAGTTCCTGGGCAAACAGTAAATGCAAAAATGGAATTCTTTGGCATGGATGTTGTGATCCCTGCTGGAGACAGTATTCAATTGATTATCACTCAAACCATTGAGGATTATGTGCCAAGTACAGTTAGCCTAACACCAATTACTGTTGACTTGACTGCTTCGAGTGTACTCTCACTTTCAGTAGTTCAGCGAGATTGTTCTGACTTATTTACGCCGCCAATGTTGCAGCCTTATCCACAATGCAGTCCGGCCGAGAGTTGAAACCAATAACCCTTATTCGCTCATTTATGCAAAGTATCCCACCCCAACAAGGCGCCCCGCCACCACAACAGATGATTGGTGGTCAAGTAGCACAAGGTGGTGTTGTTTACACTCCGTATGGTCAGCCAGTAGTCTATGCAGGACAGCCATCACAAGCCGCCAAAGTAATTGGTATTCTCCTAATGATTTATGGTGGTTTTGGAGTTATTTCGGGGATTGCAACTGCTGCAGGTATGTCTTACTTAAACTCCTATATGTCCAATATGGGTGGTGAAGATATCAGTGAATACTTGCCGCCTACTTGGATTTATATCGTCCAAGGATTGGTTGCGAGTATTGCTGGAATTGCCTACTTATATTCTGGTTGGTTAATTCAATCATTCAAGAAAAAGGGGTTCTGGATTGCTTGGGCTGCGCTTGGGCTTAGCTACATCATGAGTATTGTCGTTGCAGCCGCCACACCCTATCCAGCTGACATATATGGCGATGATACGGAATTTGTTCGCATGACGACCATTGGCTCATCCGCGGTTTGTGGCTTATTTGGGGCGGCATTCTGTGGAGTTATCTTGGCAATACCACTATTCATTACAAACAACGGAATGGAATAAATTCAATGGAATAATCGTTTGATTAACACCGTAGCGTAAGCACCAGGTGGCAAATCAAAATCAAAAGTGATTGCCCATCTCTTACCCTTTGAACGGCTGTTCATTTCATCACGAACTTCCTCAGTGGAACCAATTTCAGAATTAATCATGAGCGGGCGCGGGTGGTTGGAAAGATACTGGTCAATCGCCGTGAGGTCAAGGTCTGAATGGGGCATTTCCATGGTATTTGGTAATTTTTCTAAGGTTTCTTCAATGTCTGCAATGAGGTGACGTTTCGGGGCCCCTCGTTTTCCTGACGGTGCTTCTGGAAATAGAAAAGGTCCGCCTACTCCAATTTTCACCAAATACAACAGATGGTGGGGGAAGTGTGATTCAAAAAGTCCCGCTAAGTCAGAATTCCACTCTCTTGATTGCCATGCTGAAATCCAAATACCCCTGATATCGTAAGGCAGTGCCATGTACACTCGTCGCCACAATTCTTCATCGTCTACACCCTCTTCAAGTGCCCTTGCTTGGGCTTTCAACAATTTAGAAAATGGTTTGTGTTCGGGTTTAATGTGAGAAATGTTTGGCCAACTAGCGGCGAATTTTTTCTTATCACGGCGCTTATCAGAACGGTCAGATTTATTGCGTTCTGTAAGATGAAGTTTCATTGCTGCTTCGTATTCTCCAGCAATCACGTGAGTTCCGGGAAGTCGGTGGCCAACCGCTGAACCAAAGCGTTGAGTGTCAAACCAATTGGGCCAGCCATGGATTCTTGCCTGCTCAAGTCGGCGTGGCAATCCCTCAAGTTGTTGCTGATTGATGTCACGGACCGTGATTGCGAAACGGTTAGCAGAATGGCTGCCGCTTCGCAACTTTTTATCGCTACCACCAAGAAGAGTTAGTCGCCACCCTTCTTCAGTTAAGTCGGTGCTCAAATCGCCGACTTGTTGACCGATTTCTGTAGGCAATTTTTGTCCTTTACCAACAGGAAGTGAGACCATTTGAGAAGTTATTGCATGTCTATCTTTGAATCCTGAAATACCAAAAGAACGACGTGATAGTTGGAAATGTCTTGAGAGGCGCGCAAGAAGGGCAATTGTATCGTGGTTGCGCTTTTCTAAACGATATAGTCGGTGTTCGCAATCGGAAAAATCCGAACCGACTACTGGCTCTGGCCCGCCCAATTCTGTGACGATAAAATCTTCAGCAATTTGCCTTAGTTTTACCAACCTTTCACCACCCTAGTCTGCTTTCGCTAACAGACCGAACAGCCTCAATGCTATGTTGATGACGGCTAATAATCGGTTGACATCACATTTCAACTGTTTATTCACCAAAGGCGAAGTGTTGTAAATAGGTGTTTCAGCGAATAAGTCATGAGCAAAGGGGAGAGTGGAGTTCAGCCAACTAAAGTTCCTGAAAAATCTGTTGATAATAAGCCAACTATTTATGCATTTGAAACGTGCCCATTCTGCTGGAAAGTGAGAAGCCTTCTTTCATGGAAAGGGGTTGATTATCGGCAAGTAGAAGTTGACCCAATGAAGAAATCTGAACTCAAATGGTCAGAATGGAATGCAGTACCAGTATTTGTGGACGGAGATGGGACTCAAGTCAATGACTCAAACGATATTCTTCATTACATTAATTCAAACTACGAGGGGGGGGAGAAATTCCCTACCTCTGGCAGTGATGGCTCCCAAGATAAGTGGATGGACTTTAGTGGTGACATCCTAGGAAAGTCAATCCTTCCGGTGATATACAATTCATACAGTTCATCTCGAAAAGCGCTCAGATATGTCGCTGATGTTGAAAGTTTTAGTGGATTACAAAAATGGAAAGCGATTTGGCTCGGTGGAATCATTATGCGCATGGTGGGCAAAAGTCGTGGGAAAATGTTTGACCTACCACCAGAAGAAAACTTGGTTCATCAATTGACTGTGCTATCTGACGGGTTCAACGGCGATTTCTTTGGCGGCACTTTACCGAATGGTGCTGACTTTGCTAACTATGGGATTTTACGCTCAATGCAAGGGCTGCGTGGATGGAACATCGTTGAATCTCACGCTAAAGCGGGACCATGGTTTGCTCGAATGCAAACAACCACTGGTGTCTAAGATAGTTCTGCTAATTAATCTGATTTCAAGACCTAATCGTAATGCACTTTTGGTAAGGCGAAGGTCAAACCAAATGCTAGAGCACCTAGGCAACAAGCACTGCCGTACGGCCCTTGTGAAAGAAATACAAATACCGCTGCCATTCGCAACATCCCCCTCCCACCATCCCGGTACCCAAGGACTGTTGCTACTATTCCGATAAGTGCAATACCCGAAAATCCAACACCGATCATCACATACAATCCAGCGGCTGAAGAATCATACAACTCCATCTCATTTGCAGCTTCATAGGGGACATAATTGATGAATGAACCATCTTCACTTTCTTGCTCAAATGTATCATCACTAGGGAAAGTTAGGCGGAGGGTGGTGAATCCAACCGGTTCAAAGGTCATTTTAGGAGCGGGGTTGAGCAATACCAAGTGTTGCACAAGTTGGGCGGTTCCTCGCGAACCATTGGCTATCATCAAAACCTGTACACCTGGGTCTAATCCTTCAATTCTATAATTGCCATTTTCATCAGTAATGTTACCCTTCTCAATAATTGTTCCATCATCTCGTTTAACAGTCACTTGAACTACGTGATTTGGTGCTGCAGAACCGTCTTCATAGACAACAGTACCAAGTAAAATTGCACTACCTGGTGCTGCGCCTTTAGTATCCATATTGATAAAACGGCGGTGATTGATGAGACCAGAATCACCGTCAATGTAATCCAACCCATTAATGAATCCAAGCATTGCTGTAACAAGCAACAAAGCACTAAGCCAAAACACCATTGAATGTTGACGACGGTCAGAAGGTAGCATGATACGCGCACCTGAAGATGAGAATACTGAATCTTCAACTTCTGGAAGCCCTGTTAGAATGGGTTTAAGAGATTCGGGTGTACTTTCGTCTGCCTCTTCAACAGGCTCTTCATCTTCCTCCATAGTTAATCCGAAAGAGAGGTTACTTATCCAACTTTACAACCAAAGGTGACAAGTGGGGGTGGCTCACTTGAGTTGTTATGAGCAACAATGTAGTAGTAACGTGGAGCGGCTCAAAAGAAGATGCTCAAGCATTGTTACAAGCGATTTCACCCGATGATTCAGAATCCTTCACAATTGATTTGGACATCACCGGTGATTTAGCCATTTTAACTATCAAAGTCAGCGAAGAATCCGTACGCACCTTGCGAACAACAATTGATGACATCTTAGCCTGTCTTTCAGCAGCAGAATCTTCAATTAATGAAGCATAAAGAAGGTTCTGTAGATTTTTACCATCAAATTTCTCTATCGCACCCTTGAAACATGGTGGCGATTTCCACAAAGTGATGGAAACCGGCTCCAGCCGTCAGGCCCTCCCTCACGACCGCAGTTCTGAGTTGTGGGTTGACCACCAAGCCACCGAAAAATTGAGTGCAAGTATCAGAAGGTGGGTAACCACTTTGATGCACGACGAAGGAATCAGTAATCCACTCGCCCGTGATGAAGAGACCGTGAAGGCAAAAGTGTGGACTAAACAAGCAGGCACCTTAGCCGGTCTTAACGCTGCAGACCACCTCCTCAGAGAATGGATGCCTGGCGCGAAATGGCATTGGGCTGTTGGTGATGGGGCAATAGTAAATGCTGGAAAAGTAATTCTAGATATTGAAGGTGGTCGAGAACAGGTCTTGACTGCAGAACGCATCATCCTCAACCTTATCGGCAGACTTTCAGGGATTGCCACCAACACCTCACTTTGGCAGCAAAAAGCATCGCCCGTCGGTGTCGCTTCAACTCGAAAAGTTCACTGGGGTTTGTTAGATAAATGGGCAGTTCATCTCGGGGGAGGGCTGACACACCGACTAACAAGAAAGGATGCTAGAATGATCAAAGAAAATGACCTCTCTACAATGATTCACAAAGATGAAAAAAGGCCACCCGGGATTTCTCGGGTGGTTAGTGAATTGGACTTAGACTCCCTTGGTGCATTCATTGTCTTAGAAGTTCGAACCATCGATGAAGCAGTTGCAGCGGCTGAAACATGGGCCCAACGAATGGAGAAAGAGGATCGGAAAGACCGCCTTACTATTATGCTTGACAACATGGATACTGAAAAGGCAAATGAGGTTGTTCTTGATTTGGAAGCTCGGCAATTTCGTGAACTCGTAATTATTGAAGCAAGTGGGGGAATCACATTTGAAGACCTACCTGTATGGAGTGAATTAGGTGTTGATGTAATATCTTCAAGTGGATTACATTGTGGAACGGATGCCCTTGATGTATCAATGTTGTTTGATGGTGCATAGGTGAACTCAATGGGTGAGGTACCCCTTAGTCATCCGCGGTACAACTCCTTAATGGGCCGGGAATTATTGACTGAAGCAGCAACAGATGGCCTTCTGGCTGATTCTGCTTTGATTGCACATGGCCGAGGAGAAGCGTATGACTACCTACTCGGTGAAGCAACTTGTGAAAGTGCTCGGGCAGCAATAAAACAATCTGCACTAGTTATGAAACATGCAAAAAGATGTGTGATTTCAGTCAATGGGAATGCAGTGGCACTTGCTGCTGCTGACTTGATTCGTTGTGCCGCAGTACTACAATGCCCGATTGAAATTAATATCTACTATCGCACACCAGAGAGAATGACCGCCCTTAATTCCCGACTTGAAAAGATGAGGAATGAGGTAAGTGAAGGAGGAGCACCAACTGGATGGAATGGTGATTGGCAGACTGCAGTTGCTAATGTCACAATTCTTGGGATTCATCCTGATTCAAAGATTCCGAACCTTGAGGGTCCCCGCGCAAATTGCTGTAGTGATGGAATCTTGAATGCAGATGTGATTTTTGTGCCATTAGAAGATGGAGATAGGTGTGAAGCGCTTATGAAAATGGGAAAAAAAATGATTGTGGTGGATTTGAATCCACTTTCGCGCACTGCCAAAAAAGCAACCGTGACAATCGTTGACGAATTGATGAGAATGGCCCCCATCCTCCTTTCTGACTTGATAAATGAAATATCTAATGCACCACCTGAATGGGACAACAAAGCCAATTTAGATGATTCTCTTGCGGTAATGTTGAGTCAACTTGGTAAATGATATCATTGAGAAACTGTCCGGGGGAACCTTTTTGCGCAGATATGTTTCAGTATATTTGACTAGAAATGGTAGAAAAGAAAAGTAACTCGGCCGGGGCAGATGATTTTTTTTCCTCGCAGATGAACTTTGATCTTGAAGAAGAACAGAAACTCAAGAGACGAACACGTCGAAGCAGGGATGGGAAAAAACGCTCAAAGCCAGTTAGTTTGAGAGAGACCGATTTTCAAAAACCATCGCCAAAGAAAACCAAACTTGACCATGGAGATATACCTTTACAGAACGACAAAGTAACCAGTTGCCCTGGTTGTGGTTCTGATGTTAATGAAGGTGATTTTGTTGACACAATCATATCTTTTGTTACTGGTGCTTTTGACTATCTAGAAGGAAATCCTGTACGAACACAAACAGTACATAGTCTGAGGCAACAAGCAAAAGCTTTGGACATGCCTGAGCCACAACAAGATTGGATGTTGGAAGTTTGTGCTAGGATTGAAACCCAAGTACAGCGAACCACAGATTCCCAGAGAGAAGAAATACGCCGGGGTTTGGAAGAAGAATTACGTCGTGAACTTGTCGGTGAATTTTACGAGCATGTTCGACAAGAAGTTGAGCAGACCATACGCAAAGAGGTTGAAGCTAAAATGTGGGAACAATTTGAGCAAATTAACCGTAACAGGAATAATCAAACAGAGTGAGCCTGTTGTGATTCCAATAGTTTAGAAAGACGGTCTACAATAGAATTACCAACATCAGAAGTTGAAGCATCCCCTCCTAAATCATAAGTCAATATTGAGCCGTCTCGCAGATGTTCTGACACTGCTTTTTCAATTAGTTCAGAAACTTGGATTGCTTCCTCATCATTATGGCGCATCCCAAGCCATTCAATCATCATTTGAACTGAATTAATTGTTGCAATAGGATTGACCTTGCCCTTCCCAGCATGTTTGGGGGAGGACCCATGTACCGGCTCAAAAAGACCGTGTTCATCACCAATGTTGGCACTTGCCGCCATCCCCATCCCTCCTTGGAGAACACTTCCTAAGTCAGTTACAATGTCACCAAACATATTGCTTGTTACTACAACATCAAACCATTCAGGATTGCGGACCATCCACATTGTGAAAGCATCGATGTAAGCAGTATCTTTTCCGATTTCAGGGTATTCTTCACCTACTTCATGGAATACGCGCCTGAAAAGTTGGCAACCACGTGTAACATTACTCTTGTCAACACATGTTACACTTGATTCTCCAGTGCTGGGTGAACCATTCCTTCGCTTAGCATATTCAAACCCAAGCCGGATTAGTTTTTTTGAGCCGTTTACTGAAATGGGACGAGCGTCCCAGGCAACCTCGCCTTCAATACCTCCAAACTCCATTTCTTCTACGTCTTCAGGTTCTATTCCCTGTGCTCGGAGAGCGGACCTACGCAATAGGCTATGATAGAGGCCTTCTGTGTTTTCACGGAGGACCAGCAAATCAACATGAGATGGAGACCACACTTGGGTAAAATTGTCGTGAATTTTATGCTTCACGCCATCATATAATTTGATTGGGCGCACATTAGCATACAAGTTCAATCCACTTCGTAAACCAAGAATAACTTGACCCCCTGCAAGGTCACCATTTGGGAGATTTGCTCCGGGCCAACCAATAGCACCGAGTAGAATTGCATCTGAGTTATCACGGCAGTGTTCAAACGAACCCACAGGCCATTCTTCACCGGTTTCCAACCAATATTGGCCACCACATGGAATTATTGTCCTATCAAAAGTCAATTCTGTGAGGCTTTCGATGCAATTTAGCAGTTTTTCAGCCTCTTTGATGACCTCAGGACCAGTCCCGTCGCCGGGCAGAATGGTGAGGCGGTAGGCCGACATCGTGGAACCGACCGGCTTAACCTACATGAACGCAACCATTACCCCTTTTGACCCATCAACAGGGGCATACTTCATCAACCGTCACAATGGGCAACCTTGTCGTGACAACCCGCGGCCCGTCAGAACCCGACGAGAGCACAAAGATTGATGCAGGTACACTTCCAGTGGAACTTCGTGATCTCTGGGAAGTGATGTTGAGATTAGATCCGCATTGGAATATTGAGGAATGGTTAGCGAAACGAGCCGCTGAGGAATTAAAATTAGTTGAGGCGAATCTTGCAAAGGAAAAAATGAGATTGGAGCAACGATTGAGTAGAGTTAATACTTTGGCTGAAAGAATGAGAAGAAAAGGAATCCAGGTGGATGAAATAAAGTGGAATGACCCCCACCAGCGAAATTTATTCGATATGTTTTCCCATGAACAAGAAATTGGAAGTGAAGATTCGGAACAGGAAATTACTGAACCAATTGAGGAAGAACATCCCGCTGCGATTCTTCTAGACTACTTACCAGGGGAAACTGGTGATGACCCATTACTTGCAATCGTGGCTCAACATATTTTATTAGAAATGGATGAATTATCATCTAAAGGGAACTTGCCTGTCAGTCTTGATGAATTAGGTGATTCCCTAGAATCCATAGGCATTAATCCTGATGAAGTTATTGAAGCACTTGAGTGGTTGCTTGAACAGGGTGAAATCTCTGAGGTTGATGAAGATAAATTCACCATAAACTGATTTTCAACCACTAACCCTGCACAGGAAACTGTAAATTACTACGCGGACAAAGAATAGCATATCGGAATGCCGCGTTTGAGAGCAATATTTGGTGGAGCGCTATTGGGTGTATGGTTATTCAACAGTGTTGGTCTTCTTATTGAATTCTCAGTTATGGGGGGACTTGCCGCATCAGTATTGTATGATGCCCCGCACAATTCTCAACAGCGCAGACGACTATCAAAAATCGCTTCTGAACAATCAATTCGAATAAATTATGGGGAAAAACAATTATTGGCTTTTGTGAATCAATGTGACCAATTACAAATCATGGTACACAGCCGCGATGAACAACTGCGCACAGCCCTACTAGAATTAGAAAGAAGGGACTCAGTGGGTGCACCAGAAGCAAGGAAATTGATTGGAAGTCAACGTAAATCGCTAAAAGTTCAGAAAAAATCGATGGAAGAGGCTCAACAACTTATTCGAGCCCAGCAAAGAATGTTAAGCAAACTGGAAAATCAAACTAATGCAGGCCATGACCGCTGGGAAGAAACGCTTGCATCTCTAGAGAGAATGCTCTCAAGCCAAGCTAATCATAATAATTCAACTGAACAGCAACTGCTTGACCAAATTACGAATGGAAATCGAGAATTACAGAAAACACTAACCGATCTACTTCAGCAATTGGCTATGGAACCTAGAACATCTAATGTCAATGTACAAGATTCAGTGGTTATGAAAAGCGGCCCTGAGATTAACCATCGACAATCACGTAGCCAACCAGACATCCCAACAATACAGGCAATACCCATTGGCAAACCCCAACGTACCACTGAGGTAGAGTGGATGAAATCTTTACCCAAGAATTTGACTTGAGGTGGTTGAGTGGTTTCCGACTTACGCGATGAAATGCGTGTTGCTATTTTCAAAAGTGAAATAATAAATGCAATGCTACCTCGAATGATTTTATTTACTATCTTAATTGTATTGTGGAATGTTGTTGAACCTTACGGAATTCAACTTAGTCCTTACAGTTGGTTCGCTATTTTTTCTCTATTTGTGCTTATGTTATTATGGAATACAAATAAACGAATTCAATTAGTAATGGAAAAAATAGACGATATTATCGATGGTAAAATGGATGCCACAGAACTTCTTGAACAGTATTCAGAAAGAACACTTCCTTTGGTTGGTTCACTATTCAATCTCACTGGTACAAATGAAGAGTTGGAATTATTGCTGACAATGAATAGCGAAGATGATGAATACGCTAAAGATGTTGATTGGGATGGTAGAGAAATTTACAAGACAAGAGGAAAAGATTCTCGTGGACCCGCTGAAGGAACCGGTGCTGACACTTTAGGGAAAATCCTAACTAGAGTTGATGCAATGACAAATTATCCCGAATATGAGGGGATTGAAGGACCGCTTACCAAGACTGAAAAAATGGTTGAGGGGGCAAATGAAATTGCCTCTGAGAAAGCGCTCAAAGACTGGGCGGCAGCAGAAGCCGCCGACCCTGAATTAATTGAAGCTGGGGTTGACAAATTAGGTGATTTGGTGGCTTCTGGCCACTACAAAGGACCTGCAAATAAGCCTTGACCTAACTGTTTTGAAACATCAAGCGATAAAAGGGGGGAGGCCCGCCGCTAAGTTAGGGATGAGGAATGGAAATGAAAGCTGTTCTAGTTGCGGGTGGGCAGGGGTCACGACTCTTTCCATTTACTCGATACACTCACAAGACCCTGTTGCCACTGCACAGGCGGCCTGTGATTGACTATGCTCTAGCAACGATTCGAAGGGCTGGGATTAAGGATATCACAATCATTGGAAATCAGTTCATTGGTCAAATCGCACAACACGTGGGTACTGGCCTCGAGGGTGAAAACATTCACTATGTGATCGAAGAAGAACCTAAGGGAGTTCACCATGCCCTTAACTTAGCTCGGCCTCATGTAGAAGGTAGTAGAATTCTAATCTATTTTTCAGACAATATTGTCACTTATGAATTAGACAAAGATGTGCAACACTGGAAAAATTCTTCCGACCGTGCCAGACCCAGAGAGATTTGGGGTGGCCATATTTGGTGACGATGGAGAGATTGTTGATATTGTTGAGAAACCCGTTGACCCGCCTTCAGCGGTTGCTATTGGTGGCATCTATCTTTATGATGAGAATTTTTGGGATATCATGGATGAAGAATACGATCAAATTGGTAAAGGATTCACAATAACTGATGTCAATCGTAACTATCTGCGCGAACAAAGAGTTAAACTTGTGAATATTGATGATTATCAATGGCTTGACTGTGGGACGCCTGATGCATTATTGGAAGCATCAGTTCTAGCCAAGAAAGGTATACTTTCACCTGAGCCATGCAATATCAGAGAAGGGGACTCAGCATTACAATAATCAACTAATTGTTGCTGATTGTAATTATTTCAGTACTTCCATCATCAAATGTAACTTCATAGATACCTATACCTCCTTGTTGTGATTTCTCAACACTAGTAATTATTAAATTGATATTGATTGATGTTTCAAATTCAACATTTTTCCCCTCTTGATTAAAATTGAGGCTTGTTATCGGATTAATCTCAGTCAATACTGTAGATTGCCACCCCCTCATTGGATCATGAGAGCCACTAAATATTTCTAATTCCGAAATGTCTTTCAACTGTTTCAATGTCAAATTAGAATTATCTTTTTCACTTGATAATAATAAATTATTTTCATCAGTTTCAGACACGTTTACATCTTTACCTATGTTGAATATTTGTGTATATTTATGAAAGTCATTTGACTCTATTTCATCATGGAAATATACAGCACCGGCATCGAAAAATATAGCAGTGCGAGTTATTTTTACCCCATCATATAGTGTATGGCTGGCCTTAACATAACTATAATTTGCTGTAATACCATAAGATTCAATTGTTGATTTACCAACATTATACTTATCGCGTATGTTGTATGATAAGTCATCTACTGATATTGAATTGTGTGCAAACACGCTTTTTACAAAAGTACGATATATGTTTTCTTCATGATAAGCTGAATCTGCAGCAAATTTACCAGAATCAACAAAATAATCTGTATCTTGGTATGTTAATACAAATGATAAATCATCACTTTGTTTGTGTACATTTGAGTGAAATGCATTAAACAATGCAAAATAAATTGGGGAGGTAGTATCCCAATTGTTTTTGAAAATTGCTACCCCGACGTCTTGGTATACAATACTGTTTTCAATTATTTTTTCCCCATTATTCCCATCAGTTACTAAATACAACAAATGTTCATTCGTAATATCGTCAACTGGAATTTTTAATACATCAATCATACCTGAATCGCCGACTAGCGGGAGAAAACCGTTGGGTTTGGTGATGTGTACCAAATATTCCTCCATGTTGTAAATTGTTGCGTCTAGTTTTTCAAAACTAACATTGTAATGGTCTGTAAATGTGGATATACTCGTAAATAATTTCAATACTAAATAATGATATGCAACACTATGTTCTTTATGCACACCGGTGGGTGTAATACCATAATCAATTTGATCAGAAAGTCTAGAAATACTAATGTCTAACCATTCATTACTATCCTCAAAATTTGGAAATAATACTGCTAATTGTAACAATGATTTATCTTGGTAAATACCATGATTGTGTCTCCAAATGTAATTCGCATCATCAGCGGAAAATTCACCATGTTTCCGCAATAAATTGAGAAATTCGTTTGCAAATTCACTATCAAAAATATCTGATGTGCGATAATTATCCCAGAAATAAATCAATGTAGTTATTCTATTGGCCGTGCTGTGATCATCCCATGCAAATATGCTTGACTGTTGAAACCGACATAAATTATGTTCAGCCCAACTTTCAATAAACCACTTGGCTTTTTCTAAGTATACAATATCACCTTTCAATTCATAAGCATTAATCAGGTAACTAACCATCCTTAAACTATGAAAATAAAATTGCCAAGTCCAATCTTCATATGGATTCTCTGACCAATCTAATTCATCTTCGTCAAAAACAAAGGGTTCCCAATATTTCAGCAAAAATATTTCATTTTTATTGATGATATTATCAGCAATCTCAATTGAACTATTATACGCTGGTGTTCTTTTTGAATAATAATGCTCTTCATACTGATTCCAAATTTGATTGCTATCTTCTAGATCATATTCTATATGTTCAACATCACATGACAGGAATATAGAGGAATAAAAAGGACTAACAAAGGAAAATATGACAATACTCAATAGTAGAAATTTTGTCATCCCACCATTGTAACTTTGCATCACAATCACTATTATCATTTTTGTGCCATTTTATATGCAATTAAAGAGCCGCCAATTACCTTCTCCCAAGTACGGTTTTCTTCCACCCAAGACTTTGCATTTTGACCCAACTCTAAGCGAATGTTTTCATTTTCTATCAATGATAATATTGACTCAGAGAGTGCATCTATGTCTCCAGGTGGATATAACAAACCGGTCACTCCATGTTCTACTATTTCCGCGAGTGCTGGAAGGTCTGACATTACTAATGCGCGACCTCGCTGCATTGCTTCAAATGGTTTTAGAGGCGTTACAAAACGGGTTACTCTTGTGTCTGGACGGCTAACTACAAAGACATCTATCAAGTCATAAAATGGTGCTACTTCTTCATCCTATACCCAATGATTTACAATAGGTTTCCAATCCCTCTTGTCCTGCTTGAGATGATAGGACGAAGAATTTGAGATTCGCGCCTTGTGACACAAGTAGCGCTACAGCTTCTGCAGTAGCATCCACCCCCTCAATATCGCGCAAACTACCAATGTAACCTACAACGATGCTATTTTCCAACTTTGACTGGGCTAGTGGAAATAATTCAGAAATGTCGTCTGAATCACTAGGTGTAACTGCATTTGGAACCAATGATATTTTCTTGGGATTAACGCCACGAGAAATCGCTTCCTTACGCAATGTTTCACTAATACAAATTACAGCATCTGCCTTACGAAGAACCCTTGTCTCATGAAATCTGCGACTGCTGTTTCCTCCCACATTCCTCGCATCTCATAGACAAATGGTAATTTCAATTTGCGGGCTGCTCGCATTGCTGGAACTCCCACTCGATAAGGTGTATGAGCATGGATGATTTGTGATTTTTCTTTCACTGCTACTTCAATAATTCTCTTTTGGAAATAGCGGAAGAGGATTTTCTCTTCTAACCAGGTTAAACCCATATTTAATGGGATCAATAACTTACGAATAACCCGTTTTATGCGAACCCACCCATATCTTGTCGCCCTTATGATAAATGGGGTATTGGATTCAATTATGGGGTTGTTTTTAGGGGTGTTAATTCTCTTTATTTTTCGCTCGCCGCGTCTGTTTGCCCACTTCGCCCCAAATCCTGAATTAGTATCCAAATGGACTGGATGTTTTGTTCTAAAATATTTGACCCC
>LWDU01034912.1_pt2 | contig 16742 bp, 12 predicted proteins | sample 727161 | NCBI WGS metagenome assembly LWDU01 (sample SAMN04566230, study PRJNA314399) | hydrothermal vent metagenome | isolation source: deep sea hydrothermal plume seawater | place: Mexico: Gulf of California, Guaymas Basin | collected 2004-07-11
AATTGACAAAAATAAGAATGGAAAATAAGCAACCATAACTCCAATTATGCCTTCTACTATATGATTTATTACTAAAAAAGCTATTGGCAGCAACCAAAGTATATTTATAAACATTATTGAAATTGAAACTATTTTATGTGATGAGTATTTATTTGCTAGTAACTGATAAACATGATTATTATGAGGTAAATAAAATTTTTCTCTTTTATAGATTCTATATATAAGAGTAAATGTAGCATCTGAAATAAATACTGCCAATAGAATGATCCATGCATAAAAGTTATCAAAATTTTCTACAGATGACACAATAGCAAATAATCCAACTATAAATCCTAAGAAACCGCTACCAATATCTCCTAAAAAAATCTTTGCATTTGGAAAATTCCAAAACAAAAATCCAAAACAAGAAAAGCCTAGAAATAAAGGCAAATACCAATTAAGAAAAGCACTATCGATCAAAAAGAAAAGAAGCGCAGCACCAAAATTAACGGTTACAGCTTCTATTCCTGCGATACCATTTATACCATCCATAAAATTATAAAGATTAATCATCCAAACCAAAAAAAATAGTGCTAGTAGATTTCCAAATAAGCCAAGTTCTATATAGGCTCCATATATTTCTATAGAAGAGAATCCTCCAATGAAATATAAGCTAAGCATGCAGGCTAAGAAGTGGGTAATTAGCCTTAGAGAAGAAGCAAGATCATATAAGTCATCTAAAAACCCAATAACACTAACTAAAATAGACCCAGACAAAAAAGCTAGAAAATAATCTAAACTTATGTAGCCATTAAAAAAAAAGAAAACAAGAATTAGTGTAAAAGTTATAAAAACCCCCACTCCTCCACCAATCGGTGTCTTCGTTTTATGCGAGCTTCTTATGTTAGGTTTATCTAATAACGAATTATCTATAGCGTAGCTTATCCATAACCGAACTAAAAAATACACTAGAATGGAGCTTAATGGTAAAAATATTAGTGCAATTATTTCAAAATTATCATTAATCAGCACCATTTCAGTTTCCAAAAACTACACATAGAATTACTACAGTCGAGTTATTGTCCAATTACCTAGTACTAATAAGTCCATCTTGGTTCATTCTCATTGAATGATGTATTTAGAACAATCGGCACACCAGTGATTTCTTTAAATTCTGATATAAGATTATAATACATAAGATTTGTTTTTTTATCCACGGTTTGCAATCTTCCAGTTCCGTCAGCATGAGTGACAGCTGGTATAATCTTATGTTTATTTTCCTGTATTTCAAAAACCTGCATCATAAAAGGTACTGGGTAATCTTCTGTAAACCAATTCTTAACCTCTTCTTTTAAAATAGCTGGTGCAAAAGGACGAAATGACTCTCTTCTTTTTATCTTAAGATTCAATATTTCTCTTATATCAGAGCGTCTAGGATCACATAATATAGATCTATTCCCTAATGCTCTAGGCCCCCACTCCATTCTTCCTTGAAACCAACCAATAACTTGACCTTTAGAAATGGCTTTTGCAGTTGTTCTACATAATTCCATATCATCGTCAACTCTCTTTATTTGGAACTGTTCCAATGGTAATTGATCTGAGTGCAACTTTAATAAATCTTCATGATAAGTATTATCATATGATGGCCCATAAAATGCATGTTCCATATGATATTTCTCTTTTATTTCATCATTTTCTGAAGCAACCATATAAGCAGCTCCTATAGCACCACCAGCATCTCCTGCTGCCGATTGAATGTAAATATTCTTAAATTCAGATTTTCTAAATATCTTCCCATTTGCTAATGAGTTCATGGCACATCCACCTGCTAGTGACAGGTTATCATTCATATATCTCGCATGATTTACATTCAAAATATTAAAAAATACCTCTTCGTATATTGACTGAATAGAATGAGCCATATCAAAATGAATCTGTTCTAGTTTTTCATCTTTTTTTCTTAATTTAATACCCAATAAAGATTCTAATTTATTTTCATCAAATAAAGTTCCAATTGTTGGCGAACCATCTGCCCATTGATAGTCAACTTTAGTATTATGATGGATAAAATAGTCTAAATTTAATTTAAATTTTCCACTAGAATCATAGGAAATAATATCTTTCATTTTTTCATGGAACTTTGGTTCCCCATAAGCAGCCATACCCATAACTTTGTACTCATCTCCATAGTGAGGAAAACCCAAAAACTGTGTCATAGCCTGATAAAATATCCCTAAAGAGTGCGGGAAAAAAATTCTATCATCTAGACTAATATTATTTCCTTCACATACTCCCCAAGCTGAACTAGCAAAATCACCAAATCCATCTACTGAAATCGCAACAGAGTTTTCAAAGGGTGAAACAAAATAGGATGAAGCTAGATGGCATAAATGATGCTCTATATTATGAATTTTACCCTCAAAAGAATGACTAGGAAAGCTTTCACTTATAAGTGTTTCTATACTCATTCTGCTTTTTTTATTTTTAATCCTATCAATAATAAATTTGGGATCAGGTCTATTTTTAAGTGTATATATGATTTTTTTTAATGCATGAGCCTTAGGATCGCTATTGATTGCTATATGATTAATCAGATTTATATCAATATCCCCTTCCTTAAGACAATATTTTATAGACTCTAAAGGAAATCCTGCCCAATGTTTAATTCTTTTAAACCTTTCTTCTTCAGCAGCAGCAATAAGCTTACCATCTACTACAAGACAAGCAGAAGAATCCCCATGAAATAAATTTAGACCTATTATTGCAGACATAATTTTATTTTTTTGTAAATACTTTTTAATAATACAGAATAAGAAAAATGTACAATATCATATTGAAAATAAGTTTCAAAATTAGATCTAGGAAATATAATAGAAATAAATCATAAATTACTAAAGAAAGTAGTTGTAACGGGTGGTTCTGGATTCGTTGGGTCATCGCTAATAAAATTATTACTAAAAAATAAGTATCATGTGATTGCTTTAGAGAATAAAAATAGAATTTCTTCCTTAGATAACCCGAATTTTAGTATTGTCAGTCTTACTGATCTATTAAATGAAAATAACCATTTAATAGAAAATTCTGATGCAGTAATTCATCTTGCTGCAAAAACTCATAGCTCAACGAAAGATAATAAAAAAAATATAGCAGAGTACAAAAAGATAAATGTTGAACTCACGAGAACCATATGCTCTTTATCAATAAAACATAATATAAAAAAAATTATCTATTTAAGCTCAATAAAAGTTAATGGAGAATATTCTTCAAAACATGGATTCCATGAAGAAGATAAGCCTAAACCAAATGATATTTATGGTATTTCAAAACTTGAGGCAGAAAATCTAATAAAATATTTATGCGTAGGTAAAGCAACTAAGTACTTTATAATAAGGTCGCCATTGGTCTATGGAAGTAGATATAAGGGTAATATTAGCTCATTAATAAAAATAATAAAATTAGGATTGCCCCTGCCTTTAAAAAATATTCAGAATAAAAGATCCCTTATATATATTGAAAACTTAAACAGTGCAATCCTTTCTTGCCTTAAAGATAAAAAGGTAATTAGTCAAACCTATCTAATTAGTGACGATGGATCATTAAGTACTCCAAACTTAATCATTGCAATTGCGAGTGCAATGAAGAAGAAAATAATTATATTTAGTTTTCCAATTTATTTACTTAGTTTTCTTGCAAGATTAGTTAAGCAAACTTCAAAATTTGATAAATTGAATAATAATTTAGTGGTTAATAATGATAAATTTAAAAAAGACTTTAAATGGAGTCCTCCATATAGCACAAGTGAAGGGATTAAAAAATCTTTTTCAAGAAATTAAATCATTTAAATTCAATGAAAATAAATAGAAAATATAATTCCCTATCAACAAACTTAAAAGTTAATAATTTACAATTATTGTCATCATCTTTAGCATGAAACAAGCAATAATATTAGCTGGAGGTAAAGGCACACGTCTTTTAGAATTCTCAAAAGATAAGCCTAAACCTATGGTAGAGATTCATAGGAAACCTCTAATTGAATACCAAATAGAGCTTTGCAAGAAATATGGCTTTGAAGATATCCATATTCTCATTCACCACAAAGGAGAGATAATTAGAGAATTCTTAAAAGATGGTCTCGCTTATGGAACAAATATTACATATCATGAAGAAGAAAAACAGAGAGGAACAGCGGGGGCTGTCTTAGATATAATTGATCATCTCAAAGAAGATTTCTTAGTAATATATGGCGATACATTTATGGATATTGATTTGGGTAAATTCTATCAATGCCATCAAGATAAAAATAATGATTCTACCCTTTTTTTACACCCCAATAATCATCCATATGATTCTGATTTAGTTGAGATTGATGAATATTCATATATTAAGAAAATAAATAAATACCCTCATCCAGATAATATCTGGTATCAAAATTTAGTTAACGCTGCATTATATGTTGTAAAGAAAGACATTCTTCTTGATAACTTCTTATCATCTGATGTAATAGATTTTGCTAAAGACTTATTCCCACAATTACTTCAAAAAAATAAGAAACTTTATGGATATATATCTACAGAATATATAAAAGATGTAGGGACACCTGATAGATTAGCGTCTGTCCTTAATGATATTAAAAGCAAGAAAACAACGAGATTACTATCTGCAGAGAAGAAACATGCTATTTTTCTTGATCGAGATGGAGTAATAAATAAAGAGAAAGGGCATATCAAAGACCCGAATGAGCTAGAATTAATCCCAGGTGTCCCAGAAAGCATTAAGAAGATAAATGATATGGGATATCTGTCAGTCGTAATAACAAATCAAGCAGTGATCGCTCGTGGTGATTGCGATAGAGATATTTTAAAAAATATACATAATAAACTTGAAACAAATCTGGGATTAGAATCTGCATATCTTGATGGAATATTCTATTGCCCTCATCACCCTCATTCGGGATATGAAGGAGAAATATCTGAGCTAAAAATTAATTGCTCCTGTAGAAAACCTAAAACTGGACTCATAAAAAATGCTGTTAGTAAGATGAATATTTCCTTAAAGGACTCCTGGTTTATTGGGGATACTACTACAGATATCCTTACTGCAAAAAATCTAAATATCAGAAATATCTTACTAAGGACAGGCTATGGTGGGTCAGATAATAAATATGCTATTGAAGCTGACTATACTTTTGCAGATCTACATCAAGCTGTCACATGGATTTTTAAAGAACACTCGAAAACAAAGAAAGAAGCAAAAAGATTTCTAAGGGATATTATTGGGAAAAGAATTATATTTATAGGTGGATTAGCTAGGTCAGGAAAATCAATATGGGCACAATCAATTAGGGAACTTCTAACTGAGAATAATCAGAATCATAACTTAATATGCTTAGATGGTTGGTTGGTTAATGAAAATAATCGCAAAAAGAATAATTCAGTTCTAGATAGATACAATATGGAAGCAATTAATACTCTTGTAAAAGAAATTAGAAAAAATGATAGAGATATAAGTATTGATATACCTATTTATGATAGAAAGCTAAGGTCTCTAAAAGAAAATAAGATTAGATGCAATATCAAAAAAAATAATACTGTAATTATTGAGGGCGTCCCAGGATTATTATTGAATGGTGACGATCAAAATAATATTTGCAGTTTTTATATAGATTGCGATGAAGATACGAGAAAAAAAAGGATGCATGAAGACTACCAATGGAGAAATACGAGTAATAGTGAGTTTGAGTTACTATATAATTGCCGTCAAAGTGATGAAAACCCCTTTATAGAAAAATCCAAAGATACAGCCAACTTTATCGTTAGTAATTATTATTAAATATAAGTGTAATCATGATTTTATCTAAAACACCATTAAGAATGAGCTTTGTAGGGGGAGGTAGTGATATGGAAGCCTATTATAAAAGAAATGAAGGTGCCGTGATTTCAACGTCAATAGATAAATATATGTATATCACTGTAAGCAAGAAATTTAGTGGTGATATTCGCTTAAGCTACTCAAAAACTGAGCAAGTAGATAATGTAAATGAGATTAGCCATCCGCTTGTTAGAGAATCTCTTTCTTTCTTAAAAATAAATGCTGGTGTTGAAATAACATCGACGGCTGATATCCCATCACAAGGCTCGGGTCTTGGTTCTTCAAGTTCATACACGGTTGGCTTGCTCAATGCTCTTCATACCTTACAAAAGAAAACTATATCTAAAATGGATTTAGCAGAAATAGCTTGCCATATTGAAATTGAGAGATGTAAAGAGCCAATTGGAAAACAAGACCAATATGCTGCTGCTGTTGGAGGCCTTAATTTCATTAAGTTTAAGAATGATGGCGCTGTCATAGTTGAAAATATTGAATGCAGTGATAGTACAAGAAATACTTTTGAAGAATCAATACTTATTTTCTATACCGGAAGAACAAGAAAGGCATCTCACTTACTCGCTAAACAGAGAGACAATCTAGAGGATAAAAGTAAAAGATTAATGATGGATAATATGGTGAGAATGGCATATCAAATGAAAAATTACCTAGAAAAAGATAATGTAGATTCTATTGGAAATCTTCTACATGAAAATTGGCTATTAAAAAAAGAAATCACTAAAGGTATTTCAAATAGTCAAATAGATGAATGGTATATGCGAGCAATTAAAGCTGGGGCATCAGGTGGTAAACTCTTAGGTGCAGGAAATGGAGGCTTTTTAATGTTTATGGCTGACCCTAATGATCATATGAATATTATTAAATCTTTAAGTGATCTGAGAAATATACAATTTTCTTTTGATCAATCCGGTAGCACCATAGTTTACAATGATCATAATGAATAGAGAAAATTAATAATTTTAAAAAAGAGTTTGTAATGACATTTCCAAATAAGAAGCATTTAGATATCCAAAGTTTTTTAAAAGGCTACAGTGACAATATTTCACATGCTTTTAATCACATACATCCTGCTATTTTAGAAGATATATATGATCTTTTAGAAAAAAATATTACCAATGCACATAAAATATACACATGCGGGAATGGAGGCTCTTCTGCCATAGCTGAACATTTTACTTGTGACTTTCTAAAAGGCTCATCTAATGAAACAAATATCCAACCTATTATTCATTCACTTCCAAGCAATACACCACTCTTAACAGCTATAGCAAACGATATTAGTTATGATAATATTTTCTCATATCAGTTAGAAAAGTATGCAGAAAAAGATGATGTCCTTATAGCTATTTCATCAAGTGGTAATAGCTCTAATATAGTCAGCGCTCTAAAAATAGCAAAATCTATTGGCATGGAAACTATTAGCTTTGTAGGCTTTGATGGAGGTCATGCGAAGCAATTAAGTGATTACTGCATCCATATAGAAATTCATAACTACGGTATAGTTGAAGATGTCCATCAGAGTTTGATGCATATGCTTTCACAATTTCTAAGGCTTAAACATTTGGACGATCCCAATAAGTTAAGCAAAAAAATATTTTAAAGCTGTACAAAGGTTTTAGATGATATTAACTATGAGATTTACTAGATCCAATATCATCAATATAAGAACAAAATTTATTCATTAAAATCTTTTGAGAGTAGTTACTAAGGATTGCTTCTTTTGCGTTATTGCCTTTCTCCATAAGAACATCTTCATCAACATCTCTTAAGTAAATTAACATATTTATCATTTCATCTATATCTCCATGCTCTACTGACCATCCAATATCATATTGATTTATTATTTCTGAGATATGATTGTTATTATTACCTAATAATAAAATTGGCTTACCAATAGCCATGGCTCCATAGACTTTACATGGATGAACACAGCCCGCCATAGAATTACCCATAGAAACTAAATGAACATCTGCTGCTGAGAGGGAGTTTTTAAGATTCTCAATTGGTTGATATGGAAGTGAATCAACTGGCGACATTGGGTTCTCTTTAATCCATTGATTGATCTGTTGTTTACCAAGGCCTCCTCCAACAAAAGCTAGAAGAAATTTATCATCTCCTTCAAATTGTTTACTTGCCTTTAAGAAGGTGTCTAGAGGATGGACGATACTATGGTTTCCGCTATACATTAATACTCTTTTATCGCCCCAATTGTTATTCTTTCTAAAATTAATATCATTATAAGAATTCTCAATCAAATGCTCTTCATGGGGCCAAGGAGGAATAACAAAGTGATTGCTTATCTGATTGGATTTCTTTTTAACTCTTTCCTTCATAAATATATCCAAAGAAATTACAGAATGAGCGTGCTTAAGTGCAAAGCCTTGGACCAAATTATATAAATTGGCACTAAGAGAATTTGGAGATAGTAGTTTAGCAGCAATGGCTTGATCTGGGTTGAGGTCCATAATCCAATATACATATGGTATTTTTCTAATTAGTTTAAGAATAGGAGCTACCATAAAAACCAAACTTGTAGATACCAATATTACATCTGGCTTTTTACTAAAGAGGCACTTAAAGAAGACAATAGTTAGTAATGAGATTTGAGAAAATACACGAAGCAAAATATATTTCTTGCCAAAAGAAGTGAGAGGGATTCTCCTAATACTTACGCCATTTATTATTTCAAAACTTTTATACTTATCTTTGTGATTATCATAACCTCTATTAGGAGTCAGTACATCAACCTCCCAACCCATTCTAACCATCTCTTCTGCAGCATCAGCCATATGTTGTCCGACAGAAGCTGGATCTGGAAGATAAACCTGCGTTAGAACTAAGAGGGTTTTTCTTTTCATTGAGAAACTATTTTTCTATCTGGTCATAAATCCATTTGTAGGTTTTCTCTAGGCCATCTTCCAAACTAATGCTTGGTGACCAATCAAACAGTCTTTTTATCAAGGTATTGTCAGAAGATCTTCCTCTAACTCCCTTTGGAGCATCTAAGTTATAATTTCTCTTTACTTTAATTCCTGCAATATTCTCAGCAATATCAACTAACTCATTAATTGTAACCATTTGTGCACTGCCAATATTTAATGGTTCAATAACATCAGAATGCAGTAACATTTGAGTTCCAAAAATACAATCATCTATATACATGAAGCTTCTTGTTTGTTCTCCATCACCCCAAACTTCAATTTCATTTTCTCCAGATATTTTTGCTTGAATAACTTTTCTACAAATTGCTGCAGGTGCTTTCTCTCTTCCGCCATCCCAAGTGCCATCTGGACCATATACATTATGGTATCTTGCAACTCTAGTATCGATCCCATAATCTTCTAGGAAATGTTTACACATCCTTTCACTAAATAATTTTTCCCATCCATAGCCATCTTCTGGCATAGCAGGATAAGCATCATCTTCTTTTAATCCTGGATTATCTGTATTAGTTTGTTTGTCAGCAGCATAAACACATGCAGAAGAAGCAAAGAAATATTCATCAACTTCAGCATCTTTTGCAGCCATTAATAAGTGTGTATTAATTAATGAAGTCAACATACATAATGCCTTATTATTTTCAATAAATCCCATACCACCCATATCTGCAGCTAAATTATATACTTCATTCATTCCTTCAACGGCTTCAACTGCATTGTCTAATGTTTGTAAATTAAGTACTCTATTATCTACATCAGGATGCACTTGATACCAATCGTCTTTCCCCTTGATATCAACTGCCCTAATATTAGAGAAACCCTGATCAATTAATGTTTTAACCATATGGCCGCCTATAAATCCTCCAGCTCCTGCAACCAGCACTGACCTATTAGAATTACTCATCCTTTTTCCTTACTATTTATAAATTTTTTTTATTCTATCAGACTAAAAAAGCATAAGCTTTAATTTCTAAAATCAAATACCCATAGATTGTCAGATAAAAAATCTACTGTTTTCTCTACGCCTTCTTTAATAGTGTATTTTTCTTCCCAGCCTAAAGACCTTATTTTATCTGTCTGAAGAAAAACAAATGGGTTGTCACCTATCCAACCTCTTTTTCCACCACTATATGTAATAGCAGGCTCTAGCTTCATTCTGTTTGTTATCCATTTAACAGAATCCTTTACTTGGCAATAATCACTAGCGCCTAAATTGAAAATATTCACCTTCTCTTTAGATTTACTAATACCAGTCCAAATAGCACTGATACAATCCTCAATATGTAAATAAGATTTCTTTTGTAATCCATCTCCCAAGACATAAAGTTTTGTAGGATCTTCTTGCAATTGTTTACAAAAATCATAAACATGGCCATGGGTATATCTATGTCCCAAGATTGAAACAAATCTAAAAATCCATGATTGCATATTAAATCCTTCACAATACGCTTGAATCATAGACTCACAAGCAAGTTTAGAGGCTCCATATAGTGAAGTCTGAATTGGCATTGATGTATCTTCAGGTGTTGGAAAGATTTTTGCTTCCCCATACATTGCTCCAGTTGATGCAAATACAATTTTTGAGATTGAATGAGCTCTCATAGCTTCTAAAACATTAAAGGTTGCAATAGTATTTTGCTCTAGATCTTTACTAGGATGGTCTGTTCCAGACCTCACATCTGCATTAGCTGCTAAGTGGAAAACAAAATCACATCCTGAAAAATAACTAACTACTTTATCCCGATCCAAAAGGTCACAGTTAATCATCGTAAAATTTTTATTCTTTAAAGCATTTTGAATGAATTTTTCAGTTCCTGTTGAAAAATTATCCATACCTATAACTTGAAAACCCTTACTTAAAAGGTGATCAACAAGATTACTGCCGATAAAACCAGCAGCCCCTGTAACAACTACTCTACCTAAGTTCATCATAATTCAAAAAATCCATTAAAATATTTTGCTAATTCTTTTTCGGCATACTCCTCGTAAAATGTTTCAGAGATGACATATTTTTCCCCCCAATCTATCTTTCGAGAATCATTTACTTGAAGATTATCATACATCTTCTCGGCTAAATCATCAGGGTCCAATCCCTTGAAATAAATACATTGACCCTCAGTAACCTCTCTAGCTACTTCATTATCAGCAACGAAGAAAGGTTTATTAAACAATCTTCCTTCTACATACATGAATCCAAAACTTTCATATAGTGAAGGTATCACTAAAGCCTTTGAGTTATATAGTAATTCAACTAATTCTTCATCATCTGGATGCTCAAAGAAACGTACCTTATTAGTCAAATCTAACTCTTCAATTAATTCATATATCTCACTTTTATAATCATCAGATACAAATTTTCCTACACAATATAATTTTTCATTTTTTCGATAATCTTCATCTCTTATTGAATGTCTTACATTATGTTTACTTTTACTAATATACTTTTTAAATCCTCTAAGAAGAGTTTCAAAGTTTTTAGCCCTATAGAACCAAGACCAAAAAATAATATAGGGATTTGTACTAGAGCTTTGCACCGAAGTAATTACCTTATTCCATTTAGATAATTCCGCACCATGATATATTACTTTTATTTTTTTTGAATCTATACCCATATGATTACCAATATCTTTTGCAGCAGAGTGTGATGGTATCTNNNNCTCTGTGATTTATATTTTATTGGTGTAAGACAATTTGGACTATGTATACCAAGTATAAAAGGTATAGGTCTAATCAATGGCCCGATATCCCAAGGAGAATATAATATGACAGCTTTATCCCTCCAGGCCATCAAGGGAATTAAAAGTGTCGCATAAAGTATCGTTAATATTCCGCCTTGTTTTGTTTTAATCTTTTTGACATGAACTCTATTATTATCAAATGAATCAAAATTCTCGCATCTTGCATAAATTATCACTGACAGATTTGTATGAGTAATCAGTCCATTTAGTATAGTTTTTATGAATCTTTTAGATCCATGAGTATTAGATCTAGAAGCATCAATTGCTATTAGATACAATATAGCTTTAAATTCTGTCATATAACTCTTCAAACATACTTGTTACTTTTTCTGGATGGTATTTTCTAGCATTGATTAGTCCATCTTTGATTAAAGTATTACGATAGTTATCATCGGTATTTATTTTATTTATTGCAGCTCTTATTTCATCTATATCATAAGGATTTACCAAAGCAGCTGAACCTCCTGATACTTCTATCATTGGGCTGAGATTGCTTGTTATCACTGGAATACCCATAGATTGAGCTTCAACTATAGGAACTCCAAAGCCTTCATATGTGGAAACAAAAATTAAAATATCTGTTTGTAGATATTTTTCTATTAACTCTTCTTGCTTTAAAGCAAAAGAATTACTAAAGCTAATATCATATTCTTTTAGTTGCTTTAACTCGCTAGTACCATTTAGATCTCCTATTATCTCTAAATGACAATTCATGCCTTTAATTGCTTGGCATACTCTCGATAGATTCTTATTCCTAGTAGTTCCAATATGCATAATATGTGGTAACTCTTTATTAAATGAGATCTTACGTTCATATGTAAATTGAGTGTTTAAACAAACAGGTATTACATGTATATTTTCAGGTGGATAATTAATAATACTTATTAGCTCATTTTTTGTTTTCTCAGAAATCACGGTTATAGCGCTAACCTTTTTGGACGGGATGGTAAACCATAATAGTTTAAAGAGCATTCTCTTTAAACCTTTAGAATGAGAAACTGAACCGCAGTCCATAACGCTTAAAATAGTTTTTTTCTTATTCAATAAATATGCTAGAAAATGAACATCTCCAGTAATATGATTTATGTCACTTTGTTGAGAATATACTTCCAAAATATTGAATATTCTTTTAAAGAAACCCTTACTAATAAATGAAGATTTAAAAACTTTAAGGTTATAATTATCTGGTAAATATTTCCTTACCCCTGAAAAATAAAGTTCTATACTTCCATAAAAATCCATCTTTCTTTGGAAAAAAACTATTTTCTTGGTCTTTTTTTGATTATCACTGAGAACTTTATTATATATATTTATAGTTTTCTCAATATTTTTAGTCCAAGAAAAGCGTGATGCATTCTTAAAACCTCTTTCTATAAGATCCTTTCTCAAATCATTATTATTTAAGATAGACAATACATTTTCAGATATTTGCTTATAGTCATCAGGTTGTGAAACTAATGCAGCATCTCCAACTACCTCAGGTAATGAAGCCGCATTAGAACAAACAACAGGTAATCCACAAGCCATAGCCTCAATTGGCGGTCTTCCAAATCCTTCATAATGAGATGGAAATAATAACATATCGACACTATTATAAAGCTCTGCTACTTTTGACAAAGCCAAAGTTTCAATATTTATAATTTCATTTTCCAAATTATGGCATTCTTTTATTTCTTGCCAGTGATTATTATTTTTACCAAGACGAACGATTTGAACAGGTCTATCATATTTTTTTTCAATAATTTGCATAGCCTGCAAGCAAGCTTGATGATTTTTATACTGTTCTTGTCCAGTAAGAAGAATAAGCTTTGTATGATGTGGCAATCCTAAGCATTGTCTTAGCTCTTTTTTTGATGTTTCTGTATTTGGCTTAAATTCACTACCTACACCATAATAGATGACATCAATTTTATTTGGATTTAAACCTAATAAGTTAACTAAGTCTTTTTTTGTGTTCTCACTGATTGCAATAATCTTTCTTGCATTCTCTAAAAAACTCAATGAATACATAGAAAATCTTGGTTTTCCACCAGGCTTCATTCCACCGATCATTCCCTTCCATTTCAACATAGGAATTAAATCATGGACTGTAACTATACCTTTATCTTTAAGATTACTTTCCTTAAGAAGATGTGCGTAACCATGCTCAATAACATGAAACACTCCCTTACCTAATTGTTTCATTTGTTGAGGATAAGAAAGATATCTTAAAATTCTCATTTTAGTATTTAAACCATTCGGGAAAGGACTTAAATATCTTGGCACTTTAGGAAAATATTCTGACAGTAAGTATTCATCTGGATAATGCTTACTAATACCTGCACTAAGGAAATCAGCATAAAGATCCATTGAAATCCTATTATCCTCTTTAAAATCACGAAGCAATGTAATGTTTTTTTTCATTTAGATCTAGGTATTATTTCTAATTTAAATTAATCGGATATTATTTGCTGATTAAGCTTCTTCCTACAACATATTTGGAATGTCGGCCAGACCTTAGTAATGGAAATAAATCCATCGATCCATTTTCTATTAACTTAGCCGCTTCATGATCATATTTCATTTCAATTACACAATATTCCATGTGATAAGAATGATTATTAAATAAAGCTTCTACGCTACCTTCATTTGATAAATCTATGTATCTAAGATTACTATCTAGAGTACATCTAAGGTCAAATAAGTTACTTTGATAATATTCTCTCTCATAACTAACTCCTAATGATAATTCTGTAGAAGGAGTAAGGTAAGGCTTAACATTATTAGGCATTTTATTAATGAGATAATTAATTAAATTTATACCTGGATTGTTCATTATATCCTTTGGTAACTTTATACTTTCAATAATTTTGTCACCAAGAAAGTTTTTTCGTAACTTAATCTCTAGATTAAATTCAGTATCTTGATCATAAAAAGAATTATCCTTATGTGAATACCATCTTAGTCTTGCTTTGCTTCGATTTGAAATCCCAGATAAATTAGAATTTAAGTCATCAAGATTACTATTATCAAAATAAATACTGTTAACTCGTCTAATTGGGAAAGCTTCATTAAATATAAAAGATGAATTAAATATAGCATCTCTCATTTCATCCAAAAAGAGACAACTAAAAGTGTATTTTTTTTCATATCTCATATCACTTAATAGACTTCATAAATGAGTCATACATAGAATCAACATCGATTTTCTTTGGAATTATTGTCTGATTATCAACAGTCATTTTAGATCCTTTCTGATTAATATATATTGATTCTGATGCTTGTATATCCTCGATATAGACATTAGCACCATCATGATGTGGCTTTTTATTATAAGCCATGATATTAGCTAAAGAAATTTCTGAAAACTTTAACTTTTTAGCCTCCAAAAAAGATGAATCTTTTACAGCGATTCCAACTAATGCATCTTCTATCGACATGTTTTGAACTTTAACTTTGGCTGACTCTCCAATTGATAAACCTTTATCTGTAGTACGATTAATTCTGATATTAGAAATTTCCACTGACGCATGACTTATGTCAATAGCGTCTGCTCCAGTTCTTGTGCCAATATCAGAGAAAGTTGAATCTCTAAGATCTACTCTTCCAAAATCTATATCTAGTCCATCTGATGGTGTATTAGATATATTTAATTCTCTGACTACTCCATTTGTATTAACTAAATTAAGTGAGTCTTCGCTTATATTTTTCGAGAAAGTGGAATTACTAATATTAATTTTACCCTTAAAAATAGTCATGCCACCAGTATAATTATACCCCCCTATTCCTTTTCCTGTCGCTGCTTGCATTAAAAGTCCATTGATCTGTATATCCTTATTATTAGCCAATATCAAAACACCTGGCCAAGAATCTTCACCAATACCTTGAAAGACGACGTTCTCTTGTTTTGATCCTAAAATTTTTGTCTCGCCCTTAATAATTAATGATGCATCAGATGCAAAGTTTAGAATGGCCCCCCTCTTAATAACTAATACATAACCATCTGGAATTATAAGATCTTCAAGTACTTCTATATTTTTGAATTCATCAAGAATGATTAAGTTCTCATTGAGATCAACTCTAAAATATTTTCTCAAATGCTCAATTGTTGATTGAGTATATATAGGTATTCTCTTATTTTTATATGTTAGGTAAATATCTGAAGTAACTATCATTTCTTCTGTTTTAGCATTTCTATACTCTAATTTTACTTTATCAATACTACTGATCAGCTCATTACTTAAAATAACTGGGTCAATATCATAAATAAAAGCGTTTTTTTCTTCATCAAAGATATAACTTTTTAGTGGTATATATTGAGTTGATTCTTTTGTTTCAAATAATATTTTTAAGTCACTTAGTGGCTTTTTTTCTGGGTTCAAAACAACTAGTTTTAATGAATCATTATCTTTCATTATTGAGAATGTAAGATGCAGAACCTGATTAGGATCATTTATATCAATTTCATTGATACGATTCTCATCAAATTTATTTAACCATAATCTAATATCAGGTATATGATCTGCTGATATTGAGTACTTATCTAAAAAAGGAGCATCCCAACTTAATTCCTTTCTTAATTGCTGCTCTTTATCATTTATACCTTCAATAAAGTTTTCAGCGTTTATGCTATTTGACCACCAATCAAGCTCAATCTTGAGTAGCTTCCTAAAAGACTGAATCTTTAATAATTCATAAACAAACTCGCCTGGTATAGGTAAAAAGCCTAGATGTCTAGACGGTTCTTTTTGGCCACAACCATTATCAAAACTAATAGGCTCAACTTTTTTCTTTAGAGGATGAAAATAAAATTTTAGATTTGAATCTCCATTGCCATGGAAGCATTTATATATGAAAGTTACAGCCAGATATCGTGCCCATGTTTCTGAATCAAAAGTTTCCAATGCAAGTTCTGGATTATTTCTAAAATTCTGAGTTACACCAGCCTTCTTACCAAGATAATAATCTAGGTTTAAAATAGCAGCTTTAAGATTTAAATCATTACTCCAAAACATCTCTTCATCATAGATTTTCAAGCCTTCTGTTTCAAAAAAATCATATGCAAGTATCGGGCCATATGGTCTAGAAGAAAATTCTGTCATAGGCTCAGATACATGCTCCTCTATATACATCGGACCTATTTTCTCCCCATTAATGAATGTGTTTGTAAACATAGTCCTTGGAGCAATTACACCTCTAAAAATCATTGCATCGTGGA
>LWDU01040211.1_pt1 | contig 16731 bp, 25 predicted proteins | sample 727161 | NCBI WGS metagenome assembly LWDU01 (sample SAMN04566230, study PRJNA314399) | hydrothermal vent metagenome | isolation source: deep sea hydrothermal plume seawater | place: Mexico: Gulf of California, Guaymas Basin | collected 2004-07-11
TATGCCATTGGTCGCTATCTACCGATTGGCGGACTGGGTAATAGTCCCGGTGCAACCATTGTAATCTAAAAAAAAGATTATTAAAAGACCCGATATGATAGTAATCCAATATATAATGGATATGTCACCAATAACATAAGGATAAAAGATGATTGAAAGAACGCCGTTTTTAGTACGGCTGACACCACAAAGCGTTGAGCTGCTGGCTAAGGCCGCAATTGAGCAAGAAAAGACAAAAACTGGATTAATCAATGAGGCTATAAAAGCATACTTGAAGACACAAAAATGATGGTGCGACTGGAGCTGCCCTACCCGCCGAGCGTCAACACTTATTGGCGAGCGAACGGTCATCGGCGATTCATCAGTCCAGCAGGTGTGAAATTCACGAACGAGGTATCGCAAATTGTGCAAGAAGTGAACCCGCGCAGATTCGGCGATAAACAGGTGGCCGTCAGCATCGTGATTCATCCGCGCTCAAAGCGCAAATTTGATTTAGACAACACATTGAAAGCCATTCTTGATGCACTAATGAAAGCTAACGTATATAATGACGATAGCCAAATAGAGCGCATTGAGATTAAAAGAGGCGAAGCAGTAAAAGGCGGGATGGCCGTCATCCATTTATACGATTTTATAGGGGAAAATAAATATGGCAGATTATGAAGCTAAACCGGGTCAAGGCAGCGTTTGGGCTAACGACAGAAAGACAGAGGAGTGGCACGCAGACTGGCGCGGAAAGATACTATTGCCCAACGGCGATGAGCATTATATTGATTTGTGGGATAATGACAGAAATGGCAAGGTATGGCGAGGCGTTAAAATAGGCAATAAGGTTGAGAATTCTGGCGCACCAGCGCAAAGGTCGGCACCAGCACCAACAGCCGCAGCAGTATCCGTGCCGACGTATATAGACGATGAAATCCCATTTTAATGAAAGACGCTAAAGACAGACAAATAGGCGGTGACCATTATATGAGAATGGGGATTCAGCCTATGGTATATAGCATGGCGAATAACCTAAACCCAATACAGCACACAATAATCAAGTATGTATCGCGCGTTGATTTGAAAGGCAACGGCGATGAGGATATAGAAAAAGCTATTCACACCCTGCAATTATGGCAACAATGGAGAGAGGACGAGTTACGCTGACCATGGAAACCAGACAGAAGATTAAGCAGCTAAAAGAAGAGTTTGAGATACTCGGCAATAATAACGCGCGGGTGATGGAGATAATAGACGCGCTGCTGGCCGAGAACAAAGAACTTAAACGCATGCTGACCATAGAATTTAGGGATATTGATGACGAGAACTGCGATTGAAATAACAACGAGAAAAACAAACGATTTAATTCCGTATGTGAATAACTCACGCACGCACAGTGATGAGCAGGTGTCGCAGGTAGCGGCAAGCATCAAGGAATTCGGCTTCACTAATCCCATTCTGGTTGATGCTGATAATGGCATCATTGCCGGGCATGGGCGATTGATGGCCGCAAAGAAGCTCGGCTTGCAAGAAGTGCCGACAATTGAGCTTGGCCACTTGAGCGATGCCCAGAAAAAGGCATACGTTATTGCGGATAATAAGCTGGCGTTAAATGCCGGGTGGGATGAAGCAATGCTGGCCGCTGAGATAGAGCAGCTAAAAGACCTTGATTTTGACATCGGGCTGCTGGGCTTTGATGCTGATGAGTTGCTCTTTGGCGATGAAGTGACTGAGGGCTTAACCGACGAAGATGAAGTGCCAGAGCTGCCTGAAATTCCCAAATCAAAATTAGGCGATATTTGGGTGCTTGGCGAGCATAGGGTTATGTGCGGTGATTCAACTAATACAGATAACGTGAACTCATTGATTGATAATAACCAGATTGATTTAGTTTACACAGACCCACCATACGGCATTGATGAAAAAGGCGATAGAACTGGTCGCAATACTGGACTTGCTAAAAACCATAATTTTAAAGATTTTAAAGATGATTCAATTGACTATGCTGTTAAGGCTACACAGATTGTTGATAAGTTAGATATTAAGCGCCAAGTCTGGTGGGGTGCAAATTATTATTGTCATTTCTTGCCACAATCAAACAACTGGTTCATCTGGGACAAAAGAGTTGCGGATAAAATGAAAGACAACCAATCAGATTGTGAAATGGCTTGGGTTAAGTCTAAATGGTCAAGTGTTAGAATATTTAGGCACTTATGGAAAGGCTTTAATAAAGATAGTGAGCGAGGTGAAGCCAGAGTACACCCAACACAGAAGCCAGTAGCATTAGCGGAGTGGTCTTTTGATTATTTCAAAGAGGTTGATTCAGTAATGGACTTATTTGGCGGTTCTGGCTCAACATTAATCGCCTGTGAGAATACAAAGCGTAAATGTTATATGATGGAGTTTGATGAACATTATTGTGATGTAATAGTTAAACGCTGGCAAGACTTTACAGGCAAGAAAGCAACACACGCTGAAACTGGAGAGATATTTGATGGCTAAAATGAAGACAAAACCATTGGCAGAAATAGATTGGGAGCAGGTGGACAAGATGTGCGGAATCCATTGCACAGGGGAAGAGATAGCGGGCATATTGGGCGTTGATTATGACACGCTGAATGCGGCCTGTAAGCGAGAGAAAAAGCTGGGATTTTCGGATTATTTCAAGCAAAAGAGTTCAAGCGGTAAAATGTCGCTCAGAAGGCGGCAATATACATCGGCGATGGAAGGCAATCCAACGATGATGGTATGGCTCGGAAAAAACTGGCTTGGGCAATCAGATAAGACGGAAATCACGCAAACAACCACATCCATCACAGGCATCAAGCTAATTGATTAAAGAAGTATCTGTTCTGCCACATCAACGGCAGTTCGTGAAAAGCAAAGCACCATCAACCGGGCTAGTCGCTGGATTTGGTGCGGGCAAGTCATACGCTGGAACGCTAAAGACGCTAATCAAGAAACTGCAATACCCGGCAATAAAGGTAGCCTATTATCTACCGACTTATCCACATATCAGAGATATAGCTTTTGAGAAGTTTCCAGAAATGTGCGATATGTTGGGGCTGAAATACCAGCTGCACAGGTCAGATAAAGAGCTAAACATTGACGGATTTGGATCGGTTATCTTTCGGAACATGAGTGAGCCTGAATATATCATCGGCTATGAGGTCGGATATTCGCTGATTGATGAGTGCGACATATTGCCAAAGCAGAAAATGGACAAAGCGTTTAAGCAGATATTAGCGCGTAATCGTGCGCCACTTCCAGACCACGAGCAGAACCAAGTGGATGTGGTGGGAACGCCTGAAGGGTATCGCTGGTTTTACGATAGGTTCGTAACCAACGCAACCGACAGTTACAATCTCATAAAAGCCAAAACAATGGATAATCCGTACTTGCCAGCTGGGTATATAGACACGCTTCGCGGCGATTATGATGCGCGATTATTGCAGCAGTATCTGATGGGCGAGTTTATCAATGTCAACGGATCTGCTGTTTACCACCAATTTGACCGCGACATCCACGTTATACCCGATATGGACATCAATCCGTCATTGCCTTTAATCATCACCTTTGACTTTAACATCAATCCGTACAATGCCATCTATCTGGTGCAGGTGGTTAACGGCGAAGTGGTGGTTATTGATAACGCCATCCTTAAAGGCAAGCCGCTGGTGGATTCATTAAACTACTTAAAAGACAAATTCAAGCACATCGGCCATGCGTTAATGTCGGCCACAATATATGGCGATGCTTCTGGCAGGGCAAGAAGTCAGGGTACAGCGCAGACCAATTACGACCTAATCCGCAACGCTGGGTTTCATCACCAGCTAATCAAAACAGCGAATCCGCGAGTAGCTGACCGCGTAAACGTGGTCAACAGTTTATTGATGAATGGCGAGGGTGATGTTAAACTTCGCATATGCAGTCGGAATTCTCACTTAATCGCCGACTTTGAGCAGATGGCCTACGACGACAAAGGCGAGGTTGATAAGTCAGATAATGACCTGACGCACAACGCCGATTCAGTCGGATATTACATAGAATATGAACATTCATTAAATAAACCGAAAGAATTAAGAGCGAGGTATACAGGCTAATGGCATCTATAGCGACAGCATCATCATCAAATACACGGCTAAATAAATTCAAGCGACGCTTTGAAATGTATAACGACAATTATCGCGGTCAGGTTATCAGCAAGTTAGGCCAGATATATCGCGCCTTTAAGCAGCTAAATCTTGACGTTCAAATCAACGACAATAACAATCTATTCAAACACATCGTAAACGCGACATCCAACGTCTATTCGTTTGGCGTGGAGCGGCGGTTTGACGATGAATCTGCGCAAGAGATATATACTGAATTGCGCGTCAATAAGACGATGGCGCAAGCTAATAGATACATGAACGCTTTCAATGATGTGCTGGTGCAGGTTTCATGGGCTGATGATAAGCCGAAAATGATGCTTAGATTGCCGCACCAAACTGAGGTTGAATACTCAGGCGGCGAGGCTTCGGCGGTTACCTACTTTATTGAAATGGTTGATAATGAAACAGAGCGGTGGGCGTACTGGTCAGCCGACGAGCATTATTATATAGACAAGTCGCGCGGCGTTGAGAAGGTGGTGGCGGTTGAAGATAACGAGGAAAAGATTAACCCGTTTGGCGTGTTGCCCTTCGTGTTTATCCATAACGGCTGGCGCGATGAATCGTTCTGGGACGTGTTTACAGGCGACGATTTGACCAACGGCACGATAGACTTAGCCGTACATCTTACGTTCTTAAACCACATCATTAAATCTCAGTCGTTCAAACAACTGGTAGGTAAGGGCGACAATGTGGGTGAATTGCTGGGGCAGGTGCTTGATCCGTTATCCATCCTGACATTAACCGGGCAGAATACAGAAATAAGCGTACTGGATATGCAGTCAAATTATGAGCAGCTGCATAAGGTGGCGCAAGAATTGGCGAATAGCTTGGCAGTCAATTACGGCATATCGCCCAAGCAATTCAGAATGTCAGGTAGCCCAAGCAGCGGATTCTCATTGAAAATGGAAAACCTCAAACTAGATAGACAGACAATTGAGCAACAAGCAGACTTCAAGGTATATGAAAAAGAGCTATTCAGCATGATTGGCACGGTGTCGGAATATTACGGCAAACCCATCAGCGGCGATGTGTCTATCAACTTTGGTGAGCCAACTTATCCAGAGCCAGAGCAAGACTTGCTCACTTATAACCGCGAGCGCATAGACTTGGGATTATCTTCACCCTACAAAATATTGATGGAAGCTGACCCTGATTTGACAGCCGATGAAGCGATGGTTATGGTTGAGGATAACTTAACGCGCAGGAATGAGATGTTTGACAAGGTGGCCAGCGGCGGAAATGTCGTTGAAACCATGAAAGCATTAGACGATGCCAACGCTTGATGAGATTTACAATCAAGAACAGGGCAAGATAAATGGCTTTGTCGGCCAGTTTGACGCTGAATCAGAAAAGGTATTCAGGCGGGTTCAAGGCTTGGCGGTTGCTGGGCTGGCTGGCCTATCTCAGGACGACATTCTTTCCTACGACTTAAAGTGGCGCGATATATTGCGCGATTCTGGTTATTATCAGATGGTCAATAAGCTGGTGGACAGCAACTTCAACGAGCTATTCAAAGGCACACGGCAGGCGTTTAAAGCTGGCGGATATGACGCGCTATTCACTGCAGACGATGTGAATAAAATCCAAATATTAAAACAACTGCATCGCGATGAATTCATCAGGCTGGCGGAAGATGCTGGCCTTGAAATGAAGCGCGAATTATTTCGCTATTCAATCGCAGACACCAACTTGGCAGATATGACGGCTGGCATAATAGAAAAGCTCGCAGATTCTGACCTTGCGAAATACTCCAAGACTTACGCGCTAACCGCTATCGGCGACTATCAACAGGCCGTGATTGACGTTATGGCAAAGAATGTCGGCGATGGGAAATGGGTTTATGTAGGCGTGAACGACGGAAAAACGCGGGCTTTTTGCAGAAGGATTCTGGGCGAAGGCAAGGCTTACAACGAATCAGAAATGAATGCTATCAAGGGCGACAGCAGCAGAAATTACAATTGCCGCCATAGATTCTACAAAATGAAGCCGAGGGAGGTGGCCGCTGGTGGGTATAAAGATACTTAAAAAACCAAACCTGAGCAAGTTAATCAGAACGATTAGCGCAACTGAGGAAGAGTTGGCATCAGTAGCTACCCACATTATTATCGGGATACAGGAAAGAACGCAGAAAGGCTACGACGCAGACGGTGTAGTGTTTAAGCCATACAGCGAAGAATACCTAGAATACAGGGTGAAAAACAAGCGGTCATCAGAGGTTAACCTGACCTTTAACGGCCACATGCTGCACTCTATGAAGACAAAGAAGGTGCGCGATGGAACGGCCATCGTATTTGACAACACCATTGAAAACGACAAGGCCGACTTCAATCACAATAAAATGAAGCGTGAATTCTTTGCGCTAGACGGAAAACAAGAGCGGTATATAATAGATACCATCGGTGATTTTATTTCAAAATCGCTAAAATAAATGATAAACTCACATTAAGAGGTGACGAAATGGCTGACGAGCAAAAAGCGGCAGAAACAAAAGTTGATACTCCTGCAACTGCAACTGAAAATGAGGTGGTGATTTCTCAATCCAAGCTAGACCAATTGATTGATAAAGGGTTCAGCAAGGGTGCTAAACGAGCGGCGAACGAATTAGCCGAACAGTTGGGCGTTGAGAATATTGAACAGGCGCGAGAGTTGATTAATGCCAAGCGACAAAACGACGAGGATGGCAAGTCTGATTTAGCCAAAGCCGCCGATTTAATCGCAACGCTTAATTCAACGATTGAAGGTCTGGAAGCTAGCAACCAACAGATCCGTAGTGATATGGATTTCCAAAAGGTGGCAAGCGATAACGGTGTACAGGACGCGGACTACTTTAAACACCTGCTGATGCAAGCGCAAAAAGCAGATGATTTTGAACAAGCCGAATTCATCACATCGTTGAAAAGCAACAAACCATACTTATTCGGGGCGCAAGAGCCAGCCAAGAAAGTAGACGCAACATCCAATCGCGCATCGCTAGATGTGGCTGAAAGGGTTAAAGGGGCGAAAACGATGGCCGAGCTTTACGCACTCCAAAATGAAATTAATTAATTAGGGAGTTATCATCATGGCAGTAAACACCAAAACAATCTTAAGCGACAGCGTTGTCGACCTTATGAACCAAGCCGTTATCGTTTCAGGTAACAGCTACAACAAAATTGATGCATATGCGACAATTCGACAAGATGACATGGCTTCATCTATCGCGTTTACCGTATTCTCACGCATGTCAGCCGCAACAACACCGCTAACTGACGGAACTGAAGCGTCATCAACAACAATGACTGATACTAAAGTTCAGCTATCAATGGCTGAATATGGTGCAGTTATCACATCAACTTCACTTGCTAACATCGCAACTGCTGGCAAAGCTGATTTAGCTTCTGCTGAATTAGTTGGTGTTAATCTTGGCGAAACTACTGACAAGCTAGGTCTTGCAGCGGTTGAAGCAGGAACAAACACAATCGCAGCTGGCGCAGTTGGTACATTAGCAACTGGCGATTTACGCTCTGCATACACAGCACTAGCTAACGCTGGCATCGCTAAGTTTCCAGACGGCCGCTTTGTAGCGTTCGTCAACCCGTCACAAGTATCTGACATCAAAGGTGATTACATTACAATCGCTCAAAACACAGACATCGGCTCTGCAACAAGCGGCGTTGTTGGCGCATTAGAAGGCTTCACACTGGTTGAAGATTCTAACGTTACAGCTGGCACAGTAGCTTGCTTCGGAATCAACGCTCTGGGTAAAGCGGTCGCCGCTGCACCAGCATTGCGAGTTGTTGAAGGTTCAGACAATCTCGGACGGACAGTGAACGTAGGATGGTATGGCGTGCTTAAATATGGCGTTATTGACCAAAATGCAATCCGTGTTATCACAGGCGCGTAATCTCATGGCTAAAGCTAAAGCGAAGGTCAAAAAGGCCGATGTTTTGGAATTAACCGCGTTGGCTGGCGGCTCGCATAAGATTGGCGACTACCTTTACAGCTTCACAGCTGGTGAGGTGGTTACCATCCAAGCGAGGCACTTTAAGCAAATGCAGAGTTTATCAATCTTCTCCAAAGGGGTGTAGCAAATGGCGTGGTCTTTGACAAATGCAGATGTGATTTCAGCTTTTCCATTGCTGGCTGACTTCCACGAGAAAGCGGACGGTGGCTCAACCACTACATTAACGTGCAAGCGATTAACGTCGCTGGCCGAAGATGAAATGGTCGGTTCTACTATCGCTTTTTTGACTGGTGATAATGCTGGCACGGATGCGGTTATCACATCTTATGCATCATCGGCTACCGCCACTTTCGGGTTCGGCACAATATCAAATGCAGTCGATTCGTCGGTTGGGTTTGGCATTGTGCTGCTCGACTACACTTCCCACATCAACCGGGCATACGACATCATTGCGAATGAAATGCGTAATCGTGGCCTTGACGCTGAATTATTCAAGACAGTTTCTCAGATTAAAGAGCTTCACTTAATCAAAACGCTGGAACTGGTTTGCTTATCCAAGCGACAAGATGCCGACAATAATGACGTTTATCACGAATCATATCTGCTATTTAAGCAGCAATATGAAGGCGAATTAACGACATTAAAGGCCGATTATGACGTGGATGAGGACGGCACGATTGAGGAAGCAGAAAAGAAACTCAGCAATCAGGTGGTGCTAATTAAATGATTCAATTATTGAAAGGCAGGGGCTATCGGCTATCCCGCAAGGACACGCTCAGCAATCGCGAGTTCCGCGAGCTGGAACAGTCCTTTTCAATAAGCGATGATTTATCATCATTTGGGAAGCGGGCTTATGATTTGACGCAAACCTTTGAGTTATTTCTTGATGCGAAGCAATACCGAATATCAGCGATGGAATCAATCATTGAAGATACGCGGGCAAATGGAATTGACGAGGTGGATTTTAGCGTAGAAAGTGATGAACGTGGTTATATGATTAAATTTACGACGATTAAACAGGGAGTGAAATAATGGCAGTGATTAAAGGGCATAAAGGCTCATTGCGCGATGGATCAGGAAACAAGGTCGGGGAATTGACTAGCTTTTCTTTGAGCGTCACGCAAAATAGTGAGCAACATAACGCGTTAGGCGAGGAATGGGCTAACACCACAGCAACTAACAAGTCATGGACTGTTGAAGGCTCAGGCATGTACGACCCAGATGACACTTATCAAGCGGCAATTGTGGATGAAGTTATTACGGGCGATGCAGTCTATAGCATTGAATGCCGGGCAGAAGGCGATACAACAGGCGATGTGGCTTACACGGGCTCAATCGTAATCGGCGAAGTTGGCATTGAAGCGTCAAGCGAAGGCGTGATTGCTTTCAGCTTTTCAGGACAAGGCAGCGGCGCACTAACTAAAGGCACAGTAGCTTAATATGTTTAAATCCATAGACCGAAGCGAGATATTAAAGGTGGTATCGGCTGACGACCCAGCGATTGACCCAGACAAATCTGATTTAGAAGCCTACCAAGACGGCTTTGACATCAAACATCTGGCGTTTATCAAAGGCGAATTGCCGACACTATTTTCAATAGGCACAATTAGCTTTTTGAAGTTTGCCGAAATAAAGGACAAGCATATCTCTTTCGGGCTTGGCGAGGAAGGCCAGCAAATCAACACCAATCTATTTGGATTGACCGCTGATATGCTGCGCTATTCATTAAAAGAAGTTGAGAATTTACCATTTAAACTCAAGATAGAGAAGGGCAGATTGTCAGAAGGCACGATGGATAAGTTAGCCCGGCTGGGCATTATTGAAGAGTTGGGCAATATCGCCTTGACGATTAACGGCTTTGGCGAGGACGACAAAAAAAAGTAACAGGCGCGATTATGCAGTCAACGCTGAATTACGATTGCAAATCCTGCTCAGATAGTGATAAAGAAGTGCGCGGATGTTCAATGAAAGCGTCCGTTGTTATAATGGCACATGGGGTTAAAGGATACGCAACACGGTGTCCAGTAATTGATACGGCAGAAGTTCATAGTTATTTCCAAGTGTTTCATTATTGGGAACAGGGGCAATATCCGAACAGCGGAACTTGGGCTGACCAACCTAACAGATTAGTAGAATCAATGGAGATTATTCGTGGCCTCACAAAGAATGCAAATACTGCTTGAAGTCCAAGACAAGGCTACGCGGGCATTACGGAAAACATCTAAAGGCTTCAAGAAATTAGGCCGCATCGCAGCGAAGGCTGGCAAGACTATCGGCAGAGCAATGGGCAGGATAGTCAAAAGCATTTTATCCCTAAAAACAGCACTCGTTGCTGTTGCTGGTGCTGCTGGTTTTGGCTTGCTCATCAAGTCGGCCATGAGCAGCATTGATGCGCTAGGGAAAGTGTCCAAAAAACTCGGAATAGCATCGGACGATTTACAGCGATTTAGATTAGCTGCTGAATTGTCAGGTGTAGCGTCCACCACGCTGGACATGGGCTTGCAACGATTCACCCGTCGTGCTGCGGAAGCGGCAATGGGTACGGGCGAAGCAAAAGACGCATTATTACAATTGGGTGTTGCGTTAAAAAATAAAGACCTCAAAGGATATAAAAGATTCACTTGGGAGAGAGATTCCAGAACAAAGAGCCGCCGCTTTGTAATGAAAGATAAAGGCAAGGGCGACGGCGATAAAATCAGAAAAACACGCGACATGATACGCGATGTGGCAGAAGGCCTGCTGAAAATCAAAGACCCAGCCGACCAATTAAGGATTGCCTTTAAGCTATTTGATAGTGAGGGTGTTGCGTTCGTCAACATGCTAAACAAGGGCGGCAAGGGCTTTGACGAGTTAATGTCTAAGGCGGATAGCTTGGGTTCAATTCTTACCCAAAAAACAGTTAAGGATGTGCAAAGGGCAAATGATGCATTTTCATTGCTTGGCATGGCGATGCTTGGGGTTCGCGATAATATGGCTGGCGCATTAGCACCATCGCTGGAAAGGTTCGCAACATGGTGGACTGAATTCATGAGTTCATTCAATAGCGCAATTAAGCCGTTATGGGAATGGATGATTCTGAAGCTGGGCGAATTGGGTGGCGGATTTGACAGCGCAAAAGATTCAGGCGATAAATGGGGTAAGCTCGTCGGCTGGCACATTCAAGAGCTGGTTAAGTCGTTCGTTGGTTTTTTCAAGGTTCAAGCCGATGGAACATCAAAATGGACAAAATATAAAGACGCTGCGATAAAATCTTTCAACGCAGTTAAAGAAAAAGTAATGAAGGTATTTAATTCCATTGCTGGCTGGCTGGACGAAAACGGCGCAGATATGTGGAAGACAATGATAGCTGGCGCAAGCGCAGTCTTATCCATTGTCAGAGGGATAGTGGCGGCCTACAACAGCCTTAGAAGTCTTGGTGCTAAACTTGCTGGCTCTGGTGCTGGTTCGGCTGGCACAGCAGCCCCAAGCATCATGAAGGCAATCAGGGAATCTAGGGATGCCAAGACGCTGGAAATGTTCAGAGGCAAGCGAGCATCAGGTGGTGGCGTTTCTGCTGGTGGCTCATACATGGTCGGCGAACGTGGTGCGGAGTTATTTACACCGACAACGGCTGGCACGGTGTCAGCGTCAGGCGGCGGAACAACCACAATCACCAACATTTACACCAGCGCAACGGCTCATGGCATAGACAATGCGCTTGCTTCTCGCGGCGACAACATCACCAGAGGCGGGCGCGTTGGTTTGAAGGTCGGCGCAATATCGGCTGGCGGCTACATTAGCTTATCTACTGCGAGGGCGCGTTAATGATATTTGATTTCCCAACATCGGCAGCACCAACAACCACGCTGACATTTACGAACGACCCTGAAACGCCATACAGCCGCGAGGTGCTGAAACATAACACCTCAATTCAGATGGAAGATGGCTCGTTTTTTACCTATTCTCGGTCGGTCACCAATTATCGCTACACAATAACCGTCGTCTTAAATTCAGAAGCAGAGCGCGATAATCTTGAATCATTTTACGATTCAACGGTAAACGGCAGTGAAAAAGAGTTCACTTATACCGACCCAAACAGCGATGAATATACCGTCAGATTTGAGGATAGTTTGCAAATATCGGAGATATTCAAAGGACGCATGTATCGCGCTAACTTCAATTTGATACAAACAGTATGAGGTCGTTTAGCGCATCATTTACTAGCAAGCTGGCATCTAACAGCTACACGCCTGTTGTATTCTGCCATTACGAATTAATCACATACGTTTCAGGCGCAACCGCTGGCACAGGCACGCAGATTGTAACCAATTATTATTGGTCAGAGCGCGCAATAACCTACGCGTCGCAGGCTTATGAAGCGCGAATAATCAACACTTCCGCACTTGAGCAAGTCATGGATTCCAGCCTGCAAGCTTTGGGCGACATGGGCTTGCAGATTGCCAACTCGCCGACTAACCTAACTGGCGCGATTCAAGCTGGCATGAAATGCGTTGTTTATCTCGGCTTTGAAGATTCGGCTGGCGTGGTAACCGATGCGGAAATCATGTTTACAGGGGTCGTTGAAGGTGGGATTGAGATAACAGAGGATTCCGTATCATTCGGATTGACCGATATAGCGCATACCTACGACCGACAGCTGCCAGATTTAATCAGCCGCGAGGAATTCCCAGTTGCAGACCCAGACGCAATTGGCGACACCAAGTCAATTATTATGGGGCGCGTGCGCGACTTAACTTGCCGACCTGTTGCCGCAGGATTAGCGTCTGTAATGGCTCACGGCGCATATGTTGGAACGTCATTTATATGGTTGACGCACGATGTTGGCTGGTGGGCAGATACATATGAAGGGACAATGCTCGGCAAATTCCCGTTGATGACAATCAATTCCGCAGGCGGCGATGAGGATGTCAGGGTTGAGCGGCTAGAATACGACACGGACTTCGGAACATGGAAGGCGCATTTAACAGCACCATTGTCGCTCGCGCATGAAATGGGCGATACGATATATCAGAAATATCCAGACCCATCGCTAGAAAGCCCAAACAACCTTTCCTCAATGTATGCCTATTTGGTGGCTGACCATCCAGTTGAGAAAATATCCAACGTCAAGGTAGACGGGATGCCTGTAGAATACAAGGCGTTCACCAATCTAAACCTTGGCGATTTATACGATGACGACATGGCCGATGATTGGAATCTGCCGATGGGCAAGGCGTATATACTCGTTCCGACAAAACCAGCTGGCGTGGTTGCTGCTGGCTCTGGCGCATTGGGAGTGATAGACACAATAGACGTTGCTGATGGAATTAGCGTGGTTGACGATTTAGGTCTTGACGAATCAGGCCATAGACACTCAGGCACGGGCGGCGATTTATTTACTTGGTCAATTGATTTCAGATACGCTTATTCACTGGTCGGTTCGGTTGGTGCATTCTGCGCTGGAGTGAAGATTTATGCGCGATTCTTGGGCGGCAGATACACAGAAGACTTAGTGCTGCTTGATGTGCCTGAGCCGGGGACTGGTTTTAGCATGTCGTCGCCCGTGACCATCTCCAACAGCAGCCCAGATATTATGCTTTATCTACAAGCCGAATGCGGCAATATCCATTTTTCAGAATTCAAAATTGAACGCCGTGACCCAGACGGGAATTCAACATACGACGTCGGGACAGCAGTAGTATCTGGGTGGCGAGATGGGGCTGTCCATTTGTTTGGCGGCGGAAAGTTTGACCACAAGACGATAGGGTTTACCTTCCCAGACTACGCAGCTGGCGCAGAATCAGGTTATGCGTTATCGGGAGTTGGCAGGACGGGCGGCGTTGTCAAAGACGGAACAGCAGTTCGCACAGGCTCAGTCAAGCTGACTGGCGGCAATAGTGCGGCAGATATATTTGTCGGCCAGAAGGTGACCTGCGATGTCATCGGCAATTGTGACGGCTCGCATGGTTACGTCCAGCCCAATGAGCAAGTTAAACGCCTCATCAATCAATACGCTAGAAACCCGCTAATCGGCGACGAGGGCAGCGCGGATATAGTGGAGTTATGGATGTTGAATTTAATAAGCTCTACAATACCAGCGATACGTCGCGAGTTGCATCTGATATTTATCCAGTAATGAACGAATCAACATTATCGTCAGGCAACCCATCGCCAACAACCGTGCTGGGAAACACAGACCAAGTTGAAGGCTGCAACGCTTTAGATTTCGCGATTACAGAGCCGAACAGGCTGCGCGATATTGTAGGCGACATGCTATTCCATTCAAACTCGCATATCAATTGGCGCAACGGCATCGCTTATATTCGCCAATCCAGCGATGATATAACGGCGGACGGTTCTATCGGGTCGGCTGATTTAATCATGAAATCAACCACGTTATCTCGCTCAAAGGCTGCCGATTTAGCGACTGAGATTGACGTGCGCTACAATTATTCAGCGGCAACCGACTACGCCAGAAGGTTTGATTATGCTGAAAAAGTAGGCAAAGGCCGCACTTATACCAAGACCAAATTAGATGCTATCCGCGCACGGGGCATACATCGCAAAGAACGTGTCTACGATTTGCCGATGGCCAGCGAGCAAGTGACCGCCGAGCTGGTGGCGAAACGCCTATACGATGACCGCTCATCGCCGAAATATAGCGCAGGCATATCGTCATCACTAAAGAATCTAGCCTATGAAGTGGGTGATTATTTAGATATTAGCGTTCCAATTTACGCGGATGCCGTGCTTGGCAAGGGATTGATTGAACGCAGAGCGCTTCAATTCGGTTCAGCCGTTGGAAAATCAGCAGACTTGATTCATTTCTCGGTCAAAGAAAGTCATGCTGGTAGCTTCCATCTAGCTACAGACAATATAACAGATAGCATAACTATTGCAGATGATGCTCCATCATTTATTCTTAACGATGCCCACACTATATTCCACAGCTTATCCGATGCCGTTGGGATTAGCGAATATGTCAGCGTGCAGCCAGTCGTTCAATTATCCGATGCCGTCGGCGTTAGCGAGGCGTTGTCATTTGACTACGAATTAACGCTGGCCGAAACGCTTGGAATCACAGATTATACCCGGCGATTTACGGGCATATTGTTCTGGCACACCGACATATCAGAAGAGCTGGCCATTGCAGACTTGGCAACCGCAGCCGCAGTTGATGGTTGTTATGAGCCTGATATATACGTCGGCACGGATACCACCACAATTGGAGTGTATGAATAATGAGCGATGACACCATCACCGTTGGCGAGATGCCGCCAGAAGGGTTTGTGCTACACTATTATAAAAACAACCCTGACCAGCTAATTGTGAAGATTAAAGGCACGTTATCGCGCAAAAAGGTAAGCATCTCAGGGCTGGTGATTGTCAATTACGGCAAACCGATAGAATTCAAGGGGGATGCGAAGTTGAAAAACGGCGATAAAATATATCTAGAACCAGACGGACTGACGATATTAAAGGATTACGCCAATGTCAGCGACATAGAGCCGATTGATGGCAGGCGCGTGATGCTTGGGCTGATGCTAGAAAAGACGTTTATCGCATACGCAACGGATGAGGCATGAAGATAAAGCAACCGAGCAAGGCAGATATTCGCGACATGTATCTCAGGATGTTGACGCGGGAAATCAGAAACACATACACAATGGACGATGCAAGATAAAACCAACGCAGAATATGTGGCGTATCGTGAAAATATAGACTTATTAACTGAGCAATTTAAACAAAGGGTGGAAGCGCATCATGAACGAATCAATGAAGATTAAAGGCAAGCTAAAGATTGAGCTTATCCGCGACGATAAAGTGGTGGAAACGCAATCAGTAGACAACATCATAGTAACAGCTGGCAAGGGGTTAGTCGCTCAGTTGGTATCTGGCGTTGGCACATCATTCACGCACATGGCAATCGGCTCAACATCAACCGCCGAAGCGATTACAGACACGGCGTTGGGCGCAGAATTAGGCCGCGTTCTGCTGACTGGCAAAACAGTCGCCGCAAATGTCATCAGCTTTGTTGGGGATTTTCCAGCTGGCACAGGCACAGGCACAATTGTTGAAGGCGGAATCCTGAATGCAGCGAGTGGTGGCGTTATGCTTAATCGCGCGACATTCTCAGCGGTCAGCAAAACAGCGTCAGATGCGTTGAAAATAACTTGGGATGTTACCTTCGGATAGGATAAAACATGGCGACAATTGTAACCCGCGCGGGCAAGGGCGTTCCACTAACCGCAACAGATAACGACAATAATCTCAACAATCTAAACGACAAAAAGGTTGAGCAGACATCGGCGACTGGTTCTGCCACATTGCCAGCTGGAACAACGGCGCAACGTGACGGCAGCCCTGCGGCTGGATATATGCGATGGAATTCAACCGACGGATCAACCGAAGTTTATGACGGCTCAGATTGGGCAGCGGTTGGCGGTGGCGGCGGCCCATCACTTGGAACTGATGCAATCATCAGAACTAATGCTCAAACAATTAGCGAGGATATAACGATTCCATCAGGTACTAATGGTATGTCAATCGGTGACATCACAGTTGCAGATGGATACACGGTAACGGTTAACGGACGATGGGTGGTAATCTAATATGGCTTCTAATATAACAGTAGACACCCTGACGAAGGGCGCAACAACTTTAAACACA
>LWDU01038500.1_pt2 | contig 16721 bp, 19 predicted proteins | sample 727161 | NCBI WGS metagenome assembly LWDU01 (sample SAMN04566230, study PRJNA314399) | hydrothermal vent metagenome | isolation source: deep sea hydrothermal plume seawater | place: Mexico: Gulf of California, Guaymas Basin | collected 2004-07-11
CCGAGGCCATAAACTCCTCCGGCGAGGTGCTCAAATCTTTGCCGTCATTGAAACCGGCGTTGTTCACCAAAACATCAATCCGGCCAAATGCCTTGAGCGTTTCCTGCATCACACGTTCGCAGGCCGATGATTCCGCCAGTTCGGCTTCGATGAAAATCCCGTCCACCTCCCGCGCCAACGCCTCGCCCTCCGCCGGACTGCGTCCCGCGATGGCCACCCGCGCCCCTTCCGCTGCAAACGTCCGCACCGCGGCCGCGCCAATCCCCTTGGCGCCACCGGTGATGATGACGGCCTTGCCCTGCAGTTGCAAATCCATGCGCGGAGCTTTCCGTGCTATTGCTTTCGGGGCAAGGGCCAAATCCTGATCCCTAATTTATGATTTTTGTTTAGAATTCGGAAACTAGCATTTAGAATCTCCGCATGTGCGGGCGCTATTCCGAGACTGTTGATCCCATGGAACTGGCCGCCGTGTTGTCGATTGACCTTTGCACGTACGAGTTCACCCCGCGCCCGATGATTGCGCCCACGCAAATGGCCCCGGTCATCCTGCGCGAGAATGGCCGCACTGAACTGCGGCCCATGCGCTGGGGCCTCATCCCGCATTGGGCTGATGACGAAAAAATCGGCAGCAAACTCATCAACGCCCGCAGCGAAACCGCCGCCAACAAGCCCGCCTTCCGCGAGGCATGGCAAAGCCGCCGTTGCCTCATCCCGGCCACTGGTTTCTACGAATGGAATCATCGTGACGGTGGCAGGCAACCCTTTCATTTTCATATTCCATCACGGCCTATTTTTTGTTTTGCCGGCCTCTGGGAGGGTTGGCACCGTCCGGTTGCCAAGCAGGCTGAATTATTTGAAGATGCTTTCGAGCCTCCACCCTCCGTGTTGGAGACCTTCACTATCCTCACCACCGAGCCCAACGCCGTGGTGGAAGGATATCACGACCGAATGCCGGTGATGCTGGAAGGGGAAATGGAAGGCTGGCTCGAGAACAAGAGCGAAATCCCCAAGTACAATGGGGATTTGGATGTGGAGCGGGTGTAGCCTGTTTTAGCAGACGGGCGGTTGGGAATCAGGCGGCTTCAGGACGAATCACGGATTGTGCCAATTTTTGCGGATTTGGCTTGAAAATCCCCGCACTGAAGCCGCTGGCTTGTTTTCCCAGTTAGGGTGCGGCAGTCTGTGCGCATGCGGATAGAGATGATTTTCATGGTGATTTTTCTGGGGGCCTGCGAACAGCAGCCGCCGGTGGTCAATGGCGCCAAATTGCCGGCTGATCCTGATGGAATTACCCAAGCACAGCCCAAGCTGCCCTCCATCAAACTATTTGTGGGTGCGGTGGAGATGGAGGCGGAACAGGCGTTAACCGATCGGCAAATCAAAACGGGTATGATGTTCCGCAAGACAATGGGCAATAATGAGGGAATGATCTTTGTGTTCGAGCGGCCCAAGCGGCAGGGGTTTTGGATGAAGAACTGCCTGGTGCCGATGAGTGCCGCGTATATCGATCCGCAGGGGCGCATCAACGAAATCGTAAAACTCGAGCCGCATAATTCCAACAGCGTGATGTCGCGGAGTTTTCAAATCCAATACGTGCTCGAAGCGCCGCGCGGGTGGTTCAAGGAAAACGGACTTGGGCCGGGCGTGACGATCATGACCCCGAAAGGCACGCTGCAGAAGACGTATTTTCCAGGACGCCAATGAAGATTGCTTTCGCGCAAATCAATACCACCGTGGGCGATTTCGCCGGGAATGTGGCGCGCTTGCGGGAGGAGTACAAGCGCGGCGCGGCATTGGGCGCGGAACTGGTGCTGGCGCCGGAGTTGGCGATCACCGGTTATCCGCCGCGCGATCTGTTGCTGAAGAGTGGGTTCATTGAAGGCAGCCTTGCTGCGTTAGCGGAACTCGCGGCGGACATTGGCGACACGGCGTTGGTGGTGGGGCACGTGGGTTTGAATGCCGATCAACCGGGGCGTCCGGCGACCAATGCGGTCTCGCTTTTGCATCGCGGCAAGGTGGTGGCCACGCGCACGAAGAGTTTGCTGCCTACTTACGATGTGTTCGATGAGGCGCGCTATTTCGAGCCTGCCACGGGAAATGCGCCGGTGGATTTCAACGGCCATTCGCTTGGCCTCACGGTGTGCGAGGATGTTTGGAATGATGAAGGTTTCTGGTGCGATCGTCGGTACCGCGCCAATCCCGTGGAGGCCTTGGTGGAGCAGGGCGCGGAATTGATTTTGAATGTGTCCGCTTCGCCGTGGCATCTAGGCAAACACCAGATGCGCGCGGATATGCTCGCCAGTCTCGCCGCCAAGGTGGCGCGCCCGTTGCTGTACTGCAACGCTGTGGGCGGAAATGACGAATTGATTTTCGACGGCGGCAGCCTTGCCCTCAATGCGAAGGGCCAACCCATCGCGCAGGGAAAGTTTTTCGCGGAAGATTTGGTGATGGTCGACACGGAAGCATCACCTATTGAGCTTGCCACGCCCGAAGATGAAGCGTTGCTGCACGATGCGCTGGTGCTGGGCGTTCGTGATTATCTTGGCAAATGTGGTTTCCGCAGCGCGGTGATTGGCCTTAGCGGTGGTATCGACTCCGCCGTCACCGCGGTGCTCGCCGTGGCGGATTTGGGGAAAGAAAACGTGCGCGGCGTGGCGTTGCCTTCGCAATATTCCTCGGCCGGCAGTCTCGAGGACGCGCAGGCGCTTGCTGAAAATCTTGGCATTCAATATGACGTGGTGCCAATTGAGGCCGGTTTTGAAACCGCCAAGCAAAGCCTCGCGCCGGTGTTTGGCGACCGTCCCGAAGATGTGACGGAAGAAAATATGCAAGCCCGTCTGCGCGGGTTGTTGCTGATGGCGATGAGCAATAAATTTGGATCGTTGGTATTGACTACCGGCAACAAAAGCGAACTCGCCGTGGGCTACTGCACGTTGTACGGCGATATGTGCGGTGGGCTGGCGGTGATTAGTGATGTGCCCAAAACAATGGTGTATCGCCTCGCACGCTGGATGAATCGTGATGGCGAAGTGATTCCCGCCAGCACAATCGAAAAGCCCCCAAGCGCCGAGCTGCGGCCCGACCAAAAAGACGAAGACTCGCTGCCACCTTATGACGTGCTCGACGCCATCCTCGAGCGTTACGTGGTGGAAGGCCAATCGGCGGAAGAAATCATTGCCGGCGATTTTGATGCCGACACCGTCCACCGCATCGCCCGCCTCATCGACCTCAACGAATACAAACGCCGCCAAGCCGCGCCGGGGCTGAAAGTCACGAGCAAGGCGTTTGGCGTGGGTCGGCGGATTCCGGTTGCGCAGCGGTATCGGGGTTAGCGATTGGATTGATTCCCGCCACCCGTTCCATTTTTTCATCACACCATCCCGCCATGCGCACGGCGGCCATTGCGGCGAGGCCGGCCATAGCCGCGCCGGCGACGATATCCATCGTGTAATGCGCGCGCAAGGTGAGCACGGTGACGATTTCAAAAATTGCAATGCCCACGCCGATCGCCGCGCCGGTTCGGCCAAAGCGCCGGGCCAATTCGATGGCCCCGAACACAGCGATGCCGGTATGGCCGGAAAAGAAAAAGTCATTGGCCACGCCGTAGGTGATGAGCAGCGAAGGCACTACGCGTTCCAATCGGCGGTGAGCACGTGCGCTTGGTCGACGATGGCGCTGGTTGCGCCGGTGTCCTCCACGGAACGCTGGCCGATCATCGATTGCGTGAGATGCCACAGCATGAGGCCAATAATGATGGCGGCCAGTCGCACGCCGCGCAGTCGCCGCGAGGATTTTTTGTCGGTTGAATCGGTCATTGTTTTTCGTTTCCACCAGGATGCTTGTGTTTCGTCATTTTCCCTAATTGATAAAACAATGCGGTCGATTGATTGAGTCGATGGACGATTTCATCTATGCTGCGCCGCCGATGATTTTACGTGTCAAGTCCGAGGCCCTGTTTGCCGAATCGCTGAACCACATTCCCGGTGGCGTTAATTCGCCGGTGCGGGCGTTTCGCGGGGTGGGCGGGCAACCGTTTTTTGCCGAGCGCGCGGCTGGGGCGCACGTGTGGGATGTGGACGGCAACGAGTACATCGATTACGTGGGCACGTGGGGCCCGGCGATTTTGGGCCACGCAAATCCGGCCATCATTGAGGCGATAAAACTTGCGGCGGACAAGGGCACGAGCTTCGGCATCCCCACCGAGGCCGAAGTGCGGATGGCGCGTTTGGTGAAGGCTTGCGTGCCGAGCGTGGAAAAAGTGCGGATGGTCAATTCCGGCACCGAGGCGTGCATGAGCGCGATCCGCGTGGCGCGCGGTTTCACTGACCGGCCGAAGATTATTAAATTCGATGGCTGCTATCACGGGCACGCCGATTCGCTTTTGGTCAAGGCCGGCTCGGGCGCGCTCACGTGTGGGCATCCGGATAGCGCGGGCGTGCCGCCGGAATTCACCGCGCACACGATCGTGGTTCCCTTTAATGATGAGGCGGCGGTGCGCGAAGCGTTTGCGGCCAACGCCGGGCAAGTGGCGGGCATCATCCTCGAACCGGTTCCGGGCAACGCGGGCGTGTATTTGCCGCGCGAAGGTTTCTTGGAATTTCTGCGCGACATCACCGCGGCCAACGACAGCCTCTTGATTTTTGATGAAGTGATGACTGGTTTTCGCGTGGGCCTCGGCGGCGCGCAAGGGCGCTTTGGCATCACGCCGGACTTGAGTTGCTTCGGCAAAATCATCGGCGGCGGCTTGCCCGTGGGCGCCTTCGGCGGACGCGCGGACGTGATGGACGTGCTCGCGCCCGACGGCCCCGTGTACCAAGCCGGAACCCTCAGCGGCAACCCCCTCGCAATGGCCGCCGGCATCGCGGCGCTTGAGCAATTGCAATCGGGGAAGGTTTATGAGCGCTTGGAGGCACTCGGCGCGCGCTTGGAAGCGGGCCTAAACGCGGCTGCAAAAACCGCCGGCGTCTCGGTGGTAACCCAACGCATCGGCTCGATGGGTTGTTTGTTTTTCACCGATCAACCCGTGCACAACCTCGCCGACGCAATGCGCGCGGACCGCGAGCGATTCAAAAAATATTTCCACGGAATGCTGGCCGAAGGCATTTATTTCGCCCCCTCCGCTTTTGAAGCCGCCTTCCTTTCCAACGCGCACACGGAAGCGGATGTCGGCGCCACTGTTACCGCCGCCACGAAAGTGATGAGGACACTATGATGAACGCATTGGGAATTGATCACGGGGACAAGCGGATGGGGATCGCGGGGGGCGATGCGCTGGGGATGATGGCGCATCCGTTGGAGATGATTTTGGCAAAACCGTTTGAGAATTTTCTTAAACGGTTGGAGGAAATTTTGGCCGAACGGCAGGTGGAACAAATCGTGGTGGGGATGCCGCGCAATATGGATGGCAGCTTTGGCCCGCAAGCGGTGAAGGTGCAGGAGTTTGTGGCGTTGCTGGAAAAATCGGTAACGGTTCCGGTGCGCACTTGGGACGAGCGGCTCACCAGCGTGGCGGCGGAACGCGCGCTTCGCGAGGCGGGCATCAACGCAAAGGACGCTAAGGCCAAGGTGGACGCCTCGGCGGCGGCGGTGATGTTGCAGGGGTATCTCGACAGTCTCTCGATGTGAACATGATGAGAGACGAGGAGGCCATTCGGTTCAAGCTTACGATTGCTTATGACGGCACGGGGTATGCCGGTTGGCAGTTGCAGAAAAATGCGATGTCCGTGCAGCAGCGCGTGGAGGAGGCATTGCGGAAACTTTTTCCCGGAGTGATCCGCGTGCATAGTTCCAGCCGCACGGACACAGGCGTGCACGCGATGGGGATGGCGGCGCACGTGGACATCCCGCGGGCGGAAATTAAAATGGATGAGCGGCAATTGTTGCTGGCGGTGAATGCGTTTTTGCCGGAGGACGTTCGGTTGAATGAGGTGCAAAAGGTGAAACCGGATTTTCACGCGCGGTTTGATGCGAAGAAAAAACAGTATCGTTATGTGATTTGGAATCATCCGGCGATGAATCCATTGTTGCGAAATCGTGCGTGGCAAGTGGCGGTGCCGCTGGATTTCGAGCGAATGCAAAAGGCGGCGAAGTTGTTCGTTGGCAAAAAAGATTTTCAGTCCTTCGCCTCCGCGCACGAATACAAAATGGAAAGCACAGTGCGCCGTGTGACCTGTTGCAAAGTTTACCAACGCGGCAATGAGCTGGAGGTGGTGATCGAAGGCGAAGGGTTTTTGTACAAAATGTGCCGAGGCATCGTGGGCACGCTGGTGCAAGTGGGACAGCGGAAGCTGACGCAAAAAGACATCCGCGAAATTTTCCGCCAACGCGATCGGCAAGTGGCGGGGATGAACGCGCCGGCTTGCGGGCTGACGTTGTGGAAGGTTTTTTATTAAGGAGGGAGAAGTTAGGAGTCAGAATCTAGAATGAACCCAAGGCCCCCAATTTTTAGATTCTATCTCCTAACTTCTGCCTTCTAACTCCTTAGAAAAAATGCACGTCGTTTTACTCGAACCTGAAATCCCGCCGAACACCGGCAACGTGGCTCGCTTGTGCGCGGCGACTCGTTCGCAGCTGCATTTGATTGAGCCGTTGGGGTTTCGGTTGGATGACTCGCAGCTCAAGCGGGCGGGGATGGATTATTGGGAGCAAGTGGATTGGGCGTTATGGGAAAATTGGCCGGCGTTTTCTGAAAGCTTGCCAGCGAATGCACAGTGTTGGTTTGTGGAGCAGGGCGGCGGGCGGCGTTATGACGCAGTTGATTTTGGGCCGGAAGATTACCTAGTATTTGGCCGTGAATCGGCGGGATTGCCATCGGCGTTGTTGGCGGAAAACGCGGAGGCTTGCATTGAAATTCCCGTACTGAACCCGGAAGCGCGCTCGCTGAATCTTTCCAATTGCGTGGCGTTGGTGCTGTACGAGGCGTTGCGGCAACAGGGGTTTGGCGAAGTTTCCGATTGACCTCCCTACTGCATCCCTTAATCTTCCCGTCGCCCTTAAGGGGCGCTCATTGCGAGTGACGGAGGGACTGGCCCGTTGATGTCACGGCAACCGATCGGAGCGACGGCTTCGGTGGCAGGTGCCAAATCCAGCCGATGCGAGTCGGGAAAATGAGCTGGCACGTGATCGTTTGCCCGCTCAATAAATGAGCGGGATTTTTTATGCCGAAGCTGAAACAACAGGGATTTATGAAGGCGCTGCAGTGCCGCGAGTGCGGGCGGGAATATCCGCTCGAAGCGCGGCACGTGTGCGAGTTTGATTTTGGGCCGCTGGAGGTCGCGTACGATTATGCCAAAATCAAATCCAAGCTCACGCGGGCGGCGATCGCAAAACGCCCGCATAGTATGTGGCGCTATCGCGAACTGCTGCCGGTCGCGAAAGCGCCGACGGTTGGTTTGGAAGTGGGCTTCACGCCATTGATCAAGGCCGATCGCCTCGCCAAGCGGTTGGGCATTCGTGAGCTTTGGATTAAAAATGACGCGGTGAATTATCCCACGCTGTCGTTCAAGGACCGCGTGGTGAGCGTGGCCCTGAGCCGCGCGCGGGAGTTGGGCTACGAGACGGTGGCCTGCGCTTCGACAGGGAATCTGGCCAACAGCGTGGCGGCCAATGCAGCGGCTTCGGGGATGAAGGCGTTTGTGTTTATCCCGCACGACCTCGAAAAGGGGAAGGTCATCAACTCACTCATTTATGGTGCGAATGTGATTTCCATTAAGGGGCACTACGATGAGGTGAACCGTTTGTGCGCGGAGATTGCCGGCAAATATGACTGGGCATTTGTGAATGTGAATATGCGGCCGTATTATGCGGAGGGTTCGAAGAGCCAAGGGTTTGAAATTCTGGAGCAACTCGGCTGGAAAATTCCGCGTCATACCGTGGTGCCGATGGCGTCGGGCTCGCTGCTCACAAAAATTCACAAGAGCTATCAGGAATTCATCAAAGTGGGGTTGGTGAAAAAATCCAACTACAGCGTGCACGGCGCGCAAGCCACGGGATGTTCGCCCATCAGCACGGCGCATCGCGCGGGGCAGGATTTTTTCAAGCCGGTGAAGCCCGACACCATCGCGAAGAGTTTGGCGATCGGTACGCCGGCGGATGGGTTTTATGCGCTCAAAGTTTTCAAGGAAACCGGCGGCGCTTCCGATGATGTGACCGATGACGAAATCCGCGAGGGCATCAAGCTGTTAGCCGAGACCGAAGGGATATTTTCAGAGACCGCCGGCGGCGTGACCGTGGGCGTGGCCAAGAAACTCATTGCCAGCGGCGCCATCCCCGCCGATGATTCCGCCGTGCTGTGCATCACCGGCAACGGCCTGAAAACGCTTGATGCCGTGGAAAACCACGCGGGCCGCACCCGCAATATCAGCCCCAGCCTGCGCGAGTTTGATGCGCTGCTGGACAGTGACAAAACCTTAACCACAAAATAATTTATGCCAGTTCAAATTCGAATTCCCACCCCGCTGCGCAAGCTCACCCACGACGAGGAAATCGTGGAGACCAGCGCCGAAACCGTTGGCACCGCCATCACCGATCTCGAAAGCCGCTTCCCCGGCATTCAGGAACGGCTGCTCGATGATGAGGGCCAAGTGCGCCGTTTTGTGAACGTATACGTCAACGAAGAGGACATCCGTTTCCTGCAGGAAAAAGACACGCCCCTCAAAGACGGCGACGAAGTTAGCATCATTCCGGCAATCGCCGGTGGATAAAATCATGGCTGCGAAAAAGAAAAAAACGGCGAAGAAAAAAGCCGTGAAAAAGAAGGCGGCGAAAAAGCCGGCCCAGAGCCGTTTGCGGTTGTGGTTGATGTATCCGCCGAAGCACATTACTTCGCCGGTGATTTGTGAATTGGTGACGCGCTTTGGTTTGCTGGTGAATTTGCGCCAGGCGGAAGTGCGCGATGAGATTGGCATTGTGTGCCTCGAACTCGAAGGCCCGCGCGATGAATTGAAAAAAGCTACCCGCTGGCTCGAGCGCAAAGACATCAAAGTGGAGCCGGTGGAAATCAACGTCATCGAAAGTTAAAGCGCTGCGATGGCGGAGGCGTTCACATTTGATTGGGACGTGCCGCCCGAACGCATCGCCGAAGTACGGCGGCGCACGCTCTATCCCTTCAAACCCGCCGGTCCGGAAACGGATGCCGAGATGGCGGAAAATCCCACCACTGTTTTCGGCGCGGCCTTGCAAGCGGGCGAACCGGTCGGCTGTATCGCGGTGCTCGATGAGCCCAATCACGACTGCGCATTGCGCGTGCGTTGGCTGGGCGTGGAGGATGCCGTGCGCGGTCGCGGCGTTGGCGCGCGGTTGGTGCAAGCGGCCCAAGTTTACGCCGCCACGCGGCAACTGGGTTTGTGGGCGGATGTGCGGGTGAAGGCAATTCCGGTTTACGAGCGGCTGGACTTCGAGCCGTTGGGCGATTATTTTGAACTGCCCGACATCGGTCGGCATCGCGTGATGCGTTGGTGGCCGGCGGGACTCCGGCCTTGAATGCGCGCCGGTTTTCGTGTTTTCTATCGGGCGGAAAAGGCACGGCAAACCCACCGGGCAATGATGATTCATATTTCCAGAGACGGCGATCAATTCGGCCCGTACAGCCCCGAGCAGGTGCAGGAGTACCTCGCTTCCGGCCAGCTCTTGCCCACCGATCTGGCTTGGTACGAGGGCGCGGCAGATTGGGTGCCGGTCACCGAGATCGCGGGCGGCGCGACTGCAATGCCGTCCATGGGCGTGGCGTGCAGCAACTGCGGTGCGGCGATGGATGCGGACCAAGTCATCTGCCTCGCGTGCGGCCACAATCTGGATGAGCCGAAGCTGACCGAGGAGGAAGCCGCCGCCAACTTGGCCGAGGCGATAAAGCACAAGCCGCTGGAGATTCCGTCGCCCTACACGTACGAGGACGAAACCTCCGACCGCTCCGGCGCGGTGAACTCCATCGGCTGGGCACTCATCACCGCCTGTTTGCTTCCAGTGTTTGGCGGCTCGGAATGGAATATCGCGGTGGTTAATTTCTGGAAACTGCCCGACTGGCAAATGATGTTCGACATCCTCGCTCCCGGCGTTTTGGGCATCGTCTGTATTGTTCTTGCCTCAGCCTCGCATGGCCGCGCTCGGGGGGTTACGTTGCTGGTATTAATGCTAATCATTTTTGGCGTGGGTTTTGCGGATGAAAAAGCTGGCACATTAAAGTTGGAGGTGCCGATAAGTACCACCCCGAAGGTGATCGCAAGCAGTAGCGCCAATGAAAAGGGCAAGGGAGGAAACGGGGACATCATTGAGGAATCCGCTGCGGAACCCAATAAGGACGAGGTGGCGCCCGGCGTGCCCAAGGCCACCTTCGAAAAGCGCACCAAAAATATTTTTTATGAGAAGCTCAATTTCAATCCCGGCGAGCATCCCACACTGGTGGGGTTGTTCATGCTGGGTTGGGTGGGGGTGGTGTTCGGCGCCAAGGCGCGGCTGTATCGGCCCGACAGCAAATTGGCGTGGGTGATCGGCATGGTGGGCGGCGTGGCGACAATCTTGTTTTGGTTCATGCCTTCCGGCAGCGGCATGATGCTCACGACGATGACCGATGCGCTCGGCGACAACTTGTATCTTGGCATTGGCTTGTTGCTGATGTTCCTGCTGCAGATCGGGGCCGCAGTCTGTTGCTTCATTAACACCCGCCGCATTCGGCCCAGTTTGATGAAAAAATATTCCAACCTTGCCATCACCTGCATGGTGGCCGGCGTGATGATTTCCTTGGTGCCCGCGTGGGGCAAGGTGATGTATGACGAAACAAAATCTCATCATGCCGAGGCCAAGGCGCGATACGACAAGGTGAAGGCCTCGCTACCCAAAGCCTACATCGGCACCCAAACTGCCCAAAACGAAGCAAAGCTGGCCTTGGTGGAGAAGCCCACCAACGCCATCATCAACTCTATCTGCGGCTGGATGCTCACCGGCGTGAAATATTTGGCGTGGCTCGGAGGGCTGCTGATTGTGCTGCCGCTGTCGCTGGTGGAGATTCTCGTCGGCCTGCGTGAGCCCGACTCCGCGGAGTTTGTCTGATGGGCGATATTTTCATCGTGGTGGACGGCCAGCCCGATGGCCCGTACGAGGCGGCGTCCCTGCGCGCGCGTCTGGCTTCCGGCGAGTTGCCGCGCGACACCCACGCCAGCCGCGAAGGCGATGATCGATGGATGCCGCTCACCGAATTGATTGGCGAGGTGTCCGGGGCTTCCACCGAATCCAGCCCGCCCATCGCCGAGGCCAAGCTGCGCACCGGCGCGTGGATCGCACTCGGCGCATTGTTGCTGGCGGCTTTCATTTTCCCCACGCCAATGAACGATGGCTGGGGCGTTGTGAACTTCCAAACCGGTTGGGTGAGCGAACACCTCGGCTGGACGCCCATCCCCTTGATGCTATGGCCCGCCGGAGTGGGGGCGGTTGCGATCGCTGCGGGTCTGTTGTTGCACGGGCGCGGGCGTGCGCGGGGTGCATTGGGCATTTTACTCGCGTTACTGCCGGTGCTGCTGCTGCTCATTCTGGGCGGAGGCGTGGCGGCGAAGGGGGTTGAAATGATTGCTGAATTGCAGGAAACCCAACTTGCCGATTTGGGTGACAAAGACAAAATGAAGGGGATGTTTTCCTCGTTGCTGGCTTCCTTGGGAAGTTTGGGAGCCACCGCGTTTTTGGTTGTCACGATGTTGGCTGGAGCCTTCGCGTCGATGTACGCCACGGCCCTCCTGGTGCCCGCCGCCGTTCGCGCGTTGCGGCCGGAATCGAAAGGCGCGTATTACGCCGGCCTCGTGGGCGGCATTATTTTGATCATCCTGCAATTGGTGTTGCTGTTGATTTCCGTGCCGATGTTATTGGCCAATTTTGTGCAAGGCGCGGGGATGCTATTGGGTGCAATGATGCATATGGCGGCGGTGATCATCGCCTTCACCAACACCCCCGGCCGCGCGGTCACGGTAGCGATGCGGCGCGCGCGCTGGAGCTTGGGGCTCGGTTTGGGCGGCTTTGTGCTGTACGGACTGGCCATCCTCCTCTCGGCGCTGTTGGCTGACGGGATGCAGCAGAATATGATCGTGTACATTTTCAAAATTTGGCTGTGGTTCGGCGCGGCAGCGCTGGTGTTGCCGCTGGCGCTGGCGGATCTTTGGCTGGGCAAAACAGTTGACGCGCCCGCGGATTTGCCCGAAACAACCCGCCCATGAATGACGCTGAAGACAATAAACCCTTGAGCGATTTCATCCGTGACATCGTGGCGGCGGATGTGGCGGCGGCGGCGTATCCCGGCGTGGTCACGCGTTTCCCGCCGGAGCCCAACGGCTATCTGCACATTGGCCACGCGAAATCCATTTGCCTGAACTTCGGTATCGCGCTGGAAAATGGCGGCGTTTGCAACCTGCGTTTTGATGATACCAATCCGGCGAAGGAAGACACCGAGTACGTCGAGTCCATCACCGAGGACGTCCGCTGGTTGATCGATGGCTGGGCGGATTCGGTGCTCTCAGAGGAAACTTTTTTTGCCTCCAGTTATTTTGAACAGCTGCACGATTACGCCGTGCAACTTATCCGCGACGGCAACGCGTACGTCTGCGATCTCTCGCTTGAGGAATGGGAAAGCTATCGCGGCGCGCCCGAATTGCCCGGCAAGGAAAGCCCGCACCGCACTCGCGGCGTGGAGGAAAATCTCGATTTGTTTTCCCGCATGCGGGCGGGGGAGTTTGCCGATGGCACAAAAACCCTGCGCGCCAAAATCGATATGGCCTCGCCCAATTTGCACCTGCGCGATCCGGTGATTTATCGCATCCGCCACGAGGCGCATCATCAGGCGGGCGATGCTTGGTGCATTTATCCGATGTACGATTTCACCCATTGCCTCTCCGACAGCATCGAGGGCATTTCGCATTCCATTTGCACGCTGGAATTTGAAGTGCACCGGCCGCTTTACGATTGGGTGCTGGACAAGCTTCCCGTGCCGCAGCCGCGCCCGCATCAGCATGAGTTTTCACGGCTCAGCCCCACGTACATGGTGATGAGCAAACGCAAGCTGCGGCAGTTGGTGGAGGAAAATCACGTGCACGGCTGGGACGATCCGCGCATGCCCACGCTCGCGGGCTATCGGCGGCGCGGTTTCACGGCGTCGTCCATTCGCAAATTTTGCCAAGGCGTGGGCGTTACCAAATACAAAGGCGTGACCGACATCGGCCTGTTGGAAAATTCCATTCGCGAAGAGCTGAACAAAACCGCCGAACGCCGCTGCGCTGTGCTCGATCCGCTGGAAGTGATTATTGAAAATTATCCCGAAGGCGAATCCGAGGAGCTGGAAGCGATCAACAATCCCGAGGACGAATCCGCCGGCAAACGGGCGTTACCTTTTGGGCGGCGGCTCTTCATCGAGCGAGCCGATTTCATGGAAGACCCGCCCAAGAAATTTTTCCGCCTCGGCCCCGGACGCGAAGTGCGTTTGCGCTACGCGTATTATATCACCTGCCAAAGCGTGGAAAAAGACGACGCCGGAAACATCCTGCGCATCCACTGCACGTACGATCCTGAAACGCGCGGCGGCAGCGCGCCCGACGGTCGCAAAGTGAAAGGCACCCTCCATTGGGTCAGCGCCGAACACGCCGTCGACGCCGAGGTGCGCCTGTACGACCGCCTTTTCACCGAAGCCGAGCCCGAGGCACAAGGCGATTTCCTCGACTGTCTCAACTCCGATTCGCTAAAAATCATCACCGCCAAACTCGAGCCATCGCTGGCGGAAACCGCTGTTGGCGAGCGAGTCCAATTCGAGCGCCTCGGCTATTTCACGCCCGACCCCAAAGACAGCACGCCGGCCAAACTTGTTTTCAACCGCATCGTCGCGCTCCGCGATGGCTGGGCGAAGCTGGCGAAAAAATAAGATTCTTGCCTCACGCGGAGACGCGGAGGCGCGGAGAAACCAATTTTCAAAACTCCGCGTCTCCGCGTCTCCGCGTGAGTAATTTATAAGGCAACCGCCCCAAATCACTGCTGCACGGCCCGGGCGTATCGACGGTAAAACTTCGTGCGGCAATCGGATCATACGCCGCGCGATGCGCCACGGCGGCTTTTACGACAATCACGTTCAATCGTTCGGGGTCGATGCCTTGGCTGCGCCATTGGCCGAGGTCGAAGGGGGCGGTCTTGTTGGAGGTTAGCAAAATTATGATGCCCGCGTGCCGCACTACGGCGCAGTTGCCCATGTCAAAAAAATCGCCGCACATCGAGGCGAGATGACTTTGTTTGTCCTCCAATTCAAACCGGCCGTCGCTTCGGGAAATCAATTTCACTTCCAATTCCAACGGCCCTTCATCGAAGCGGCTGCCCTTGCCGCCGAGCGCGAGCGAGCGTTTGCCGTTGATTTGCAAATCAGAAAGTGCCCGCACGGCTTCGGGATCGTTGAGGCACACGGCGGCGTTTTCGATGCGATGCAAAACCAGCGCGCGCAGACAGCCCGTGCCATCGCCCGGCGCGCCGCCGCCGATGTTGTCGCTCGGCTCCACCAAAACCGTGAGGCCATCGGCCGGTTCACAGATTTTGGGCATCACATTTTCGACCGGCGGATCAATGCGCGCGCCAACTTCCTTCAACTCCAACGCGAGCGATTCCAATTCATCCAACGCCGCCGAGGCATCGCCGGTGGTGATGGCTTGCAAACTGACGCCGGTGTTCGGCGTGTCGGCGAAGGCAAAACCGGCGGTGATGTTGATGGCCCAAATATCTCCGCTCTCCAGTTCCCGCGCGCGGCTTTCCAGCGCGCGCATCGGATCCTCCGCCGTGGCCGTGCCGGTGGGCGGCCACACGACGGGGAGTTGGCGCAGTTGTATTTTGGGTATTTGGCCGGATTCAAAATGCTGTGCCAAAAGACTGGCGGTGCGCCCGGCGCTTTCGCGGGCGTCGGTGTGCGGGTTTTCGCGATAGGCCACAAGACAATCGGCGTGGCGCGCCATGGCGGGGGAAAAATTCGCGTGTAAATCGTACACGCCGAAAACGGGCTTTTCTTTTGCACGGGGGAGGGAGCGAATGCGTTTGAGCACTTCGCCTTCCACATCGGGAAACGATTCGCAAACCATCGCGCCGTGCAGCACGAGGAAGAGGGCGTCGCAATCGTGCTGCCATCGCGCTTTGAGTTCCGCCCACCAAATTTCGAGCACATCATCATTCACCGTGCCGCTGGGCGTGGCGCGGGCGTCGAGGACGGGAACGATTTGCCAATTTTGTTTTTGGGCGAATTCGAGTGCGCCGCCGAGTGGCGAGGCATCGCCGGCGCAATCGAGCATCGCGTCGCCGACGCGGAACTGAAAATCGGACAGTGATGTGGTGTCGTCCACGAAGGTGTGCGTTTCGTGGAAGAGACCGGCGATGAGGATGGTTTTCATTTTTTTCTCACGCGGAGACGCGCCTCTGCGTGAGTTATAAAATTCCGTGCTTCGCAAACGCCTCGGTGACGGGCATGCCGTTGGCGAGGTCGTCGCGCACGGTGTTTTCGCCGGCTGCTTTTTTCTGGGCGAGGCGGAGGGTTTCTTCCAGCGCCTCGGCGGGGATGATGACCACGCCATCGGCATCGCCCAGAATGTAATCGCCGTTTTTTATTTTCACGCCGTCGATGGTGATGGGCTCGCCGATGGCGGTGACGTCAATGCGGCCCTTGCTGTCGGCGGGGGTGGTGCCGATGGCGAACACGGGGAAATCCATTTTCTCAAGCGCCCACAAGTCGCGCGTGCAAGTGCTCATCACCGCGCCGCGCACGCCTTTGGCGATGCAGGCGGTGGAGAGCAGTTCGCCCCAGAACGAGCAGTTCAAACTATTGCCGGCATCCACCACGAGCACGTCGTCGGCTTGCATGGCGTCGATGACGGCCATCTCGAGTTTGTAGGGCTCGGTGGGGATGGCGTCGACTGGCTCGGCTTTGGCGGTGTAAACGCGGCCGCACACGCGGCGCGCGGAAGTGGCGGCGCGGAGGTTTGCGCCGAGGGTTTGTTGGCGATGACCGAGGCCGTCGAGCACATCGGCGACGACGGCGCTGTAGAGTTTTTCCAAAACGGGAAGGGGATCGCTCATGGGCGGAGTGTGTGGCTGCGGGTCGTGCGCGCAAAGTTTTTTCGTTGCGTCTTGGGGGCGTTCAGAGAATCGTTTGCGCATGGCCGATTCCAATCAGCGCGCGGACACCGGTGCCTCGTTTCGCCAGTGTTTGCTGGAATTGAAATGGATGGTGGCGACGTGGGCGGTTTTTTTCGCGTGGGTGATTGGGTATTCTAGCGTGGCGGGTTACGCGGTGGCGGAAACGGCGGAGGTGCAAATGGTTTGGGGCATTCCGCGCTGGGTGTTTTTTGGCTGGGTGATCCCGCTGTTGGCGGCCAACGCCTTCACAATTTGGTTTTGCCTGTTCAAAATGCAGGATGAACCGATGGAGGAATTGCCGGAGGATATGTTATGATGCTGGCGGAAGCAGGAAGCAATGCGGCGTTGGTGAGTTTCTGCATTTACACGGCGGTGGTGTTTGCGCTGGCGTGGTTGGCGGGGCGGAAGCGCGAGGGGAAGTCGTTCATGAACGAGTATTTCCTCGGCAGCCGCAATCTCGGCATATGGGCATTCGCGCTCACTTACGCGGCGACCAGCGCCTCGGGTGGCAGCTTCATGGGGTTCCCGGCAAAAATTTACACGTACGGCTGGGTGATGGCGTTATGGATTGTCGGCTATATTGTAGTGCCGCTGGT
>LWDU01040443.1_pt2 | contig 16718 bp, 13 predicted proteins | sample 727161 | NCBI WGS metagenome assembly LWDU01 (sample SAMN04566230, study PRJNA314399) | hydrothermal vent metagenome | isolation source: deep sea hydrothermal plume seawater | place: Mexico: Gulf of California, Guaymas Basin | collected 2004-07-11
GAAACACTGGCGGAGCCAGTGCCACACATTCAAGCGGTGGGCGTCGCTTGTTGGAGACGGGAGTGAAACACGCTCGGCTCGCGCATCCATTCTTGGACCGTGGCCATGGTGATTCTCTTTTCGGCGACCAGGTCTGCCAGGGACTGTTCCAGGACAACGTTGCCGTCGACTGCGGATGTCTGCATTACCGACTGGATCTGCTGGAGGTCGCCCGACCGAATCAGGTTGTAAGACCAACGTTCTAATGAACGTTTGCCGCAGCATCGTTAACATCGGCGCAAACGGAGTCGTTTCTCATTCCGATGGAGCGATGGATTGGCGGACCACTGGACGCGGACCTACTTGAGCGATGCGGGATTCCGCAGCACGATCAGCAGTCCGAACAATGTGTCTTGCCCGGTTCCAGAGAGCATGGTCGGGCGGTCTTGAACGACGGGCTTGGGAGCTCCTCCCATCGAAGAAACGAATTGCTCGGTGACTTTGCTGCCCATGCCAATCACAACACCGGTTGCGTCACCCAATTTCGCCGACCTCAACAGCAATTGCTCTACGCCTAAAGCGATCCCCGGCACGACCACTTTGACTTCGTCGGTCGACGACTGCAATCGGCCGTAAAGGGCTTCGAGCTTTGCTCCCGTGCTGCGAACATAGACTAATCGCAAGGCGGGCCCTTCGTCATCAGATCCCGAGTCCACTGGATCTACTGGGGCGATGTCTCCCGGCACAGCTCCAGCAATTAACCCCTTCTGTATCTTGGTGGCCACGTCATCGTCAACGGTTACGACGCCATCGCGGAGGTTGATGCCAGATTCGCGTAGCATTTTCCGAAACCACTGATCGTCGCGGGGAGACCCCTTGACCACGACGTCATACACCACGGTGAGGTCCACTCCGATGCTGTGGGGTGTCACAGGGTCATTCACCCGCGGATCGCGAGGATCATTAACCAGGGGACTTTTTGGCGGGTCGTTGACGACAGTTCGCAGATTATTGGGATCGTCGTCGTCGCTCGTTACCGTGTTGCCGGAATCAGGGTTGTTTTTGACCAGTCCACCACCGCCATTGGTCGACTGCACGTCATTGTTGCTGGGGTTTTTCGGGTCGTCCTGCCGCGGCGAATCAACGACAATATCCTGGTTGTCCTGCGGGTTGTCACCGATTTGGGCGTCGTCTCGGTTGGCCGTTTGAACATCATCTTGGTCGATGGGCGTCGGTGAATCTTGCCCAAAACGGACGATGAGGAAAACAACCGCCGCAGCGACAAACGCTCCCCAAAGAGCGATTTGAAGATTCCGCCCGCGTCGACGGTTTGTGTTTGGGCTGTGACCTAACTGAGACATGACCGACGAACTGAGGTCGACTGTCAGCGATTCCTGCGGAAAATTCTGGATGGCACTACGTACCGAGAGAAACGCGTCATACGTCTCTCGACACTGCTCATCGTTTTCCAGCAAGTACTCGACGCGCGCTGCTTCATCGCGAGTCAACTCGTCATCGAGATATGCGCTGATCAGCTCGTCGTGCCATTGATTATTCATCATTTTTTTGCCGACCGTCCTTCCCGTAACGGTTTAGGCCTCGTAAATCTCCGCTGACCCTAGGAACTCCCTCCTGGGAAAACAACGAGTTTTCCGTAGGTTCCCAACCGATCATGTCGCGTTTTTTCCACCATGATCAGTCACGGGTGCTCTGTTCCGTTTCCTCCTTTACCAATAACTCCCGCAGGCTTGCTCTCGCTCGATGAAGCCGACTTCGGACCGTTCCCACACGCACTTGAAGCATGTCGGCAATCGTCTCGTAGTCAAATCCTTCGATCTCGCGAAGTAGCAGAATCGACCGGTGCTCCTCACTCAGTTGATCCAGTGCCGTTCGAAGCCGCTGGATGTCCTCTTCCCGTTCCAAATCGTTCCCAACATGCGGCATGTCCGTCTCCGGCTCGTTCCCCTTCTCACGAGCCGCATCCACTGACACCGTTGGCCTTTTCTTTCGGCTACGGCTTACCGTAATATTGAATGCGATTCTGTAAAGCCATGTGAAAAAAGCACTTGCGCCATGAAATGACTCGAGTTTCACGTAGGCCTGTACAAACGTCTCTTGCGAAACATCCTCCGCTTCCTGCCGATCACCCGTCAGTTGAAAGACCATTCGAAACAAACGAGCCTGGTGCCGTTGCACCAATTCCCCGTACGCTTCGCTCTTTCCAGCAAGGGTGGATCGAATTAACTCGGAGTCGTCAAACACTTCCTCTCCTGGCATCGGACGAGACTTAAAGCTGAGAAGTTCCGCTATGTCCCAGAAATGGGCACATTTTTTCGATTATGCGCCAATTGAACCTCTACGTCGACGATCTCTCGTACAATACCGGCCAGAAGCGTTGTTCTCGCTACGATATTTCACTTTTTGAAGTCAAAGGTAGGCAATGGGTGGTGCAGAGATGGTGCCGGAAGTTTTTAGTTTTTTTGGGGGGTTCCGACCTGATTCCTCGGGGGGGCGAACTCGGACCGCATTCGTCGTCACGATGCTTCTCGCGAGCCTCGGCAGTGGGCAGGTACGAGCTCAAGTGGGTTTGGCCATTCCCGGTGAACCGTTTGGTGTTGTGCACGTGCCGTTGGGCGCAGGTGCCCCTGATGACTCCGTCCACCAGGTGTCTGGTTACCGAATCACGACCCCTGATGGGGAAGTCCTCTATCCAGTCGTCAGCGGCGGCCGAGTCCTGGAGGCGCTGGGTGCTACGTCGGGCAAGGCCCCCACTCAACTCTTTTTCCTGTTTCGCGGACGACCTCCGACCGAAGTGACGGTTCACGGCCCGGTGCCCCGTAAGTACGGTCTCCGCGTGATTGCCAACGACCGTCAATACCGGCGAGTACTCAATCGATGGTGGAGGGAGTATCAGGCAGTGGCAGATCGGGAATACGAACATCAACTCGTACCCGCAGCGGCCGCCTCGTACTTCCGGGAAATGTTGGCAGCCCGAATTCAGCCAGCCGAACGGATCGCGCGCATTCGAGACAAGGTGAAGAAGCAGGAGCAGAGTGAAGCCTGGAATGCTCTCGAGTTTCTGCTGGGTGTTGAGCGGTTGCGCGCAAAGACCATCGCCAACCTCTGGGATACGCCACTGGAGGTACAAGATCAATCGCTTCCCCACATGCCAGCCTGGACCGATGTTGGTCCCGACCACGTGGTGGATGTGGCCGTGGAACCACTCGCGACACGCACTCCTGAGCAGTGCTTTTATATCCGTTTCGGCACGTTCTCGAACTACCTGTGGTTTCAACGCTTGCTCGACGAGTACGGAGGCGACTTGGCGGCCATGGTCACGTTGCGTTCCACGGACGAAGCGGCGTCGAAACGGCTGCAAGATCAACTCGGTTTGCAACAGAGTGCGTTGGCCGATTTGGTCGGTGACCGAGTGATTTCCGATGTGGCACTGATCGGTTACGACCTGTACACGGCCGATGGCGCCGCAATGGGTGTGTTGTTTCATGCTCGGAACAACCTGTTGGGTATTGATTTACAGAAGCAGCGTCGCGCTGCACTTGCTCGGTCGGCCGACGAAGGTGGAAAGGAAGAGACTTTCTTGGTCGGTGACACGGAAGTCTCTTGTGTTTCGACACCGGATAACCGACTCCGCTCGTTCTACGCCCATGACGGTGCCTTTCATCTGGTCACCAACTGCCGACGATTGATCGAGGAGTTCTTATTGCCAGCGGAGAAACGGCGTTCGTTGGCGGGGTTAGCTCAATTTCGTCACGCTCGCCTTCATCACCCGTTCGACAGTGACGACACTCTATTCGCCTTTTTTTCCTCCCCTTTCTTTCAGAATATTACTAGTCCCCACTATCAGGTCGAACTGTCTCGTCGCTTTCGTTCCCAGGCGTCAATTCAGACGTTGATACTCGCCAAGCATGTCGCACAAAGAGAAGGGATCGAGAGATCTGTTCAAGAAATGCTCCGAGCGAATTTGTTGCCACCGCTGTTTGCTGACAGTCAGGTCGCAGCTCAGTTTGCTGTGCAGGGAGACGGATACGTGGACCGACTGCGGGGACCACGAGGCACTTATTTGCCAATACCGGACACGCCTGTCGAACGTGTCACGGCGACAGAGTCAGGCCAAGTTGCGGCCCGCAACCGATTTTTTGTTGAGCATTGGAGACAGTTCGATCCACTAATGGTTGCGGCAAAACGGCATCGCCTGGCGGACGCCAGAGATGTTGAACGCGTCTCGTTGCTGATTCAGGCGTCGCCATTTGATGAGCAGAAACTTCACAAATACACTTCGTTGCTCGCTCCACCGACCGCACAGCGAATTGCTCCTTCACCGGGTGACGTCGTCTTTCTCCAGGCAGCCGTTCAGGGCGGAACGATGGCACCTCAACTTGGCACTCACCACGTCTTGTTTGGTTTGCAGGACTCTGCGACGGCATGGCCAATGCCACCAGAAACTCTATGGGATACGCTTCAGCTTGTACGTTCAACGCCGGCCTACATCGCCAGTTGGCCCAGGCTCGGTTTGCTTGATCAGTTTCCTATTCGGCTACACTCCGCCCCGGACGCGATGGGGTACATGCGGCTGCCATTTGGTTTGTGGAGACTCGATCGCGAACTTTTCACGGCGATCGGATTTCATCCAGAATTGTTGGGTTGGGTTGCGAATCACCTGAAAGTCGTTGACGGCCAACAACTGGCTCAAGTCCGCCTTCATGTGGGCGATTTAAGTCAGAGTAGCCTGCGGCCGTTTATCGATGGTCTGCAGTACCGCCGCGCCTGGCTCTCGTCGATCGGCGGTGCCCGCTGGATGAATTATCTCGGCCAGCAGCTATCGTTGCCACCTGACCGAGCGAGAGCGGTTGCCGAGCAGCTAGGCGGATCCTCACCAATCTGTCCACTCGGTGGAGACTATGTGGTGACCGGCAGCGGCGCTACGTCTCATTGGACTTCCACGGCCCTAACCGACGATGCGGCCGGGCGGTTTCAGGCTCCCGTGTTGCAGTGGTTCCGAGGCCTATCGGCCGACTTGTTGCACGACCAGGGGACGTTGCGAATCCGCGCCGAATTAGACATTCACCGCCGACAGGCGGAAGGAGTCTTAGGTCTGCCTTTGTTTGATTTCCTGAGAACGCCGCGTCCGGATGTCGTATTGCCGCCGAAAAAAGACGGTGTGCCGAAAGCTGAAGAAGTGCCATTGGGCCCGGTCGATTTCGAAGAGTGTTCTTAGTGTCGTTGTGTGAGAACAATTCATTTTTCTCACAAAGGCACAAAGATTATAGAAGACACAATGGCGCGGCATCGATACGTGTTTTTTTGTTCGGTGTTCTCAAAGCCGTTACTTTTTTGCCCTTCGCGCCAGATACAAACCGGTTAGCAGTTTGGCATCGATGAAGCACCCCGACTGCGCCATCTCAGTCAGATATTGATCGACTTTGTCCAATGGGATGACGACCGTTTCTATCGATTCACCGGCCACTCCACCACCCGGGCCCACGCGGCTCAATTCGGTAGCGAGGAAGAAAGTGATCATCTCGTCGGTCAGGCCCGCCGAGGAGGCGGCAGTAAAGACCTGTTCGATTTTACCGGCGCGGTATCCGGTCTCTTCCAGTAACTCCCGTTCGGCAGCCACATGCAGCGATTCGTCTTCCGCGCCAGGCTCGTCGCCGACGAGGCCAGCCGGCAATTCCAGCACCAAGCCTTGCAGCGGTGGACGGTATTGCGAGATCAAGACAATCTCGTGCTGATCGGTAATCGGCACAATCGCGATCACGCCGCTGGCGTTGATTCGACGGACATACTCCCAAGAACCGACGGTGACGATCGACAGAAAATTCCCATGGTAGAGTTCTTTCGCTTCCGGAGTGCGCCCCGTCATGATTCGATTGGATCCTCATCTTGAGACTCGATGTACTGCCTCATCTCGGTGAGCTCTTGTTGAAATCCGCCTGAAAGAATGGGGAAGCGACACCAGGTTTTTGGATCGAGGTTCTCGTCGTCCAAATGGAACGAGGGGGCATATCGTTCGCGTTTCCATTGATTGCGACACCAGAGTTGAAAGAACCGCTCCACATAGCCTCCCAAGACGGGCAAAGGGAATTGAGAAAACTGCTCGCGAATGGTGCGAACGCACTCAACAGGAGACCGTTTGTCACGGATGGCCGCTTTTTCGACAGCGTCGAGGATCTCGTACGGCATCAAGTCACCTTCGTCCGTTTGTGTGGCCTCTGGCGGACGTAGTTCGGCGGTCGGTGATTGTTCGTTAACCGATTGCAATTCTGGAAACGCTCCGATTCCGTAGACGCCATCGGTTTCAAGCCAACGCAACCAGTGCCTCAGGAATGCCTTGTCGATACCGGCAATCGGAGCCAGCCCACCCGACGTGTCGCCATCCATGGTCGCATATCCGACCGCAGCCTCGGAACGGTTACTAGTCGCTACAAGTAGCGCCGACCGCATGTTGGCAAGCATCCAGATACTTGGCGAACGGGCTCGAGCTTGAATGTTCTGCAGGGTGATGTCGTCGCGTTCCCAAGTCAACTCTCGTCCTTGCGATTCTTCAATCAGCGACCGGTAGCCGCAGACAAGGTCGTCAATCTCCCAGCGATGAAATTCCGAACCCAAAGCAGTCGCAAGTGCTTCTGCAGCATTGTAGGTAACGTCGCCGCTGTTTCGAGTCGCCTGATATACGCAGACAAGTAGTTGATTGATGATCTCCCGGTCCGTCGCGAGTTCATTGGCGACGATGGCGTTTTCGAGATATTCAAGCGTCTTCGAAAACGCTGCCGGCCCCAATTCTGCTCTGGCGAATCGGAGACTCAATGCAATCAGGCAAGCGACCGCCGATGAGTCGGCTCCGCCACTCAGGGATACAACATAGCCATTCGAACGCGTCTTTCTCATGTAATCGAACAGGCCCAATGCGACCGCCCGAGCGAACTCTTCCTCCTTCTCGTGCCCCGTCTGTTCCCAGCTTGCCGTCGCGGTTGGTTCCACTGGCAATGTTGTGATTGCCGGATAATCGAACGGTACGTCAACCATCGCATCGTCGTCATTGAGGTCGGGCTGGAAACTGTCGCGCTTGGCCCGTTCCAGACGGGTTCGGTCGACATCCGACACGGCCGTGGTAATGGCAAAACGTTGGAACGAAAATCGAGACCCCAAGCCGATCAAGTCGCCGTGTGAGGCGATCATCGCATCCCCGTCATAGATGGCGCGACCAGCCTCGTTGCCGACCAGATTGGCGTAAATGTACGTTACCGAGAATGCGCGAGCTCCTTCCAACACGAAGCGACGGCGAACACTGTGTTTGCCAAAGGCGAAATGACTGGCGCTGGGGTTGAGAATCACATCGACCCCGCGGTTCGCCAAGCCAGATCCCGGGCGACGGACAGACCAAGCGTCCTCGCAGATTTCAAATCCAAATGCGATGCCGCCGACGCGATATATTAGGTCGCCGAACGGATAGGACTGATCGTTCTGCTCGGTGGTCACGGTGTGCTCTGCGGGCCAAGCCTTAAACCACCTCGGTTCATAGTGAATCCCGTCACCGGCCAGGTTCTGCTTGGCCGTCAAGCCGACGATCTTGCCGTCAACCAACAGGGCCGCAGCATTGAACAACGCTCCCTGGTGCCAGACAGGAAGACCCACCGACACGATCATGTCATGTGTCGTGTCGGCAATCGATTCGAGCACTCGCCAGGCTTCACGGTGAACATGAGGTGCCTGGAACGCGTCTTCGCAACCGTAACCGGTAATGCAGAGTTCAGGCAGACAGAGTACACAGGTACTTTGGTGGCGGGCAGCTTCGATCGCGTCGACGATGTTGGCACGGTTGTTTTCCCAATCCAAGGGAGTTTGATTTAGTACCGCGGCCGCGACACGGATGAGTTTCACCAAAGACCCTTATTGAAATGGACTCTAAAACCGCGTTCCTATCGTCCCCGCTGTCGTTTCCCTCGATCCGACGACTTGCGTGTGGCAAGATTGGATTCAACGACAACGGATACCGCTTCTTCCCACGTGGGGATTGTTCGTCTCTGCGATGTCTCCTCCCCGTCATCGTCGTCGTCATCATCGTCGTCCAGGGCATCCATTTCGGCTGATTGGGACTCGGCTGATTGAGTCTCGGCTGGTTTGGACTCGGCTGGTTTGGACTCGGCTGGCTTGGACTCGGCTGGCTTGGACTCGGCTGGCTTCCGCGAACGTGGCTTCCGACGCCGTCGCCGGCTCTTTTCCGGTTTCTCTTCGTCCTTCTGTTCAACAGCGCCTTCGTCCTTCTGTTCAACAGCGCCTTCGGCGCCTTCGCTCACGACTTCATCCAATTCCGATTTGGCTTCCTGCTCACCCGTTGATGAGTCAGTCGATTGTTCGTTTTCGCTGCGCTCGCGGCGGCGTCCGCCTCGTCGTCCGCGACGCCGAGGTCGTTTCCGCTTGGGACGCTCGTCACCCTCGACCTTCTCCTCGTTCGACGTCACCTCGGCAGCATCATCCTGAGACTCGGCAGCATCATCCTGAGACTCGGTCGTTTCCTCAGGTGTCTCGGTCGTTTCCTCAGGTGTCTCGGTCGACTTGCTGCGCTCCTCCGGAACGCGCGTCTTGCTGCGCTCTTCGCGGACGCGAGTCCCGCTGGACTTTTGGGGCTCCGACGCGCGGTCGTCTCGCGGTTGGTTCCACGTTGCCATGTGCGAATCAAGATCGAGTTGAGCTTCAAACTCGGCGTCCGAAAGCAGATCGTCCGCTTCCTCGCTCGATGCCTCGTCAAACGTAGGCCGTTGACTCGTCGAGTCGGCCGTTTCGTTCTCTACTTCCTCCACGACCTCTTCAAGTTCGTCAAAATCCTCCTCTTGCTCTTCTTCCTCTTGCAGTTGATCCGCTGGCACGCCTAGATCACGGCCGACGTCGCCCCAATGACTAACCTTCTTTTTCCTTGGTTTGCGAACGGTTTTCTTGGCCGGTCGATCAGTCGCCATCGGCGCTGCCTCCGCAGTTGGCGCAACAGTTGGCGCAACGTCGGCACTTTCACAACTTCCCAACAAATCAAGTCCAGCAGTTTCCCTCGGAGCTGGTGAGTCGGCTGATAACAGCCCGCTTCCGAATCCTTCATTGGCCACGGCATCCGCCGACGATTCTGCATCGGAAGACAGACTTGCCGGTTCGTCAGCTTGAACGACTTCGGCATCGACAACGTCCGCATCGACAACGTCCGTTGAAGACGAATCGGTCGCAATGGCCGCTTCAGGTTCCGCCTCTTCACGAACTTGTTCCACCGGTTCTGGTGGCACATCATTACCGAGTAATTCATTAACTGACCGCCAGTGGTCGCTTCCCGTCATCGGATCGTTGTCTCGTAGTAAGTGCTTTTGTGGTAATAAGTTCAGTGTATCTTCAACGGCCGACTAAACGGCTCAACTGCCCGATATTCCAAACGGGTACTATAGTGGCTCCAAGCCAACATGGGAAGTCGTACCTCTTTGGCTTGTTAAAATGAGTTGTTTAAGAAAAGTTTGCTGATTAAATCAGATTTTACGAAAGTTCTGGTTAGGCAATCGACGATACCATCTTCCGAGACGCCCGCCTTTCGCGGCAAGGCATCGATCAGGAAAAGGAAGAATCGACGATGAAAACGCTCCCCTTCGCCATGACGCTCATTCTTGCTGTTCTCCCGCCGTCGCTTGCCGTCGCCCAGTCCTCAGATCGTGGGACATACACTGCACCGCAGCGACGCCGCTCGACAACCATCGTGGTGCGTGAGCCGACCATCGAACAGCCCATTAGCGAACTGTTTCTGACGGATCCGCCGATGAAGGAAGAGGAAATCGAACTGGGGCCAGGCGAATTGGCACCACAGGAGCCGGACTTGTTGGAGTTTTGGGAAGGCGACTTGACTGCGGCGTGTGCGTGCGGCTCGTGTGGTTCGGGTGGCGTGTGTCGCACGGGCTGTTTGATCCCCTGCCCGAGGATATCGTTCAACAACATCGAATGGACGATGGGAGTCAATGGGTTCACTGGGCCAGGAAACCGAGGCCAGTCGGGCAGTTTTGGTTTTTACGAGGGAGCGAACTGGGGTGCTCAACTTCCCTGCATCGGTTGTGGAGAACTCGGTGCCCAATTGGGCGTTCGCTTCGTCCAGTCCAACTTGTCTGGCGCTGCTTTCACGACCAATCAACGTGATCAGTTTTTTGCCACAGGCGGGATCTTTCGACGCGTGGATTGGGGTCTTCAAGGCGGCGTTGTCGTCGATTACATGCACGACAATTGGTACGCGGAAGTCGATCTAGTCCAATTGCGTGGTGAACTGAGTTGGGTTTACCCAAACTGCCACGAGATTGGCTCTTTCTTTACAGCGGCAACGCAGACCGACCAAGTCGTTTCGATCATCAACGGTGCTCCCGTTCCCGAGACGTTTGAGGGCACCGACCAATACGCCTTTTTCTATCGCCGCCTGAACGACCTCGGCAACTGGCGACTTTTTGCTGGCTTCACTAGCGAGAGCGATGGATTGTTGGGTGGTGATTTCCAATGGGCGGCCAACGAGTGTTGGGCTCTCGAGGGCGGATTCAGTTACTTGATTCCCGAGGAGAGTACCGCGGCGGGTGGGTTCGTCGAGGAGTCCTGGAATGTGGGCCTCGGTTTGGTTTGGTATCCAGGGAGTCGGTGTTCCAGCGGTCAGGACTACTATCGACCGCTTTTCAATGTGGCAGACAACGGCTCGTTCTTTATGGATCGACGTTAGACCAGTTTCCACAACGGAACTTCGCGGGCCAGTCCGTCACCTCGAATTGGATCTCACGCCTCCCTAGTTAATTATTAAACTGGGTTGAGTGCGTTGACTTTACCGGTAGCGAAAAAACACCTGATCGAATCGGTCATGACGGTTCGATAAGTCCTGACGCGGCCCGACCGCAATCCAACGACTCGGTTTCCAGTCAAGGCGTCAGGAGAGGATTCGAAACATGCTCCGTTCAGGAACTATCGCTGTAGGTATGGTTACCCTCACCATGGTACTGACAACGACGTTGTTCGCTGCCACGCCGTACAGGCCCTGCCAAGCACAACATCAACACGTGGGATGCAGTTGCGGTCAGCATGCAACACCCGTGCCACTGGTGACGGCCGGTCGCTGTGCGCCCTGCCAACGCTGTTGCCTCCCGCTGATACCTCAAGTGCTTCGAAGTGTCGATTGCCTGCTTAAGAAGGTCTTCTGTTGCTCGATGTGTGCCAATCGTTGCTCGTGCCTCGGTGGGCGATACGCGCCAAGTTGTGGTTGTGACGGCGCCGTGAGCGTCGGTCCCATGACAGTGGAAGAGATCATTGTCGAGACGCCGAGGTCCGTCACACCGACACCCGTCCGAATGGAGGGTCGATCCTCCCCGCCGCATCAAGGCGCCGCGCCGAAGCTTCGGGAAACACAATTGAAGAATCACTCGGTCATTCAACGAACCACGTACCAAAAACAAACGGATGGAGTACCGGCCCGTTTGTCCGTGACGATGCGGCCGGTCCAACACGCTCGCGCCGTCACTACCGTAATTCGAGCGGTCACAGTGCCACACAATCCCCTGCGGGACTAACGAAAACGGTGGCGATTCTTACATTGAGGGCGGGAGCGACTCTGTCGCTGTCGCCCTCGATTCATAGCCGCGACGAGCGGATCTCGAAAGATATTCAGGCGCGATCAGGCTAGTTTGTCCTCCGCCGCGATCGCCTGTTGCAAATCTTCCCAGAGGTCATCAGGATGTTCCAATCCGACCGATAAGCGGATGAGCCCGTCGACGATCCCATGGGTCTGGCGATCCGCCGCATCGTACGAGGCATGCGACATCGATGCCGGCTGCTCGATCAGCGACTCGACGGCGCCAAGACTAACGGCAAGTTGGAAAAGGCGAGTGGACTCTGCCACTCGTTGTGTTTCTTCGTAATTGCCCGACAGTTCGAACGACATCATCGCTCCGAATGCGCCATCCATTTGCCGCCCGGCCAAGTCGTGTCCAGGGTGTGACTCCAGGCCCGGATAGAGGACCCGTGACACCCTCGGGTGCTGCGACAATTGATGCGCTAGAAAAAGGGCCGAACGACTCTGCTCTCGAACACGAAGTTCCAGCGTCTTAAGTCCGCGAGCGATCAAGAATGTGGCGAACGAGCCCATCACTGCACCGGTTGAGTTCTGGACGAAGTACAGTGCGTCATGCAATTCCTGGTCGGCAACGACGAGCATTCCGCCAAGTGCATCACTGTGTCCACCCAAGTACTTGGTCGCCGAGTGCATCACGATATCCGCGCCCAATTCCAGCGGTCGGGTGAGCACGGGTGTGGCAAACGTATTGTCGACAGCCAGTAACGCGCCGTGTCGGTGCGCGATTTCGGCGCAGGCGGCTATGTCGGTAATCGTCATCAGCGGATTGCCGGGAGACTCGATCCACGCCAATCTTGTCTTGTCGTTGAACGCCGCTTCAAAAGCCTGCAAGTCGACTGACTTTGCCAGCGACACACTCACTCCATTGCGGTTGAGGATCTTGTGAAGGAGACGATAGGTCCCTCCGTAAATGTCACTTCCGGCCACGATGTGATCACCCGCATTCAGGAGCATCATTGCGCCGTGAGTTGCGGACATTCCCGAGGCGTAGGCCAATGCATGGGAACCCGCTTCCAAAGAGGCAACGGTCGTTTCCAGTGCCTTTCGGGTCGGGCTCCCGCTGCGCGCATAATCAAACTCGCCCCATTCCCCGGCGCCGGGCTGGACGAAAGTGCTGGCTACATGAATTGGTGGAACCACGGCGCCCGTGGCCGGGTCCTTCTCATTGCCGACATGGACGGCACGAGTGCGAAAATGCATGACGAACGGGCCTTGTTGGTTATGGTCGTCTTGATAAGGCGGCCTGGTTTGGCGTCGAACGAGTTGTCCGAGTCTTGTTTTTTCTAGGTTCGTTGAACACCCGCTAGCGCTTGTTCGAGGTCCGCAATAATGTCTTCCTCGTTTTCGATGCCGCATGCCAGGCGAATCATGTTGTCTGAAATGCCGAACCGCTTCCGTTCCTCGACGGTGCACTGGTAATAGCTCATGACCAGCGGTTGCTCAATCAGTGTCTCCACGCCACCCAAACTGGGCGCGATGCGGGCAATTCTCGAGCGATCGACGACGTCGGCGGTCACCCGCCAATCGGCGTTCTTGATTAAGAACGTCACCAATCCACCGTATCCACGCATCGTCCGGCGGGCCACTTCGTGGTACGGATGACTGGCGAGACCCGGCTAATAGACTCGTTCCACAGCCGGGTGATTCTCCAGAAATTCGGCCACAGCTTGTCCGTTTGCATTGTGACGTAGCATCCGCAACTCGAAAGTTTTCAGGCCACGTTGCAGCAGGTATAGATTGTGAGCCGAGTTTACCGCGCCCATGATGCCGCGCAGTGTGCGAACGTCGGCCAGTTTTTCGCTCTGCCCCACGATGACTCCCGCCAGCAGATCGTTGTGCCCACCCATGTACTTCGTGGCCGAATGCAAGACAAAATCGATGCCAAACTCGATCGGTCTCGCGTTGTAAGGAGTAGCGAGTGTGGCGTCGATCAGAGTATCGACACCATGCCGCCGTCCCAGGTCGGCAAAACGTTCCAAATCGACCACGCTGAGGTGTGGATTCGTCGGGGACTCACTCACCACCAACCGCGTCTGAGGTGTGATCGCCGCCTCCATTGCCTCGTAGTCGCAGGCCTTAACCTGCCGAGTGACAACTCCAAACCGCGAGAGATGCTTGGCACAGAATTCTCGACTGCGATGGTAACACTCATCGAAGAACACGACTTCGTCGCCAGAATTCAATTTGGACATGAATAGTCCGACAATGGCTGCCATTCCACTGGAATAGAGAATCGCTTCTTCGCCGCCCTCCATGGCAGCCAACTTGCGTTCGACAACCATTTCGCCCGGAGTTCCATAACGCCCGTACTCGCCCCTCTCCTGATCTTGTTCGATGTAATCGATGACGGCCTGTGAGTCTTTGAACGTAAAGGTCGACGCGCAGATCACCGGGTCCGTGATGGCATGCCCAAGCTTGTGTCGGTCTTCACCGGCATGTACGGCAAGTGTCGACGGACCAGGCAGGCGCTGCTCAGACCGAGGCCCCGAACGGTCGGAAGGAAATGACATAGTGGTTACCCAACTCGTGAAGGCTCGATGTGTTCAAACGTGGTGTCGTTGAGGACTCGAGGCGGCCTCCACATCTGCCGTTCGAAACCGAACTTTCGAACCACACACACTCCCGGCCCGTGAGGGGCTTTTCCGTCGTGCCCTTTGGGCCCGACGGGAAGCGGTACGCTGCGATCCGTCACAACGCGCAGTGGCTCTTTAGCAGATAGAAAGGCTGCAAGCGGCCGCAAATCCCTAGGTCGCTGGCATTTTAGTAGAGGCTCGCGGTCGCGGCAACACCTTGGGTTCGTGATAATGCAGACATTCGTTTACAATAGTCCGTGGATGATCAGCGATAAACCGGGGAATAAGGGACTATGCGACGGATTGTTATCGTATTGCTTGTTACGGGTTTGATGGCGGAATTTCCGCTCGTCGGGCAAGATCTTGATCCGCCAGCACAAGTCGACCAGGGGCGGCAAGGTACCCTCTCTGAACAGTTGGATCATTGGATTGCGGAGTTGGGTGCCGCGACCTTTCAGCGGCGTGAAGCGGCCGTTGTCGCTCTGGTCGAGGTTGGTTCCCCGGCTCTGCCGCGGTTGCAATTGGCCCGCGAAAGCGGTGACCGTGAGGTCCGATCCCGGGCGATCGCGATCTATTTGCGAATACTCCAGCAGGACTACCAAAACCGAATCTCCATGTTCGAAGCGGGTAACACGGAAGCGGCTGCCATCTCGAGTTGGGGCCGTTTCGCCACTCAATTCGGTGATACCAAAGCCAACCGAGTTCTGTTCGCATTGATGTTGCGATCGTCGCCAGAGTTGATGCTGTTTCTCGAAGGTGACCGAGAGCGGCTCGCCAAGGCCATTGGCGGTTGGATCAACAAGGCAAATCGAAGCGGCACGGTCTTCGGCAGCCCGACATTTTCAGTCGGCAGTATGGCCGCACTGTCCTTTTGTAGTTTACAGGCCCCCGAAAACCTCTCGAATGTCAACACGAAGATTTTCGCCACCATCCGTTACAACGCCAAGATTCGCACCGAGGCGACAACCGGACAGCATGCCGGCACCCTAAAGGAAATGTTGGCTTGTCTCGTTGCCCAAGAAGATCGTGAATTGGTGGCAGCGTTGCGTTGCTGCATGCTGTTTGACCTGAAACAAGTAGGACTGGAGAAAGCGAGCAAGATTCTAGCTGGCGAGATTCTACGACCAGGCGGCAACTCGAAGAGCGTGCTCGTGGAGGCACTGTTGGTCGGCGGGCAATTTGGTGGCGAGCCCGAAAAAAAGGTTTTGGAGCGGTTCTTAGGCGCACCCGATCGATATGCCGTCTTTAGCCTCAATAAAAAGACGTTCACTACGACGGTCGGCGACGTTGCCTTGGCCGTTCTTTGGACAATGCATGGCATCGATCCGACTGAAAAAGGATTTGCCGACGGAGTCCAAAGCCAACTTGCCGGCATCAATGCCCACTTGGCTGGATTTGCGAGCGAAGAAGAACGACAAAACGCGCGACAGGCCTGGATTGCGTTTCGCGGGAACGAGGAAGGCAAGTAGATGTCGCCCCATGGCACTCGGCACGGCCAACCAACGATTTATTCAGCGTCGGTGAGGTCGCCTTCGGTAATCATCTGAAAACCCTTGGAATTCAGCGTGTCTTGGCCCATCTCGATGTTGTCCACCATGAGGGCGACGGAGGGGCGACCGTGCGGACGGATGATCAGCGGGTAGGCTTGGACGATATTCACCTCCGCCTGCAACAATGCCGTACAGACTTGTAGCAGCGGCTGAGCTCCATCAGGCAGTTCGACGCCAATTAGATCGCTTTCGATCATCGCAAGTCCGCCCCGTTCAAGGATTTCACGGCCTTGTTCCGGGTGGCTGAGAAGAAATCGCACGAACGAACATTCCGTCGCGTCATTGATCGACAAGGCGACAATCCGTACCTTGCTCCCTTCAAACCTTCGCACGACTTCCAAGAGCTGACCGACGCGATTCTCCAAGAAAACGGTAAATTGGCGAATCGTGGGGAAATTGCGTCCTCGCATCGTCTCGAAACTCGTCGTCGCTCCTTCACCAACACTCATGAATCACCTCAATTAGGTTCGAGTTTCCGTTTCACCCTTTCGATGCATCGCCTATCGGTGGGCCAAAAGTTTAGCGGATCGGTAGGGCGCTGGCGGGGATGCCAGCACGGATTCCCGGCATCGAATGAGTCGGCCGAGCCACCAACTTACCGTATTCGACTGCCTAACCCAAAATATTTAGAAAAAACGTAGAAACTTGTGGTCGCTCCGCGTGTTTATGGTAAGAGGTTAATTTGTAGGTTTCGGCTCCTATGGGTGCCGACTTTTCTGGGCTCATCGATGCAAAAATCATTAATCAGGAGAGAGAAAATCATGCGACGTCGAGCAACTTTTGCTTTATTGGTCCTCTGTTTGGTCGCCGTAATGACCGCAACTGCTGCCGCCCAGCAACCAGGTGGTGGCCGCGGAGGGCGAGGTGGTGGATTTGGTGGTTTCGGCGGCGGACGTGGCGGTACCGGTGGTGCTCCTTCGCTCTCCTCCATTGTGTCTATTTCTGAAGTGCAGAAAGAAATCGACATGAGCGAGG
>LWDU01040539.1_pt1 | contig 16717 bp, 11 predicted proteins | sample 727161 | NCBI WGS metagenome assembly LWDU01 (sample SAMN04566230, study PRJNA314399) | hydrothermal vent metagenome | isolation source: deep sea hydrothermal plume seawater | place: Mexico: Gulf of California, Guaymas Basin | collected 2004-07-11
CCGAAACGTTCACAGCGGGTACGAATGGTGCCCGAGCGTAAGGTCATATAGTCGCGCCTGCGTCAATAGTCGATGGGGGCGCTAGTCCAGAGCTGCCACTTACTGCGTAAGGGAAAACGGGAAGGCGTACGCTCTGCCGCCTGATCTTAGCCCCAACGGACCTAAGGCGTGCGTCATCCCGTCCCAACCGCCCGGCTGGTCGAGGTAGTTCTGCTCGCGTAGTCGCCGCTGACGACCCGCGTCATTCACAACCCGCCAAGAGGATCGGCGAAGAGTGAATGAAGAGGTGAATTGGTCGATCGTGCCCGTCATGGACCTTGCTCGATCTGATAAACTCAGGGGATTCGAAACCGTTGAACTGCAAGTTGTAAAGACAATCGCATGATAAAAAGGATCGCGAGTTTATCTTTCCTCGTTTTGTCTTGCCTTATTCTGTTTTGCCTCGCTTTGCCCTCATGCGGTCACCTGGGTCAAAGACTACTTCATATTGAAATCGAATTGGATGGACAAGTGACGTTCGAGGGTATTCGGGGCGTGCCCGATAATATGCCCGTCGACGAAATGTGGGACGTATTGGGCGATGTCCACTTTGAGATTGACGAAGACGCGGTCGGCCACTTGGACGCGCCCACTCAAGATTTGAACGGTAGTATTGTCGTTCGAATAAAACACGTCGACGACGAATTGGGTATGGCGTCGCTTTCGTCGCTGTCACTCAGTCGAGAGGCGATCGGATCTTCGTGGTTGCTCGGCGATGGTGAAACGGATCGTGTCAAACGGGCAAGCGCCAAATGAGTGATTCGTCATTGCGTGCGACGATGACTGGTATTGACACATGGAGACGAGGCGTCCGTTCGCACCCGACGGAACTTTCTGTATCGAACGGCTGCGAAGGACCGCGTATCTGAAGCTTCGCGGGCATGAAGTCTGAAAACAATGCTGAATCCGAATCGCATTACCTACGCCGTTGAGTTGCAACGGCGTAGTTATGGACTGTTGAAATGGATGACCGGCGCCGTTCGCGAGAATATCATCAACTTCAATACGGCGCACACCTACTCGTCCCTGCCTGAGGCGGCCGAGAAGTGGATTGTCGAGCACTACGAGAACATCCCGCCATCCGCCCGACCCCAACGAGATGATCTTGCGGAATTCTACGCCTTCTTTTCCACCTATTTGGAAAACTCATTTGTCTTGGTTCGTGACGCTGGTAAACAGCTCTACTCGCCAGACGCCCATTGCTTTTGTCCGATCTGTAGCTGGTTGATCGAGTCGCCCAATTTTAAAACGAAAAAGCCTAACGCGACTGACAAGCGGCGGGCGCGAAAGATGAGGATGGCCGCTGTGAAGGGCATGGCAGCGTCGCTGAACGTGATTCTCAACGAGAAAGAGGTCGCTGCCATCGTGGACGATTCCAGTCAAAGGAAAACGACCTCGTTGATTGCCTACGCGGACGATTTGCTAAAACGCATCAACGGCATCGCCGCCGGACCGGCTGTACTGGTGTTGTGGCGTGGTTTTGCTTGGACGAGCGAGGGCTCGCCAAAGAAGCGGTTTCAACTCTCGGCGAAAATGATCTTGGAAACAGAGAAGCAACTGCGAGAGACAGTTCTAATAGCTGCCAGCTGAGATGAAGTTCTGCCGAAGAATCTCAAACGCGTCCCTCGCTGACGCTTCGGGTTACGATTTTCGTTTTTTTTTTGGCCACCGCCATCAAATACACCGTGGCGCTTTACCCAGTTTGAGCGTACGATTAAGGTAAACTGGATTCCTAACGCAGTATTGTCACGTTGTCGCTCCAGCGTAGCAAGCACGGCCGTTTGCGTGGAGAGAAATCCAATATGATCAAGTTCTGGCAGGTCGCGGCGTTCGTGTTCTTCGGTCTGCCTATCACTGCATTAACCGCTGCCGATAGCGACCTTCTTTGGTCACTTCGCAAGCCATCACGACCCAAGCCGCCGTCAGTATCGTCGCTCAAACTCGCATCGCAGGTTCGCAATCCAATCGACCGTTTCGTATTGGGACGGTTGGCGGACACTGGTTTGGAAGTCGCACCAGAAGCCGACCGTCGAACGCTTGTTCGCCGAGCGTACTTTGATTTGATCGGTTTGCCGCCGAGTCCAAGACAAGTTGAATCATTTATTCAAGATGAATCAAACGACGCTTGGCCGCGGCTGATTGACTCGTTATTGGATTCTAGACATTACGGCGAACGCTGGGGGCGGCACTGGCTGGACGTCGTTCGCTATGCGGACAGCGGCGGCTACGAAACAGACATCTACTATCGCAACGCCTGGCGATATCGTGATTACGTCGTCAAGAGCTTCAACGACGACAAGCCTTACAACATCTTTGTTCAAGAACAAATTGCCGGCGATGAATTATGGCCGGACGATCTCGATCTCGATCCGCGCCGTGTTTACATCGTTCCCGAGAAAAAGCTGCGTCACTTGGAGGCAAGAATTGGCACGGGCTTCTATGCGCTCGGGCCGCGAGTTCATGAATCGGCGCTTGACGCCAAGCGACTCGCCTACGAAACGTTGACCGATTGGGTTGACACGACAGCGTCCGCTTTCATGGGTCTGACCGTCGGTTGCTCACGCTGCCACGATCACAAGTTCGACCCGTTCACCCAAAAGGATTATTTCTCGTTGCAGGCGATCTTCGCCACAGCTCGTGAGGTTGAACAACCATTGTGGAATGCGATGGGAGAAGCAGATTGGCGGGGGTCTTATCCGCGTGTGCTGGCCGTAGTAGAAGCCCGTAAAGCCTACCGGTTGTTCGATGCTCAAACGCGGAATGCGCCGCTTTCTCCCGAACAAGAGACGCGCAAGCAACGATTAGTGGCGGCAATCGGTCAAGCCGTCTTGGCGCTACCCGAACGGACTGGCGGGCAGTCAACGATTCCCTATGACGGATTGATGCACATCCCCACGGTCAGCATCCTCGGCCGCGCGCATCCGTCGCTGATCAAACCCGTGCATCTGCTCGAGCGAGGTGAGCTTGGCCAGCCTGGGGAAATCATGCAGCCAGCCCTGCCGGCGGCCCTCGCGTTAGCCACCAAGAGTTCACCGCTACTTTCAGATCCGTTCGCAGCCCGCAAGCAACTCGCCCTTTGGTTGACAAAAGAAGACCATCCGCTGACCGCTCGAGTCATGGTGAATCGCATCTGGCATTGGCACTTTGGCCGCGGAGTTGTGGCGACGCCGAATGACTTTGGCAATATGGGTCAATCGCCGACTCATCCGAAGTTACTCGATTGGCTCGCGAGCCAATTCGTCGACGGGGGGTGGAAAATCAAAGACCTACATCGCTTGATCATGAACTCAGCCACGTACCGACGTAGCGGCCAGTTCGGAGGCATGCGATCGCTTGTTGAAGATCCCGACAACCGACTGTTGTGGCGAATGAATCGTCGTCGTCTCGAAGGCGAAGCGCTTTGGGACTCGGTGCATTCAGCGGCTGGAACAATCAACCTAGCGTTGGGTGGACCACCTATCGCTCCGCCGTTGGCCGGAGACGAAATCGCCTCGCTGCGAGAGAAGTGGCATTGGGTCGTCTCGGCGGATCCTGCCCAGCACACGCGCCGCGGCATTTATATTTTGGTCCGACGCAACTTTCAATTCCCGATGTTCGATGTCTTTGACGCGCCGGTCACCGCGGTGAGCTGCCCGGTTCGAGACGTGACCACCGTTGCGACACAAGCGTTGTGGGGCCTCAATAACCATACGGTCTTCCGCCAGGCCATGCAGATGGCCGGCCGAGTTGTGAAGGAAAGTGGTGAAGTCCGATCCGATCAGATTGATTGCGCGTGGCGCATCGCACTAGGCCGACCGCCCACCAGCGATGAATCCCTATCGGCGCTGCGTCTGCTCGAAAACCTGGAAAAGGCGTCGACCGTGCCATTGGAGCAACCACCAGAGACGCTGAAGGCGATCTCGCCTGATCGTGCCCAAGCTCTTGCCAAGCTCTGTCTCGCTTTGTTCAACTTATCGGAATTTGCCTTTGTCGATTGAAATTGGGCCTATCGCCTGCCACCCGAGAAATATTGGCGAGTAGGAGTTTTGTCATAAATCCTCTCCGAGCACGTCGTGATTTTCTATTCCAAGGTGGACTCGGTTTCGGTGCGCTCGCGCTAGGCGATATGCTCAATGCGGAAGACACCGAATCGCGATCCCTAGCTCTTGCACCACGTCCGTCACACTTTCCAGGTACGGCCAAGAGCGTCATTTTTCTGTTCATGCAAGGCGGCGCAAGTCACCTTGAAACGTTTGATCACAAACCACTCTTGACGAAGTACGACGGACAATTGCTTCCGCAGAGCCTTCAAGATTTCGACTTGGCTCAGATCAACACGGCCGACTCGAAAGTCATGGCGCCGCAGTTTCCATTCCGAAAATACGGCGAAAGCGGCGTCGAGATTTCCAGCCTTTTTCCCCGCTTGAGCCAACACGCCGACAAAATGGCGATCGTTCGCTCAATGCATCATGAGCTGTTCATCCACGGCTCGGCGATGGTCATGCTGCACTCGGGAACCAGTTTACTTGGCCACCCGAGCGTCGGTGCTTGGGTGGTGTACGGTTTGGGAACGGAAAGTAACAGCTTACCGGCCTATGTTGCGATGACCGACGGGATGTTTCGCAACGGCGCATCGATGTACTCGTCAGGGTTTCTTCCCGCCGTCTACCAAGGGGTCGATATGCGGGCCGAGGGAACGCCCATTCAAAACTTGCAACGTCCACCTGCTATCGACGCCAACCAGCAACGGTTATTACTCGACCAGATCAAGACTTGGAACCGCGAACATCTGCAAACGCGTCCAGGAGACAGCAGACTGGCTGCGCGGATTGCTAACTATGAACTAGCTTTTCGTATGCAGACAGCCGCCCCCGAGCTGATTGATCTCTCCACCGAAACAAAAGCGACGCACGAACTATACGGCATCGAAGGTGGGCCGTCGGAAAGATTCGGAAAAATGTGCCTGATGTCGCGGCGGATGGTCGAGCGAGGTGTGCGTTACGTGCAACTGATCTGCGGCGGATGGGATGCGCACGGCGATTGCAAAGGAAACCATCAATCGCAGGCACAGAAGATCGATCAGCCCATCGCCGGACTGATCGCTGATCTCGAGCAACGCGGTTTGTTGGACGACACGTTGCTGGTCTGGGTTGGCGAATTCGGACGCACTCCGATCCGTCAAGGCTCCAACGGTCGCGACCATCATCCGTACGGGTTCAGCGCTTGGCTAGCCGGTGGAGGCGTGGTTGGCGGCAAGACGATCGGTGCCACTGACGATTTCGGATTTAACGCAGTGGAAGACCGTGTTCACGTCAACGATCTGCACGCCACGATGCTCGGGCTGCTCGGCTTGGATCACGAGCGACTCACTTACTACTTCGAGGGCAGAGATCGTCGACTCACCGACGTCGGTGGCGAAAACAACTTGGCGTCCCGGTTGATTCGAGCCTAAAGGCAAGACTCGCTCGGCTGATTTGACGGCTGTGTTACGGTCAATGCCGGTAGCCGTGGGTGCTGCCCACAGAACACGGTTTGTTACACCCCTTCTTGCAAAATGAGAATTCTAGCAAAGCGAGAAATTCAGCGACGCGGAAGGAATGGGTTGGGACGTTCGATACCCATTTCGTGAATCTGCAGCGCTCCACGGTCCGCGGCGAGCACGGCGAAAAAACATCTCGAGTTTATCTTCCGGACTCGATTTCCACTCGAGCTCGATGCGAAATCGTTGGCGGTTCAGTTTCTCGTCTTTCGCTGGAATTTGGACAGTCGCCGGTCATCTCGGCGAATTACGGGGCCCCGCCAATCCACTGCTATTCGCGCCTTCATCCATGCTCTTATTCACTATTTTGTTCATCATTCCACCTCGCGAACGTTGGGAAAAAAACGAATGGCCGACCAGGAAATCGCGACCTGAGAATGGCGATCGGGTACATCATCATTGCAAACTAGGAGATCCATGACAACAATTTCCACCGTTGGGCGAACTTCGGCGATAATCACGAACGGCGGGAAAAATGAAGAGACGAACCTTCTTGAAAGCGGCAGTCGTACTCTCGGCAGTGCCAGGTACACGAATAGGAGAGGCAGCAACATCAGAAGAAACTGAAGGTGTTGCCGAACTTACTGAACGCCTCAACCCGAAGATCCGCGAGGCGCGAGAAGTCGCGATGAAGATCCTCAAGCCGTCGGAAAAGGAACTATCACGAGGATTGCAGTTGCACGCCGAGTCGGTTGTGTTTGACGCTTACGGTTTCTCACCGCGGGCGGCGATCGACGGTGCGGCGTATGCAGCGGCAGTCGCAGCGGGGGCGTCGGACCTTGAGCTCCGCGATCTACGCGAAGAGATGTCGATGACTCGCTACGTCCACAATCCGGCTGAGCAGCGAGAGTATCGCGACGCTTGGCGAGCTTCTGGCGTGACGTGCATTTTTCAAAATGCAGGAGAGGAGGGGCAGGACCCGTTGCGGTTGGTGAAACGACTGGCACGGTTTACCTACGCCACCGATATGCTCCGTGACTTAGTTGCGAAGGCAGCTGTCCCCGACGACGTTCTCGACGCCAAACGTCATGGCCGTCACTGTCTCTACTTTTCGGGCAACGGTGTGCCGCTCACGCAACAGTGGGTTTCCGTGCCGGACGAACTACGCTACCTGAGAGTGTTCTATCAATTGGGCATCCGGATGATGCACCTGACGTACCAGCGTCGGAACATGATCGGTGACGGGTGTGGTGAAAAGTCGGACGCTGGTTTGAGCGACTTCGGACGTCAAGTCATTGCAGAGATGAATCGGGTTGGTGTGATTCCGGACTGCGCCCATTCTGGTTGGCGAACGAGCCTAGAGGCTGCCGAAGTTTCGGGGAAGCCGGTCGTCGCTAGCCATACAACGTGTACAGCGCTCGATGCGAATCCCCACGCTCGCAGTAAACCTGACAACGTGATTAGGGCCATCGCTGACTCGGGTGGCTATGTCGGGATTTGCTGCATTCCACGTTTTCTGCGAGGCAAGGGCGATATTTCCGCGTTGCTTGACCACGTTGACTATGCGGCGAGAAAATTTGGTGCAGACCACGTCGCGATTGGAACGGATGTCTCCTATTCGTCTCAGAACTCTGCCGAAGAACGAAAAAAAGTTCCTCGTCTACCAAAGGGCCGAACGGAATTCCGCTCGCTTTGGCCTGCCGATACTTTTCAGACAACGCAGCAAATGACGGACAGCGTTGCCTGGACAAACTGGCCGCTCTTCACCGTTGGCTTGGTTCAACGCGGGTACTCCGATGAAGAGATTCGCAAGATCATCGGAGGCAACGTGATCCGCGTGACACGCGATGCTGTTGGGCGAACCCAATGATGACAATGTGGATCACAACCTAAAGACTTTGACCGAGGCGTGGAAGAGAATATGAGCGAGAGATGCGGCGGCGACCGCTAGTTTTCGTCTCTTCAACGATGTGGCAATTAAATGGACCCTGCCCGGGTGTTATTGACTGGGCGACGGCTTTCAGGCTACCGCCTTGAGCCCGCATGTCACACTTTTGCGCGACGGGGGCCCCTAGGTTGGGTTCGATGACCCAATAATAGATGGCTCGCGGGTCGGGACCCGCCCCAATAAAATGGTACTCGACTGAAAAAAGCATGCACGTACCGGTAGGTAGAGACTGGGGCAGCGCTACGCACGTCGTCAGTTTTACTTCACGCTGGACGGCTGTAGCACGCGTGTCGGAGCGTCCGGACGATGGACGCACGACTGGGTCCGGGTACTCGTTCGCGCCACTGTTCGACGAGTCAGAAACGGCGCCGGCGTCTCTGTCGGTGCGTTCGTACGACGAATCATCACTGTTGTACGAATCACCGTTGTACGAATCACCGTTGTACGAATCACCGTTGGACGCATCACCGTTGGACGCATCACCGTTGGACGGATCGTTCGAGGTCAATGACTCACCATTTTCGTCCCCGGATTGAGTTGTCGGATCTGAGGTCGCAGTCTCGGTTGTCGGTAATGGGTCGCAACCGCCGGCGAGCAGTGCGGACGCCACGATGCAGACAATAGAGCATCTCATTACAGTTCTCCGAGAAGGACGAAAAGATTCGAGAATCAGATCGCTAGCAATCTAACAGGTATCTTCGACTCCAGCGAATGTTCGCCGATACTCGTAGACATTCCTATTCTCGGCCTTGAAACTCGGTGCGCGGTTCCCGATTTCGGCCATGAGGCCCGGGTCGAAAGTCAATGTCGGCTGGCTGCGGTGATCGTGTCAAGTCACGAAGTCGCTGTTGGTTCCGAACTTAGATCAGCTCTCGAATCGGCTCGCGGTAATCGACAAGGAATTGCGGCCGGCCGTTCGGATCCACCAACTGCGGCTTGGTGACGTCGATTCCCAAGTTGTGATACAAGGTGGCGAACACTTCTTGAAGGTGGACGGGACGCTCAGCTACGTGTTCCGCATTCTTTGACGAAGCACCGATCGCCTGGCCGAGTCTCATTCCGCCTCCAGCCAAAAATCCCATAGCGAGTTGTAACCAGTGGTCGCGCCCCGAACCTGGGTTGATTCGAGGTGTGCGGCCAAATTCACCCCACATTACGACCGTTACGTCTTGGTCCATACCGCGCTCATGGAGATCGTCGAGAAGCGAGCTGAGGGCTTTGTCGAGTTTTGGCAACTGCGTGCGCAGGTGACCGAAGTTGTTTCCGTGCGTATCCCAACTGCCCCAGTTGAACGATACGGCACGTACGCCTACTTCGACCAATCGCCGCGCCGTCAAAAACATTTTTCCGTCATTGTTGCCATAGCGTTCACGGACTTTTGCGTCTTCCTTATTCATTCCTGATGTGACGACATCGACGGCACGTTGAGTGTACGCATCTAGCGCGTCCATCTGGCCAGTGCGGTCCATGTCGCGCCGCAATCGATCCAGTTGGCCAAGAAGCGCGGTGCGCGATTCCAATCGGTCGGCGGTCATCGCGCCACTGAGTTTTAGATCACCGCCTTGAGGCTTGTAGGGCTTGTACACCGGACCCAAGTAACCTGGGTAGCTGCCGTTGTAGCTTATGCACGGTGGAGCACCGCTGTCGGATGGACCGAGCAGTCGTGCGGCGACGCTACCGATAGAAGGGCGACCGCCTATGTTCTGTAGATCTTTGCGAGGATATCCCGTCTGGGTATGGAAATCGGAATGGTCACTGATCATTCCGACTAGAGATCGCAACACGGCAAATCGATCCGCCATTGTCGCCAGTTGGGGAAAGTGTTCACAGATGTCCAGACCGGGCACGTTTGTTTTGATCGGGGAGAACTCGCCTCGAAACTCGCTTGGTGCGTTCGGTTTCAAATCGAACATGTCCTGATGCGAGGGCCCACCACTTAAGTGAATGTTGATGATCGCCTTGTTGGACGATCCGATTCCAGCGTGCGCTTCGACTCGGAACAAGTCGGCCAACGTGAGACCTCCAATTCCCAACGCACCTGCCTGGAAGAAACTTCGTCGGGAAATGCCATCACAAAAACGGTTCTTTTTGTCGGCCCAGATCGTCAACATTTTGCACCTCACTGCATATCGGTCTACTCGAAGACGGTGTTGCACTCCTCTTTTTTAGTTGATGCGTCTATTACAAATCAACATCGATTGATGCGTTTTGGGGGATTTCGCCGATTCACGACTCTCTTTTGTCTACCCAGTCCGACGAAACGGTCAACTTGCGCTGTCTTACGACACCGGCATCGCCAGTGTTTTTGAGCCGAACGCGCTTGAATCACGAGACCAAATTGTTTTGACCTGCCGTCAGCTACGGATATCTTCATGGAAGATACCTGTCACCCATCCTGTAGGAGGCTCTCCCATGTCTCGTAGTACTCGCCGTGGATTTATCCAGCAATCGGCCGCCGTCGGCATTGGTCTAAGCATTGTTTCCAGTCCTGGCAGTCGAGCATTTGCCGCTAACGACAAAATCAGTGTCGCCTGCATCGGTGTTCGTGGGCGGGGAAACTCGGTAATGCAGAGTTTTGCGGCAGAACCGGATTGCGAAGTCACCCACATCTGTGACGTGAGAGAACCGATCCGTCGCCAACGGGCTGCGGAGATGAAACAACGGACCGGTCGCATGCCGAAACTGGTCAACGACTACCGCACATTGCTAAACGACAAATCCGTGGATGTATTCATGGTGGCAACTCCGGATCACTGGCACGCGCTGCTCACCATCGACGGCTGCCTGGCCGGCAAGGACGTGTATGTCGAGAAGCCCGCCAGCCATAACATTTTGGAAGGAAAGGTCGCGGTCGCCGCTGCTCGCAAGAACGACTGCATGGTGCAAATGGGCACGCAGATCCGTAGCGCCTCCTTCCTGCGTGAGGCTGTTGAATATGTGAAGAGCGGTGCGATGGGTAAGGTGATCACCGGAAAAGCGTGGGAAACAAACCGCAACGGCGCCGTGCATCTAGCGGCTGACGGCGAGCCGCCCACCGGACTCGACTATGAAATCTGGCAGGGGCCGGCCCCTGAACGACCCTATAACCCATCGATCGTCGGGAGCGCATGGCGATGGCTCTTCGACTACGGCACTGGAGATTTGGGCAACGACGGTGTCCACCGCATCGATTATTGTCGACACGTGATGGGCCTGGAGGGAATGCCCGATGCGATCTGCTGTTCAGGTGGTAAGTTCTTCTTCGAAGACGACCAACAGTGGCCTGACACGATGTTCATCAACTACGAATATCCCGGCAAGGTGCTACAGTACGAAATGCGATTATGGTCGAAGCCGAAACTTTTCGGGGCCACCGAAGGTGCAGTGGTCTACGGCGAGAACGGTTCCTTGCTGTTGACGAACACGTCTTGGAAGGCCTACGACCACGCTGGAAAACTCGTCAAACAGGGCAGCAGTGATGCGGGACAGCAGGCACACATCCGCAATTTCCTGGACGCCGTTCGCAGCCGCAAACGTGAGTCGCTCAACCAGGAGATCTATTCCGGGCATGTCAGTTCGGTGATGTGCCACGCCGGGAACATTTCCTGGCGGACAGGAAAGAAATTGCGATTCGATTCGAAGACAGAGACGTTCGACGACAATGAAGCCAACCAATTTGTTGGCCGCGAGCACCGCAAAGGCTTCGAGCTACCAGACATCACTTAACTCTGTACTCTGATCTTCAAACGTCAGGCGGAATGTGCCGCACTTCACAAATAGCACCGTGCCAGCAGACTATTCTTCGAGCGATGCCGAAGCTGCTTCGGCAAATTTTGCGCTGTCATCGCGAGGAACTGTTCATGAATGCGGACGAAAAAACAGCGGACTCAGGCCGACGCGTCACAGCGGTCTTGTTCGCTCTCGTGGCATTCGTTCTCACGGTGTGTGGGATCTACTTCAACTGGGAACCCTGGAATGTTGACTGGTACGAGCGTACATTTTGGCCGGACAACAGCATAGAAGTCGTGGACGACAATTCTGAGCTGTTTGCCCCATCCGTACCCACTTTCGATATGGCGCACGTCTCGATACCGGTGGCAGAAATTCTCTCTGGCGGCGTGATGAAGGACTCGATACCTGCTCTGACCGACCCGAAAATGAGTTTGGTTGGCGAGGCAACTTACCTTGCAGACGAAGAACGAGTGATCGGCATCGTTGCTGGAGGTGAAGCGCGTGCTTACCCACTTCAGATCCTCGACTATCATGAGATCATCAATGATGACGTCAACGGCATCCCGGTGGTCGTTACGTACTGCCCGCTCTGTGACTCGAGCGCGGTGTTTGATCGCCGCACCAAGATTGGCAAGCGAGAATTCGGCGTCTCTGGCTTGCTCTACAACAATAATGTGCTGATGTACGATCGAGGCGGTCAACCAGAAAGTCTCTGGTCGCAAGTGATGGCGTCCGGCGTCTCCGGTCCTGCGAACACAAAGTCGCTCAACGCCTTACCACTAGAAGTGACGACTTGGAAGGATTGGCGATCTCGCCACCCGGCTACAAAAGTCGTTTCAATTGAAACCGGACATGACCGCGAATACCACAGCCGGCCGTCCGCGGATGACGGGGTTCACTGAATGTACTCGTTCTGGTTCGCTTGGTACGCCATGTATCCACAGACCGACGTCTTTGAGCCGTACCAGTCACGGTGTTAACTGCCAGTGGTATGTCACGGTCGGGCCGTCTTCTTCGTTTCCCTTCGGTGGGCTGCGTAGGACTCAGACTCGGACTTCTTATCAACTTTGGCGAAGCACTATTAAAGACAGGCATTCATCGAATCGCAAACTAGGCCCATAGCAACTTTGTGTCTTCGTGTGAGCCTTAGCGTTTTAGTCCAGACGCGACGGGAGTTTAGACTAGTCCCCAATGACGACGTAGTAGCCATTCGACGCCTAGCAGCGTGACGAGGAATAGAAAGAAGATCCAAGCTTCCCAGAGGCGATCGCCCAATCTCCATTTGGATTGAATGGTGACGGTGGACATTCTTGGCTCTTTTAAGATCTGTCGCAACCGCGCGGGTAGTTCTTCCGCCGCGACCAGCGCGCCACCCACGTCGAGAGTTTGCCGAGCGAGACGAGCGAGGCGGTCGGGGTCGGCGGCCGGGTTGCTAAGTTCAAGATCTTGATCCATCACTTCCAAGACCGCTCGCGCCGTACCAACGAGTTGGTCACCACGTTTGGCGGTCACTTCGATGGCGTATTCCCCAGGTTCGGTCAGATTGCGGAGTCGGCCTTTCCAATGATCTTCGACACGAGCGGTTGAGATTTCAGCACTTTGGCCATCGGGTTTGGTCCAGCGGACGGTCAGTTGAATGTCCTCAACCGGTTCGCCCGTTGCGGCGCGGACACCAGCGGTAAAATCGAGGTCGGCGCCCAGGGGAAGGCGGTGATTGGGCAGTTCGAGCCAGACATCACTACCAGAATTCTCGTCGCGTTGGGCGAGCCACAGCATGCATTGCCGCCAGAATCGACGATGCAAGTCCTGGCGGCCGTGTTGCCACCAGAGGCGGGTAGAATCACCGGCAAAGGCCAACACACGACCGTCGCCGAACGCACCAGAAACGAGCATCGGACCGCGATGTTGGTTTTCAAGCAGCACAACGGCTGACTCTTTGACACCCGTGAACCGATTTGCCCCCAATAGAGGAGGAAGGCTGTTCCAAGTTGCCTTGTTTTCTGATTCTGTCTTCAAGCGAACGACCGGATGGGACCTGACCGGTGTAAGAACTTGGCCATCGGGGTCGGTCCAATGCAGATCTGGGGTCATCGAGACAGTCGGCCCCACGCGCTGTTGTTCGAATCGATCCATCTTCACGGGCAATACATCTCGTAACGCTGTGCCGTAATACCCACCTGGGCCAAAGCTGTACAGACCGCCAAGCATGATCAGGCCGCGCCCCGAATCGACCGCAGCCGCGAGTGCCTCGAGATTTTGTTTCGTAAAAGCCGTCGCCGGTACACCCTCGATGATGAACACGTCATAGTTCTTGTTTGCCAGCAAGTCGCCGCGGTCGTCTGGCCATTGGCTGCGCTGACGGACGTCGATAAACGCATGATCCAATTCGATGTCGGGCGACGCCTGTAGAGACCATCGTAAGTATCGTTGTTCACCCAGTCGACTACTATGGAGGTAGAGGATCCGCAATCCGCCGTCCAAGACGGTGACAAATGTGCTGAGAGCGTTATTCTTCGTGGTGAGTTCTCGAGGTTGACTCTCCGCCGACAGAGTTAGTCTGTATTGTCCCGGCTCGTCAAAGGCAATCGGTACTTCGACCACGGCGGATTCTCCGTCCCTGGTGACGATGATGGGTCGCCGGCTGACGGTCCGTTCGGTACCGTCCGCCGACCGCACGACCAAGCTTGTCATGATCTCTTTATTGGTGTACCCACGAACTCGTATCGTGCCGCGGACCATTAGTTCATTTTTAACAAACACCGAGTATTGTTCTGGGAGCGTGTCGACCGCGACATCGCGAGATTGACTGGCACCTCCGGTTGGCCCAAAGGCAGTGGCAAGCAACGGCGCACCAGTGCGAGAAAGAGCTCTGAGGGCCTCTTGAAATTCGACGACCGGTTGTAATTCCGTCTGTGTCCCATCGCCCGCCAGGACAATCGCCGCTATGCGACGTCCGGCCTGTTTTCGAATCACCTCGTACATCGCCGAACCGATATCTGTCGAGCGGCCTTCGGGGGTCTCGGGAAAGCGATTACCCGCTACGGAAGCTACTTCCTTGTCATAGACGTAAAACTGGAATTCGAATTGATCGTCGAACTCACGAATGGCGGAACGACATTCTGCCAACAGCGTCTGTTGTGCTTCCCAACGCGTCCCGGTCGCGGTTGCATCTGGCAGCAACATGCTGCGAGTGACATCGATCAGGAACATGACGACCGGAGTGTCTCGCGAATCCGTATGGTGAATCCAGACCGGACGGAACAGCGCTAACGCTATCAGCACGACAACACCGGTACGGCAAGCGGTGAGGATCCACTGACGTTTTGCCGCGATTTTCCGAAAATTAGGTCGAATTGCCAGCGACGCAAAGAGCAAGAACGACAGGCCTGTAGCAAGTAGGTAGCTGTCGAGAACGGGTTCAAACCGCAAGTTGCCCATCTCTACTCCTTCGCCGATCGAGAGGTGTAGAAACGGTTCGCCAGCAACTGTTCGAGTCCAACGATCACTGCCAGCATGATCATCAGAATAGGATAGAATTCCCGGCCGACTCGGTTGTGACCTTGAGCCCGTTCAATATCTTGAGTTTCGCGCAACAGTTCGTAACGACCTTCCCCGAATATTTCCGTGAGCTTCTTGACGTCCCATCGCGTCAATTCTGTCTGGTACAGTTCATAATTCGCCGAGATTCCACGAATGACATCGACACCTCGGCGACCTCGCAAACGATAGTTGCCCGCGTGGCGCGTATCGCGCACGGTTACTTGGTTATCCTGAACGATCAGTTGATAGGGAGTTTGCCCGGGTGGAAACAACTGGTACCGATCGGCGCCGATTCCGCGATCATCGTGCAATGTTGCCGGCGGACCGGTCGGCACGTTCAACGTTTGGTTTGTGGTACTGACCAAATAGTGGACGATTTCGTTGATCAAAATAAACTGAGGCCAGCCGTCCTCTCCGAACGTGAACTCATTCCACGGATTTCGACCGATCGGCCGCGCCGAGTCGGAAAGCGGAGTCGTCACCGTGACGACGCGACCGGCGGCGAGTTTATTTTCGACCACCGCCTCTTTTCCGTTCCCAAAGCGGATCAAAACTTCTGCCATGTCGGCTAACGGATCGAAACTCCAATGTCGAAAGACGGGAAATCGGTCCCACGGCGTGCTCGTACGGATATCGCGGAAGGGTAACATCACCGGATGGTTGAAATCGTGTGGGGTTAGAAAAAGCGACCTGTCGGTGTTTCTCCATTGACGAGCGAGTGTGCCTCCTAACAACTCGCTGACGAGCGGTGTGCGAAACGCTCGTGGCGGATGAGCGTTGTGACCCAACATTACAGCGAGTCCACCACCATTTTCAACGTAGTCGCGAAGCTGCTCCCATTGTTGTTCCGGAAATGGAGTCGGATCGAGAAGGCAGATGGCGGCGTAGTCGGCCAGTTGTTGATTGGCAAGGTCGCGACTACCAATCAGAGTGCAGTCAAATCGCAAGCCGCCCTCGTCTTGTAGCACGCTAGGTGATAGAGATTGTGCGACAAATGTCGGCGAGACGTTGTTCGGGGCAACAACCAAGATTGGCCACGCTTCGCGAACGTGGATCGTAAGGAACCGGACGTTGTCATGTTCCAGTGAATCATTCCCAAGGAGTCGAACCTCGCCATGGTAAATGCCCTCGTCCAAACCACCGATTACGAATCGTGCGATACCGCCTGACTCTGGAGTCGGTGATACCGACACACTGCCTCGTTTGATCATCGATGACACAGCCAGGTGCCCATCCTCCATTTGCGGCACTGCATCACCGGCTGGTTCCATCCAGAATTCGACGGTTCTTGTGACGCCATTGCCCACGGCATGGACGGGGACGTCCAGCAGAATCTCGCCGCCACGAACAACGGAATCCTGTTCAAGTCGAGGTAGAGCCAAGCCGACGTTTTGAGGTGACAGTGCGCCGACGTCAATCACATAAAGAACCAACTCCGAGTCGTTTAGTGATTTGCGCAGCCGATCGATGCTCCCGGCGTTCCAGGCATTTTCGCGATTGCCGTTCCATGCGGATGCGGTCATGTCGGTGAACACGTAGAGTTCACGGCGAGGATGCTTTGCCGCAGCCGTCAGCTTCACTGCGTGATTGAGTTGTTCGAAGAGAGGGCGGGAGCCGCCACTGACGGTTAATTTCTGAAGGATCGTGTCGGCTGACGAACGATCGGGCGTAAAGACACCCTCGGACCCCTCCGTATCGAGCACCGCAACTTCACTCCCTTTAGGGAACTGCTCGATCAAATGGCTGGCAATCTTCTGAACGTCCTCCAGCCTAGATCGATTGCGAAATTGGTAATCCATTCGAGGTGCCGTGTCGATCAGCAGTATGGCGCTGACTGGAGCCTCCTGGTCTCCGAGCAGTGTTGGCGTCTCACCACGCATGGCCAATGTGAACAGACTCATCGTCAGCGCGAGCAGGATCCCGGCGATGCCCGTCAAGCTCCAACGGATTCCACCACCTCGACCCTGAATGAAAGCGGCTGCGGCTGCCAACGCCGATATCGCGGCTAACAGGCCGGCGGC
>LWDU01042047.1_pt1 | contig 16699 bp, 21 predicted proteins | sample 727161 | NCBI WGS metagenome assembly LWDU01 (sample SAMN04566230, study PRJNA314399) | hydrothermal vent metagenome | isolation source: deep sea hydrothermal plume seawater | place: Mexico: Gulf of California, Guaymas Basin | collected 2004-07-11
TTGATAGGCCCACCAATGAAATCAACTTTAAAATGCAACTGGAAAGTGCCAGCTGAAAATTTTGTTGGCGATGCGTATCACGTAGGTTGGACGCACGCAGCAGCACTTGAAGTGCTTGGCGGTGAGCTGGGTATGCTAGCAGGTAACTCGGCGGAAATACCGTATGACCAATTGGGTATTCAAATAACGACGCGGCATGGACACGGCTGCGGGATTATTCGACAAGCTGCCGCCTCTATTCACGTTAAGCGCGAGGCATTCGATAAGTTTAACCAAGAAACGATTCCTAAAGTGGCTGAAAAATTAGGTGAAGCCAGAGCGGGCTTGTTTGACGGGCATTGGAATTGTACGACCTTCCCTAATTGTTCATTCTTGTATGGCACCAACATTTTTAAAATTTGGCATCCGAGAGGGCCGAATGAGATTGAAGTATGGTCGTACGTGTTAGTGCATAAAGACATGGACGATGCCACCAAAAAAGAAGTGGTTAAGCAAGCCGTTAGATCCTTTGGTACTGCGGGTACGCTGGAAAGTGACGATGGCGATAATATGGTCAATGCCACTAGCATTAATACGGGCGCTCAAGCTCGCAAAAACCGTATGACCTCAACCATGGCGCATAACCATGAAGGGCCACACCCAGAGTTTCCGGGCATCGTAGGCGCAAGCTTTATCGGTGAAACGTCTTACCGTGGTTTTTATCGTTTTTATCAAGAGATAATGAACGCAGAAAGTTGGCAAGCCATTCATGCAAAAGATGACGAATGGGATGATATTTTCGAGAACAAAGATTTTTGGAAAAACAAACTAGCGGGGGATAAATAACATGCACGATATTCAACCGACAGATCGCGTCTCCCTAGAGCTTCATCACGCCATTTCACAACACGCCTATACAGAAGCGCGCATGTTGCAAAATCATCAATATAGAGAGTGGTTAGAAGGGATCGTTGCTGACGATATTCATTTTTGGATGCCCGTGATTGAGCGTCGCTATCGTAAGGATAAACGCCCAGCGCCAGGCCCGGATGATATGGCGATTTATAGTGATGATTACAGTGAAGTAAAACAGCGTGTTGATCGTATGTACACCGGCACAGTGTGGATGGAAGACCCGGCATCCGATATTAAATATTTACTGACCAATATTGAAGCATTCCATACCGAGCAAGCTGACTTATTTAAAGTGTATACCAATGTGGCATATATTCGTCATCGTCAACAAATAGAACGCACAGAACACGTGGGCGCAAGAGAAGACGTGTTACGTAAAGTAGGTGATGAATTTCAATTAGTGCGCCGTAAAATTATTTTAGATGCACGAGTAACAGTGGATAAAAATTTATACTTCTTTGGTTAGAAATACTTCGATGAGTAGAAAGTATGCGAGGTTAGAGTTTTAATCCTCTTCCCCCCTAATAAGGGGAATGAGCAGGAAAGTGTGTGAGGTTATGGTTTTAATTCCCTCCCCAAGAAGGGGGAGGGCTAGGGTGGGGGTGAAATGCTAAAAATTAAGCAATTCACATATTCAAGTTTACAACCCCCATCCCAGCCTTCCCCCTGAATAAGGGGAAGGAGTGAAAAGTTTGAACGACTGATTTAAAAAATTAAATAAAAGAGGAAACAAGTCACAGATTTAAATGCATGGCGCGAATTTGCAACAAAATGCGTGGGCATGGAAATTGAAGAAGGCGAGAGTGATGATCGTTTCTATTTAAGAATGGATACGCATCACTATCGATTTGCCATTCATCAATCAAATGAAGATGATTTGGCGTATTCGGGTTGGAGAGTGTCTGGCCGTGAAGAATTTGAAGCGATGCAACAGCAATTAAGCGATGCAGGCATTGATTACCAAGTGGCTTCAGAAGCAGAAGCAGAGGAACGTTTCGTATTAGGGCTGTTGAAATTACAAGACCCCTCAGGCAACGCAACGGAAATCTTTTACGCACCACAAGTTGATGTGATGAAGCCTTTCCACCCTGGCCGCCCAATGCACGGTAAGTTTTTAACGGGTGATCAAGGTGTGGGTCACTTTATTATTCGCTCTATGGACGATGAAGCAATGTATCAATTTTATTCATTGTTGGGTTTAAGAGGTTCGGCTGAATATAAATTAAAGTTGCCGAACGGCATGACGGCAAAACCGACATTTATGAGCTGTAATGACCGTCAGCATTCATTAGCATTTGGCTTAGGCCCTATGGATAAACGAATCAACCACCTTATGTTGGAATATACGGATTTTGATGACTTGGGTCTTGCGCACGACACAATTCGCCAAGAAGGCATTGATGTGGCCATGCAATTGGGTAAACACTCAAATGACCAAGCGTATACCTTCTATTTTGCTACGCCATCTGGTTGGTTGTTAGAGCTTGGGCATGGCGCGCGTCATACACTAAAAGACCAAGAATACTATGTGGGTGATGTGTTTGGTCATAGACCAGAAGCTAAAGGCTACGGTATGGATATTGATTTGTAGGCTAGTTGTTCTAATAGCGATTAAAAAGGGTGCTTCGGCGCCCTTTTTGTTGCTTGTTAGGCCGCCGCTTTGATGTGGATAGTGATAGGCGAAAAAAGCCCATTTTAACGGGAGTAAAACAACCGTTAAAATGGGCAAGTATTCGAGAGGGGAGGTCTCTGAATTACATACTCTTATGAATCATAAGAGGTCTAGCTAAATCAAAACGGCGGCTATAATAATTCAGCCGCGTAATGATTCTTAAAGTGCTGAGTTATTAGCTAGCACTCTGTCGCTCTGTACAGGAAGGTCTAATTCCATTGCATAGTCTTCAGCATAAGTACGCTCATCAGTTGCTTCAGTAACAACGTGAGTTGTTGGCAAAACAAGTTCTATTGAGTAGTCAGATGCATATGTTTGCTCGTCTGATGTTTCAGTTGTAAAGCTGCTAGCAGTTGGTGCTAAGACTTCCATTGAGTATTCATCGTCAGCAGCATTTGCGTATGCAGCGCCAAGAGTTAAAAGGTTTAGTGTAAGTGCTGCGGTTAAAGTATTTAATGTGTTCATGTTCGTCTCCGTTTCGTTAAGTTCGAGAGTAGTCTATATGCAAAGAACAAAAAGGCATAACAGATGTGATTTCTTATGCTTTTATGATAATACCTATATAAATCAATGGTTAATAGCTTTATTTTTTTTGTAATTTAAGAAAAAATAATCAAAATCAATGATTAATTGCTGTTTCAAAAGATCGTTAGGGTTAATTTGCACGTATATGCGTAGTTAAAGTTTGACAGTTATCAGTAGTAGGGATAAATTCAACGACTAAATCAATAATAGGAAAAGCGATGGATTCAAATATCCCAATGCCCGATGAACGTGGTTACTTCGGTGAATATGGTGGGCAAATAATCCCCCCTGATTTAGTTGTCATCATGGATGAGATTAAGGATGCATATCTTGAGATTTCTCAAACCAAGGTTTTTCAAGACGAACTGAATGACTTGTATGCAAATTACGTCGGCCGCCCTAGCCCCATTTATTACGCAAAACGCCTAAGTGAAAAACTGGGTGGTGCAAAAATATATCTTAAGCGTGAAGATTTAAACCATACCGGCGCACACAAAATTAACCATTGCTTAGGTGAGGCCTTATTAGCTAAGCATATGGGCAAGACTAAAGTATTGGCAGAAACCGGTGCGGGTCAGCACGGTGTCGCATTGGCTACAGCGTGTGCCTTAGTTGGCCTTGATTGTGAAATCCACATGGGCGCGGTAGATATTGCTAAAGAGCACCCGAACGTGACTAAAATGAAGATTTTAGGCTGCACCTTGGTCGAGGTAACGCGCGGCACTCAAACTCTAAAGGATGCTGTTGATAGTGCGTTTGAAGAATATTTAAAAGACCCCGTTAATTTCATTTATGCGATTGGTTCAGTGGTTGGGCCGCATCCTTTCCCAATGATGGTGAGAGACTTTCAAAGCATTGTAGGCAAAGAGTCGCGCGAACAACTTTTGGAGCAACAAGGAAAACTGCCCGATGTGATTACGGCATGCGTAGGTGGCGGTTCTAATGCCATAGGCATGTTTACGGGCTTCTTAAATGACGACGCGGTGAAATTAGTGGGAGTGGAGCCGGCAGGGCGTGGGCTGGATACAGACGACCACGCGGCGACCATGAGCAAGGGAGTTAAAGGGTCGCTGCATGGCTTTGAATGTTATAACTTGCAAGATGAAAACGGTGAGGCGTTACCCGTTTATTCAATAGCCTCTGGTTTAGACTATCCGGGCGTTGGCCCACAGCATTGTTTGCTAAAAGACTTGGGCCGAGTGGACTATGTTGCGGTAGATGATGATGAATGTGTGGATGCGTTTATGACCTTGTCTCGTGTGGAGGGAATTATTCCTGCGCTAGAAAGTGCGCATGCAGTGGCTTATGCGATGAAAATTGCGGGTGATATGTCGCCTGAACAGTCTATTTTGGTGAATTTGTCTGGTCGTGGTGATAAGGATGTGGATTTTATTGCGGATAAATTGGGATTATAGTTTTTCGGTTTTTTATCACTGGAGGTGATGTTTACTGTCAATTGTGACTCCAGGTTGCATTTTAGTTTTCGCTGCCGCGAGGGCGTTCATTTCTTTTGCTTGCCCAAAAGAAACAGAACCAAAGAAAAAGGCCCCCTAATCGCGTGAATTTATATATTTTTGGGTGTGCGCTAAACTCGCTGCGCTCAGACAACGCGCACACTATTCCAAAAAAATATAAATTCAAAGCGCGATAAAGGGAGTGTTAAGTCAAAAGCGCTTGCTACGCCGGTTTTGATTTACCTTCCCCCCTTGAAGGAACCCTTCAGGGTGAGATCAGTTGGGCGGCATTTTTTTGGTTACTTTTTTAGTCTAATTTGGCAGATGTTTTATATCTGCTTAATTAGACTTATACCTTTAGGTGCTGTTGCTGAAGACAAAAAAGCAACTCGCCCTACAGGGCGAAAGCTGTCAAACCTATTAGGTAAATTTAATAAGGCAATTCCAACGCATTACAAAGATAATCCATCAAATCATTAGCGGCTTTATACCGTTTGTGAACTATTTTAACCAAGTTGGGGCTTACTATGTCTTCTTGGCTAAGTGGGTGAATGGCTATAAAGTCTTTGCGTTTTAAATCATTAATCATCGGGTGATCTTTTGCGTAGCCACGCGGATAGGTTTTAAGTGAGTCACCGGAGAATGTGTAGAGTCGTTTGAAGGTTTTATTGTCGGTCAGCTGTTTCCAGGCATTTGGGCTATCGCTGATCATTTCGCGAATTTTGCCGAGTGCTTTGCTGTCGGGGCGCCATATTCCTGCACCCACAAAACATTCTTGCGGTGAAATGTGTAAGTAAAAACCGGGTGCGTGCACGTCCTTCCCCGCTACGTGTCTAAACTGAATGCCAATGTTGGTTTTATAGGGTGCTTTGTCTTTGCTGAATCGCGCATCTCGGTATATGCGCATTAGCGAGCCACCAGTTTTTTTTGAAATGGCCGTAAAGCTTGGCGATAACGACTCGATGCTAGGCCGCATTGCTTCAATAAAATCTAACGCTGGCGATCGAACATGGTCTTCATACAGGGGTTTGCGTTCGTTAAACCATGGACGATTATTATTGTTAGCCAGTTGATTTAAAAAATCGAACGTCTGCTGATTAAAGAAAGAAGGTTGCATTGTCGTTGCCCCGTATATGATTTAAAGCATGGCTTGTTTGTTAGTTGAAGATATAATAACCTTAATAATATTACGGCATAAATCATTTGGGGGTAGAAATGGCTAGTTTTAACATAAAAATCAGCGAACAAGAGTTTGAGTTTAAATGCGAAGAAGGTGATACCTTTTTGCGTGCAGCACTTCGTGCCGGTTTGGGTATGCCGTATGAGTGTAATTCGGGTGGTTGTGGTAGCTGTAAGGTTGAAATTCTTGATGGCGAAATTAACGATGTTTGGCCAGATGCGCCAGGTCTTTCGCCTCGCGATATTAAGAAAGGTAGAAAGTTAAGTTGCCAGTGCATTCCAACGAGTGATTGTGAAATTAAGGTGCGCTTGAATCATGAAGCGATGCCTATTCACAAGCCAATTAAATCAAAGGCTACCTTATTCCAAATAAATAAAATAACGGATGATATGGCGGAGTTTTGCTTTAAAACAGAGCATGCTGCGAAATTTGAGGCTGGCCAATTTGCGTTATTAGATTTCCCTGGTGTTGTTGGTTCACGTGGTTATTCAATGAGCAATTTGCCAAATGACGCGGGTGAGTGGAACTTCATCATTAAGCAAATGCCAGGCGGTAGCGCCACGGGTAAATTGTTCGATGAATATAAAGTAGGCGATGAGATCGTTCTTGATGGCCCTTATGGCTTGGCGTACTTAAAACCAGAAATTCCACGCGATATTGTTTGTGTGGGTGGTGGTTCAGGCCTTTCCCCAGAGATGTCTATTATTAAAGCAGCCGCTAAAGATCCGCGATTAGCAGATCGCAATATTTACCTGTTCTACGGCGGAAGAACGCCAAAAGATATTTGTCCCCCAGCGCTTATCGAGGCGGATGATGATATGCGCGGTAGAATTAAAAACTACAACGCGGTGTCTGATGTAGATGCTGCAAAAGCGGCTGGTTGGGATGGTGACGTGGGCTTTATTCACGAATTGTTGGCGAAAACATTGGGCGATAAGCTGCCTGAACATGAGTTTTATTTCTGTGGTCCGCCACCGATGACCGACGCGTTAACACGTATGTTGATGATGGAATATAAAGTGCCGTTTGACCAAATTCATTATGATCGTTTTTATTGAAAATTAATTAAGAGTTTAAAATATGAGTAATTTAGTTGTGCTGTGTAAAGCAGATGAAGTTAAAGAAGAAGCGCCGATCTCAGTTACGCCGGAAGGTTTTCCAGGGTTAGCGGTGTATGTATTTGAAGGTGAATATTTTGTTACCGATAACTTGTGTACGCACGGCATGGCAATGTTGACTGACGGTTATCAGGACGGCGAAGAAATTGAATGCCCATTCCATGGTGGTGCGTTTTCGATTAAGACAGGCGAAGCTACTTCATTCCCTTGTCAAATAGCGATTAAGAGCTATCCGGTAACACTTGAAGACGGCAATATTTGTATTGCAGCGGCATAAATAAAACAATGCAAACCAGCATAAAATTTTATTTTGATTTAATGAGCCCGTTTAGTTATTTGGCTCATGTAAAACTGCCTGCTTTAGCTCGCAAGTATGACTTGTCTGTGGCATATCATCCGATGGATATTCCACAAGCTAAAATGGCGGCTGGCAACTATGGCCCATCAAATCGTGAAGTGCCAGCAAAAATAAAAGTGATGTTAGCCGATTTAAAACGCTGGGCTAAGCATTACGATGTGCCATTTACATTCCCCAAAAACTTACAAGTTGAGCTTTGGAACGTGGGTGTATTGTTCGCCATCGAAAAAGGCGAAGAAGAAGCTTATGTTAACGCCACGTACGCAAAAATTTGGGGTCAAGGTTGTGACCCAACTGACATAACAGAACTACAGCAAGTGGCTGAAGGGCTGGGTTGGGATGTTACAACATTTACCAATTTTGTAGAGTCGAACGAAGCGCAAACAGCATTCCGCAAAGCCTGTGTACAAGCGCATCAAGCGGGTGTATTCGGTGCGCCAATCATGATGTTAGATGAAGAGATTTGGTGGGGCAACGACCGCTTTGATTTTATTGAAGAGTACCTGCAGCAACGTTAGCCTAAAGTTCCTTTAGCATTTGAATGTGCTGAATACCCGCTTCATCAAAAGGTAGGCCTATTTTTATAAACCCCACTCGTTCATAAAAAACTGTTGCGCTCATTTGCGCATGACAAGTGACAGAAAGCATTCCTTGGTTTTTTGCATGGTCACAAATTGAGGTGACTAATAATTGGCCAGCCCCGGTTCTTCTATGAGGTTTTAAAACCGCCATACGCCCTAACTTTCCTTGTGTATTGAGTCTTGCTGTTGCGATAGCAGTGTTTTGCGCATTGAGAACGATGAAGTGCCAATTATTTTCATCGTTCGCGTCAAGCTCTATTGAAGCAGGAACGCCTTGCTCCGAGACAAATACCTCGAAGCGAATAGGGCTGGCTAGAGTCTGCATAGCCGACCATGAGCCCTGCATTACACTGTATGTAGCCACTAAGGAATAGCGACCTCAGTGACGAGTAAGGCAGAAGCATTTTGTCCTTTGCCGCTCGAGTTTTGTAGCTGTAAACGGTGCTCTGTAACAGCGGGTAAAATCGCTTGGATATCTTCAGGGTAAACGTTGTCGCGCCCATCAATAAGCGCCCATGCCTTAGCGGCATGAATGAGCGCTATGCCGGCTCTAGGCGAGAGACCTTGCGAAAACAGTGGAGAGGTTCGTGAGCATTCCAGCAACGCTTGAACATAAGCGACTAGTGGTTCGGCAACATGGACGTCAGGCACCAGAGCTTGCAGTTCTTTTAGCTGTTCAAGAGACATCGCCGTTTGTGCCGCCTGTAGTTTCGAACGCGTATCGACACCGGTTAGCAGTTGTTTTTCTGACGCTGCATCTGGGTAGCCAATGGATAAGCGCATTAAGAATCGGTCCAATTGAGATTCTGGCAGTGGGAAGGTGCCGATTTGTGTTTCTGGGTTTTGAGTGGCGATGACGAAAAACGGCTCTGTCATCAAATAGGTTTTTTCTCGATGGTAACCTGCCGCTCCTCCATGGCTTCCAACAAAGCGCTTTGCGTCTTAGGCGTGGCGCGATTTATTTCATCAGCCAAAATAAAGGATGAAAACACGGGGCCCAGATGAAACTCAAAACTATTATTATCGCGATCAAAAATGCTGGAACCAAGAATGTCAGCAGGTAATAAATCGCTAGTAAATTGGATGCGTTGAAAATCAAGCCCAAGCAATTTAGCCAGTGTGTGAGCCAAGGTCGTCTTGCCAACACCAGGAATATCTTCAATCAGTAAGTGGCCGTTAGCGAGCAGGCAAGCAAGAGATAGCTTAATGCTAGTTTCTTTGCCTAAAATAATGGTGTTTGCTTGGGCTAGAAAGTTTTGTATGGCGGCGGACATAGGTAAGCAGCTCTTTTGGTGAAGGACTAACTAATTCTAGCAAAAATAACGGCTATGACTGTTGGTACATTAACTTAAATGATTAGAAAATGTTAAAATCAACAAGTTACGGTTAAATATATAGACTTATGGAACATCCTAATACATATGACGTCATCGTTGTTGGCGGCGGTCATGCTGGCACAGAAGCTGCTTTGGCGGCAGCGCGTACGGGCGTTAAAACCTTATTGCTGACGCAAAATATTGAAACGCTCGGTCAAATGAGTTGCAACCCTGCGATTGGTGGTATTGGCAAGGGCCACTTGGTTAAAGAAGTGGACGCTTTAGGCGGCATTATGGCTAGAGCGACGGATAAGGCGGGCATTCAGTTTCGTACGTTAAATTCCAGCAAAGGCCCAGCGGTACGCGCAACACGTGCGCAAGCTGATCGGTTGTTGTATAAACACGCGGTAAGGGAAACGCTGGAAAATCAGCCGAATTTGAGTTTGTTCCAACAAACCGTGTCGGACCTTATTGTTGAGAATAACAGTGTTCATGGCGTGGTGACGCAAATGGGTCTTAGTTTTAAGGCGCCAACCGTCGTGTTAACCGTGGGCACGTTTTTGGGTGGCTTAATCCATATTGGTTTAGAAAATTATGCAGGTGGACGTGCTGGCGATGCGCCCTCTAATGCGTTATCTGAACGCTTACGCGCTCTGCCGTTTAATGTTGACCGTTTAAAAACGGGCACCCCGCCACGCATTGATGGCCGCAGCATCGATTTTAGCGTGATGGAAGAACAGGCTGGCGATACGCCATTGCCCGTATTCTCTTATATGGGTTCGGTTGCCGATCACCCAAGACAAATCTCGTGTTACATCACTCGTACTAACGAGCAGGGGCACGACATTATTCGCTCAGGTTTGGATCGTTCGCCGATGTATACCGGGGTTATCGAAGGTGTTGGTCCTCGCTACTGCCCGTCTATTGAAGACAAGGTGATGCGGTTTGCTGATAAAAACTCGCACCAAATATTTGTCGAGCCAGAAGGGTTAACGACCACTGAAGTGTATCCCAATGGCATTTCAACCAGCTTACCGTTTGATATTCAATACGCATTCATTAAGACGATTAAAGGGTTTGAAAATGCGCATATCGTGCGCCCAGGTTATGCGATTGAGTATGATTTCTTTGATCCGCGAGACTTAAAATCATCATTAGAAACGAAGCACATGTCGGGCTTGTTTTTTGCCGGGCAAATTAACGGCACGACCGGTTATGAAGAAGCCGCGGCGCAGGGTTTGATTGCTGGCTTAAATGCGTCTCGTCTATCACAAGACTTAGAGCCGTGGTGCCCTCGCCGAGACGAAGCGTATATTGGCGTGATGATTGATGATTTGGTAACCAACGGCACGTTAGAGCCGTACCGTATGTTTACTAGCCGTGCGGAATACCGTTTGTTGTTACGCGAAGATAATGCCGACTTAAGGTTAACGGAGCTGGGTTACAAGATGGGCTTGGTTGCTGAAGACCAATGGCGTGCTTTTAGTGTTAAAAGAGAGGCTGTTGAACAAGAGCAGGCGAGATTGAAATCGTCTTGGTTGCATCCTAAAACCGCTGCGTCGGAAGAGGCTAGTGAGTTTTTAAAAGCGCCGTTGCAACGCGAAGCTAACTTATTAGAGTTATTGCGTCGACCAGAAGTGAAATACCATAACATTGCTAATTTAACAGGGCATGAAAGTACGGTTGAAGATGCGTCCGTTAGAGAGCAGGTGGAAATTCAGGCGAAATACTCCGGTTATATTGATCGTCAACAAACAGAAATAGCGCGTTCGTTACGCTACGAGGGGATGTCGTTGGCGGTGGATATGAATTATCAGCAAGTCCCAGGGTTATCTACTGAAGTGATTGAAAAGCTTGGGAGGCACAAGCCAGAAACATTAGGGCAGGCGGGTCGAATTCAAGGCGTAACACCAGCGGCGGTTTCATTGTTGCTCGTGCATCTTAAAAAGAAAACCGCCTAAGCTTATGTTTACTGAGTCTCATCATGCCCAATTAGGGCAAGGATTGCGTGCAATGAATATCTCTTTGCCGCCGGAAGATGAAGAGAAGCTGATTGATTTTTTACGCATGATGGTGAAATGGAATCGTGTGTATAACTTGTCGGCCATTAATGAGCCGGAACAGATGGTAACGTTGCATTTATTGGATAGTTTGGCGGTGTTGCCGTTCTTGCATGGCAAGCGCTGTATTGACGTAGGCACTGGCGCCGGTTTGCCGGGCATACCGCTGGCGATTGCTGCGCCGGAGCTCGATTTTGTATTGTTGGACAGTAACTCCAAGAAAACGCGGTTTATTCAGCAGGCGTGTGTAGAGCTAGGTCTTAAAAATGTGTTGCCAATACATGAGCGCGTGGAAAAGTATCAGTCAGCACAAAAATTTGATACGGTAACGGCTCGCGCATTTACCGCCATGCCAGATTTACTGAGTAAAACGAGGCATTTATTGAACGAAGGCGGTAAAATATTGGCAATGAAGTCGAAGGAAACAGAGGCGATTGCACGCGACGATTATCAGTTTAACAGCGTCGAAACGCTGTGTATTCCAAACCTTGGGGCAACCAGAAGCCTTGTTATTTATACGGCAATTTAGCCAAAGCAAAAAGGGTAGTTTTAGTGGCAAGAATAATAGCGGTTGCTAACCAAAAAGGCGGTGTTGGCAAAACTACAACGACAATAAATCTAGCGGCATCGATGGCAGAGCTTGGCCGGCGTGTGTTGTTGATTGATATGGACCCGCAAGGCAACGCAACCATGGGCTGTGGTGTAAATAAGTCTCAGGTTGAGCTGTCTAGCTATGATGTGTTGGTTGATGGGTGTGACCCCGTCGGTGCGATAGTTAAGCAAGAAAAAATCAAATTAGACGTTTTACCCAGTAATATTGATCTTGCGGCGGCAGAAGTTCATTTGCTGGCAATTGATCATCGAGAAAGCCGATTAAAAAATGCCATTGATAAATTGTCCGCCGGATATGATTATGTGTTTATCGATTGTCCGCCATCAATGAACATGCTGACTATCAATGCGTTGGTTGCGGCTGATAGTGTGCTGGTGCCGATGCAGTGTGAGTATTTTGCTCTTGAGGGCTTGTCTTCTTTAATGGATACGCTTAAGCAGGTTCGCGAATCTGTTAATGCGACATTAAGTTTGGAAGGTCTGTTAAGGACCATGTTTGATGGCCGCAGTCGATTAACGCGCGATGTTAGCGATCAATTGACGACGCATTTTTCAGACAGGGTGTTCGGTACCGTGATACCCAGAAACATTCGCTTGGCTGAGGCGCCTAGTTTTGGCTTGCCAGCCATCTATTATGATAAGAGCTCGCGTGGTGCAATTGCCTATATGGATTTAGCGCGCGAACTTGATAAAAAACACAATTAGGACTGATCATGGCAATAAAAAGAGGTTTGGGTCGAGGGCTAGATGCATTGCTAAGTCAATCGACCAGTAACGCTGATAAAAAGGCAACGAACACCTTGCCAATAGATTTGTTGCAGCGAGGCAAGTACCAGCCTAGAACGGAATTTGATGCCGTTCAGCTTCAAGAATTAGCGGATTCAATCGGTGCACAAGGTATTATTCAGCCGATAGTTGTACGCCCTATTTCTGGCAAAAATTATGAAATTTTGGCCGGCGAAAGACGATGGCGTGCTGCGCAAATGGCAGGGCTTCAAGACGTATCAGTTGTTATCAAACACGTAGACGATCGTTCGGCGATTGCTATTTCGTTAATTGAGAACATCCAACGTGAGGATTTGAATACGCTAGATGAATCAGAAGCGTTGCAGCGCTTAATTAGCGAATTTGAAATGACGCATCAACAGGCGGCCGATGCGGTTGGGCGCTCTCGGGCGGCAGTCAGCAACTTATTGCGGCTGCTGGATTTGTCGAAAAGCGTTAAAAGCTTGCTCCGAGAAGGGCAGCTTGAGATGGGCCATGGCAGGGCGTTATTGGCGCTAGATGAAGCTCAACAAATTGCAGCAGCAAAAAAAGCAGCTAGTCTAGGCTTGTCGGTTCGCGCAACAGAAGCATTGGTTAAGAAAATATTGAAAGGGGAAGTTGCGACACCAGCAAAAAGCACAAAAGATCCAGACGTTGCTAGGTTGCAGTTTAACTTGTCGGAAAAGCTTGGAGCGAAAGTAGATATAAGCCATGACAACAAAGGTGCGGGGAGAATAACCATCCATTATTCAACACTAGATGAATTAGAAGGTGTTCTTGGGCACCTGAAATAAATTTGACTGTGCAGTGCAACAAATTTATAATGCCGAAGATAATTTGGCTGGAATTGTGAATTGAAGGCGCAAATAAAAATAGTTGGTTATCAGTTAGCACTTGTACTTATAGTTGCGACTACAGTTGAAATTTTTAAACTAGAGCGGTTTGATTTAAAAGGGGTTCTCTATGGGGGCTCAATATCGATAATTGTGGCGATTGTCATGATGCTTCGAATAAACCAAGCGGCCAGAAAGGTTCTCCAAGGTAATCAGCAGGGGAATTTATATATTTATTTAGGTGCGATGGAGCGACTACTCGTCTCCGTGGCTCTTTTCGGATTGGGGTTTGTGTGGCTTAAATTAATGCCGCTCCCTATGATAACTGGATTAATAGCAGGCCAAATCGGATTTGCGATTGGCGGCTATAAAACAAAAGATTAAAAGAGGGAGTTTATGTCAGGCGAAAACCTTACGTCATCTGAATATATTAAGCATCACTTGACCAACCTTACGTATGGTCAGCATCCCGATGGTTCTTGGGGTATTGCCCATGGTTCAGAGGCTGCAAAAGAAATGGGTTTTTGGGCGCTTAATATCGATACGATGGCCGTTTCGGTTATTTTGGGATTTGTCTTTATTTACTTCTTTAAGAAAGCGGCATCAACGGCAACCGCTGGCGTACCGGGTGGTCTGCAGAACTTTGTAGAAATGATCATTGAATTTGTCGATGACAGCGTAAAAGACAGTTTTAATGGGAAAAATCCACTAGTAGCACCATTGGCGCTAACAATATTTGTTTGGATTATCCTAATGAATACGATGGATTTGGTGCCGGTTGATTATTTGCCTCACCTAGCTTCAATGATGGGCGTGCCTTATCTTAAGGTTGTACCAACAACGGATCCTAACCTAACCTTTGCAATGGCATTAGGTGTGTTTGTTCTCATTCTTTATTACAGTATTAAAATTAAAGGCCCAGGTGGTTTCTTCGCTGAATTAGCGTTCCACCCATTCCCTAAGTATTTAATGCCATTCAACTTGTTCCTCGAGCTTGTTAGTTTGATTGCAAAGCCTATATCATTGGCGCTTCGGTTATTCGGCAACATGTACGCCGGGGAAATGATCTTTATCTTAATCGCGCTATTGCCACTCGGAGCACAATGGATGTTAGCGCTACCATGGGCAATATTCCATATTTTGATTGTGATATTGCAAGCGTTTATTTTTATGACTTTAACGATTGTGTACCTCAGTATGGCGCATGAAGAAAGTCACTAGTTTTTGATTTATTTAATTAATTTATAACCTCAACAGGAGATTAAAATGGAAGAAGTAACAGGTTTATTATATATCGCAGGCGCATTAATGATGGGTCTTGGTGCTTTAGGTGCTGCCGTTGGTATTGGTATCTTAGGTGGTCGTTTTCTTGAAGGCGCAGCGCGTCAGCCTGAATTAATTCCTATGCTACGTACACAATTCTTTATTGTTATGGGTCTTGTAGATGCTGTTCCAATGATTGCTGTTGGTATTGCTATGTACGTATTATTCGCGGTAGCTGGATAACAAACCCCATTCGCGAATAAAGCAAAGGTAAGGTGCAAAAATGAATATTAATGCAACCCTGATTGGTCAAACAATCGCTTTTATCATGTTTGTATGGTTCTGCATGAAGTATGTGTGGCCGCCTCTCATGGCAGCACTAGAAGAGCGTAAAGCTAAAATAGTTGAAGGCTTAGCTGCTGCAGAACGTGGTGAAAAAGAGCAAGAGTTAGCAGAAAAAAGAGCGACAGAAGTCATTCATGACGCTCGCGCTGAAGCATCAGACATTATTAATCTAGCGAATGTACGTGCTGGAGAAATGGTTGAAGAAGCCAAAGGCAAGGCCGTTGAAGAAGCAGCGAAAGTTAAGAAAGGCGCTGAAGCTGAGATAGAGCAAGAGTTAGCGAGTGCACGTGAAGTATTACGTGAACAAGTATCCGTTCTAGCTATATCAGCAGCAGAACAAATCATTAAAAGTGAAATTGATGCGACTAAGCACAAGAACATTATTAATGATATGAGCAGCAAGTTGGGCGCAGCCTAATGGCCGAATTAGCAGCATTGGCAAGACCGTATGCGGAAGCCATTTTTTTAATGGCGGAAGAAAAAGGTCATATGGACCAATGGTCGGAGATGCTTGGTTTCTTAAAACAAGTGACATCTGATGAGCTTTTAAAGAAAATTTCAAATAATCCAAAAGTATCTAAAGACGCGCTGCAAGGTGCGATGATGGATATTTGTGACGGGCACATGGACGATAACGGTTTAAATTTAATTAAACTGCTTATTAAAAATAACCGTTTGCAATTGGCTGGAGAGATTTCTGAGCAGTTCGAAGTAAAAAAAGCTAAAATAGGTGGGATTATTGATGTAACAGTCACATCAGCCTTCCCAATGTCAGACAGTGATAAAGATGAGTTAACTAAATCTTTGTCTAGCTCGTTCGGTAAGCAAGTAAAAATAAGTGTTGAAGAGGATTCAAGCTTAATTGGCGGCATGATAATTCGTGCAGGCGATAAAGTAATTGACGGCTCTTTGAGTGGACAGATTCAACAATTAGCTAACAAGCTAAAATAGCAAAGGTAAAAACGATGCAACTAAATCCATCCGAGATAAGTGATCTTATCAAGAAAAAAATCGAGAACTTCGATGTAGACGTAGAAGCGAAATCAGAAGGTACAATCGTTTCGTTAACAGACGGCATTGCACGAGTTCATGGCCTATCAGATGCCATGCAAGGCGAAATGTTAGAGTTCCCTGGCGGCACATTTGGTATGGCGCTTAACTTAGAAAGAGATTCCGTGGGTGTTGTTATTATGGGTTCTTATCTTCACCTTTCAGAAGGTGATACGGTTAAGTGTACGGGCCGCATTCTAGAAGTACCAACCGGTGAAGCGATGCTTGGTCGTGTTGTTGATGCTTTGGGTAAACCTATTGATGGCAAAGGCGCAATTGACGCTGAGTCTTCATCTCCAGTTGAACGGATTGCTCCGGGCGTTATTGCTCGTCAATCAGTTGATGAGCCAGTACAAACTGGGCTTAAATCAATTGATGCGATGATTCCACTTGGCCGTGGCCAACGTGAGTTGATCATTGGTGACAGACAAACAGGTAAAACAGCGATTGCGATTGACGCCATCATCAACCAAAAAGGCAAAGGCATTAAGTGTATTTACGTTGCCATTGGCCAAAAACAATCTTCAATTGCAAACGTTGTGAAAAAGCTAGAAGAACACGGCGCGATGGATCACACTATTGTTGTGGTTGCTGGCGCTGCTGACTCTCCAGCACTTCAGTTTATCGCACCTTATGCAGGTTGTGCGATGGGCGAATATTTCCGTGACAAAGG
>LWDU01044409.1_pt1 | contig 16695 bp, 13 predicted proteins | sample 727161 | NCBI WGS metagenome assembly LWDU01 (sample SAMN04566230, study PRJNA314399) | hydrothermal vent metagenome | isolation source: deep sea hydrothermal plume seawater | place: Mexico: Gulf of California, Guaymas Basin | collected 2004-07-11
AAAGAAAATACGCATAGAATCTCTTACCCAATTACTCAGCGATCCTCATGTATGGGACGACCCGAAGAAAGCACAAGAATTAAATAAAGAGAGAGTAGGTATTGAAAAGTCTTTAACTATCTTTGATGACTTAAGTTTGTCTATTCAAGATGCTTCTGAGCTAATAGAAATGGCCATTGAAGAGCAGGACAATGACTCCATGGAAGAAATTTCGGTTGACGTAGCGAATAACGAGAATGCCCTTCATCAACTAGAGTTTAGAAGAATGTTTTCTAATAAAATGGATCCTAATAACGCTTATTTAGAAATCCAATCAGGTTCAGGAGGCACTGAAGCTCAAGATTGGGCTGAAATGTTAATGCGAATGTATCTTAAATGGGGTGAGTCCAAAGGTTTCCAAACAGAACTGGTTGAAGTCTCTCACGGAGAAGTGGCAGGCATAAAAAGCGCAACCATTCGTTACGAAGGAGAATACGCTTACGGTTGGTTGAGAACAGAGACGGGCGTGCACAGGTTGGTTAGAAAGTCTCCTTTTGACTCAGGCAGCAGAAGACACACTTCTTTTGCATCTATTTTTGTCTCCTCTGAGATTGATGAAACGGTAGAAATAGAAATTAATCCATCAGACTTAAGGATAGATACTTATAGGGCTAGCGGAGCGGGTGGTCAGCACGTTAATAAAACGGACTCGGCTATTCGGATTACTCATGAGCCGACGGGTGTGGTAGTCCAGTGTCAATCAGATCGTTCTCAACACAAGAATAGAGATAAGGCCATGAAACAGTTAAGAGCTAAGTTGCATGAAATTGAGATACAAAAACTCAACCAAGAAAAACAAAGTCTAGAAGATTCAAAAGCTGATATTGGTTGGGGAAGTCAGATAAGATCATATGTCTTGGATTCTTCAAGAATAAAAGATTTAAGAACAGGAATAGAGACATCAAACTGTGCAGCCGTTTTAGATGGAAACATAGATGAATTCATTGAAGCGAGCTTAAAAGCAAATGTTTAGTTAAAATAGCAACCCATGTCAGAAAAAATAACAGAAAACGATCTAATATTACAGAGAAGAGCTAAGCTTGATAAGATTAGATCTAGAGGTAATGCCTACCCAAATGACTATCGTAGAGATTCGATGTCTAAAGATCTTCACGATAGATACGACGGGTTAGATAATGAAGCATTAGAATCCGACCCTGTACAAGTTTCAGTGGCAGGAAGAGTCATGCTGCAAAGAATTATGGGGAAGGCAAGCTTCATAACCCTACAAGATATGGATGGCCAAATTCAAGCTTACATTCGATCTAATGACCTTCCCGAAGGCCAATATGATGATTTTAAGACTTGGGACTTAGGTGATATAGCTGGTGTATCTGGCAGGCTTTTTAGAACTAAGACAGGTGAGCTAACTGTGCATGCAGATTCAGTAAGACTTTTAACTAAATCTTTACGACCACTACCTGAGAAACATGCAGGACTTGTAGATACTGAACAAAGATATAGAAAACGTTACCTTGATTTACTGACTAACAAAGATAGCTTGAAAGTCTTTAAACTTAGGAGTCAAATTATCAGTGAGATTCGTTCTTTTTTTGAGAATCAAGATTACTTAGAGGTTGAAACACCTATGATGCATTCGGTATTAGGAGGAGCAGCAGCGAAACCTTTTACAACTCATCACAATGCCCTGGACATGGACCTCTATCTAAGAATTGCTCCTGAGCTTTATTTAAAAAGATTGGTTGTTGGTGGTTTAGAAAAAGTTTTTGAGATAAATAGAAACTTTAGAAATGAAGGTCTGTCCACAAAACATAATCCTGAGTTTACAATGCTTGAATACTATACTGCTTATGCTAATTTTGAGGATCAAATGGATTTTATAGAATCACTCTTTAAATCTCTTGCAGGAAGTGTTCTGGGTAGCACGGTAATAGGAATAGGCGCACATAAATATGATTTAGGTAAGCCGTTCAAAAGAATTACCTTAATTAGCTCTGTTGCAGAAAAACTATCTGTTAAAGAAGAAGACCTAAGAAAGAGAGACATTCTAGAATCATTAGCAGAAAAATTGCATATAGAAGGCTATGAAGATCTTTCCGATGGGAAATTACTCTTTGAGCTCTTTGAAGAGGTGGTAGAAGAAAGTCTAGACCAACCAACTTTTATTACAGGTTACCCTACTGAAATTTCTCCATTGTCTAGAATTTCTGATGAAGACCCAGATTTTGTAGAGCGCTTTGAATTATTTATTGATGGAAAGGAAATTGCTAATGGGTTTTCAGAATTGAATGATCCGGAAGAACAAGCAGATAGATTTAAGAAGCAAGTAGAGCAAAAAGTATCTGGCGATGAAGAGGCAATGGAGTACGATGCTGATTATGTAGAGGCTTTAGAATATGGTTTACCTCCGTGCGCCGGAGTAGGTATAGGGATAGACCGATTAGTAATGTTACTTACCGGAGCTCCGTCTATCCGAGATGTACTTCTTTTTCCACAGTTAAAATCTAAAGATTAATCTAAATCAGGAGATCTTTAACTGCCTCCCTTTCTGACAAAAGTTCTTCGGTTGTTGAGTTAATTTTTGATTGTGCAAATTCATTGATTTTAATATCTTGAATAATTTCTACAGATCCATCTAAATTTGTCCGTAAAGGGTATCCAAAGATAAGTCCTTTAGGAACACCATAACTCCCGTCACTAGCTATTGCCGCACTGAAGCAATCACCCTTTTCTGTGGGGTTATCAACCGATTTAACTGTATCAATGGCAGCGTTTGCAGCAGAAGCAGCTGAAGAAGCTCCTCTAGCATCTATTACAGCCTTGCCTCTTTGTTGTACTAGAGGTAGGTAGCTGTTCTCTATCCATTCTTTATCATTAATAACTTCAGCAGCGCTCACTCCATTAATGAGAGCATTGTAAGGATCTGGATACATCGTTGGGCTGTGGTTTCCCCATATAGCCATATTTGTTACATCGGAAATATCTACACCCGCTTTAGTAGCTAATTGTGCTTTTGCTCTATTTGCATCTAATGCAGTCATAGCAAACCATTGTTGAGAAGAATTATTTGCTTGATTCATGCCAATCAATGCATTGGTATTAGCTGGATTTCCCACCACTAAGATTTTTGCATTGGGTTTAGCATATTTTCCTATAGCCGATCCTTGATCAGTAAATATTCCGCCATTAATTTTTAGAAGATCACTTCTTTCTTCTATCTTTTTTCCATCTATAATTATCCCTCTTGGAATACTACCTACCAATAAGACCCAGTCAGCGTCTTTAACTCCTTCTTTAATATCTGCTGTAGCAATCAGTGAACCCATCTGCTTGAAGCCACAATCAATAAGTTCCATTATGGTTCCTTCTAATTTCTCCAAAACTTGTGGTATCTCTATTAGTCGAAGATTCACTTTGGTATTTTCTCCAAAAGTTTCTCCACTGATTAATCTAGGTAGGAGAGAATATGCTATTTGTCCTGCTCCGCCTGTAACTGCTACATTAATTTCTTTCATTTTTTTCTCCATTTAATTAGGTCTAAATATATTCCTCTTACCATTAAAAGAAACCGTACCTGTTGCTCCTAGCATTTCTTCTTGCATCATTTTATTTAAGATAGTCTCATCCTTTTCTGTGTTAGAAAGAAAGCGAGTTCCGTCATTTAATCTTCCTATAACAATAGCCCTGTAAGCCCCTTCTCTGGCGTGAACTACAGTATAAGTTTCTACAGTAGCTTCTCCTTCGGGGGATCTAGTAAAAGCTGGTTTTGTCATACTATTTATATTTTCTTGTATTTTCTTAGTATCCACCACTTGATTCCATTCTCCATCAACAGGTTTAGTAGAGAAAATTCCTGCACCATGCTTAGTCAAGTACCATCCGTTGGCTGTAACTAATCCAAATTTACCCGGGTTATTCCTTAGTTGCTTGATCATAGAAGCCATGGAGTTAAGGACGTAAGAATTTCCAGGACCTCCAAAGTAGGGGAGTCCTCCGGTTACAGTCAATCCTCTTGGGTCTTTTATATCTATACCAAGTTCATTAATAGCAATTTGTACAGCAGAAGGAAAGCATGAATATATGTCTAAAAAATCCATTTGTTCTTGAGAAGTGTTTGAGCGTTCAAAGACTGTATCTGTACATGCTTTAATAGCAGGAGAGGAATGGTAATTTATTCGGTCCGACATGTGCCATATATCATTTACACAAGCACCTGCATGCATAAATACCCATTTGGATTTAGGAATTCCCATTTCTCTAGCTTTTCGTGCTGAAGTCATTATAAGAGCGCTTGACTGATTTACTCTCATAATAGAGTTCATGTATTTAGTGTAAGGGTAGCCAATAATTCTATTTTCAGGCTTTATTTCAGAAATTTCTTCTGCTGACCTGTGGACTGGAAACCACGCGTATTCATTATTGGATGCAACTTTTGAGAATTCAGAGAATAATTCACTAATTTCATCCATATGAGTGGCAGGAGATGTTCCTTCTTTTGCTCTTAAGGCATTTGCAAAAAGGGGGTAAACAGCCGAAGGGTCAAAAATACCATAGAGTTTCTCATGATCATTGGCCCCGTCGATACTGCTGCCTATAATTTCAGGCTCACCACCCGGATGGTCTGTCCAATTTATTTCAAGCCCAGATTTTAATCGCTTAGTAAAAGTATCTAGAGCTTCACCTCCGGCGATAAGAGCACAATCAATATCGCCATCATTAATCCTCCTTGAGACTTCATTTACGGCTAGTTGAGGGGAATTTCCTCCTGTGGTTGTATAAATTAGGCTATTTGCACAAGCACCAATGCTATTTGATAAGCTTTTCGGCATATTAGAATATCCCCACAAATTATTTGTAGCCGAATCTCTGTTTGGCGTATCAGCCACAAATCGAATGACTGTTACGTTATCTAATTCATCAACAAGTGAGTTTTGAGAGTTACAATCTTCTATTGCTCTTCTGGCTACAACATCAAGGATTTCAAGAAAATTCTTTCCATCAGTTCCACTTTTTTCAATGTACTGTGCACAACCAACAAGCACTGGCGTGTTGTCATTTACGTTAGAATATAAAACTTCTGTCATAATGGGTTGTCTTAATTTTTAAACAGGCGGGAAGTCTAACGATTGCTATCTTTAGGGGCAATAGTTGAGCTTCAAAGAAAAAAAAGTAAATGAGTTATAACTTCGATCAAATTATAGAAAGGAAGCAAACCCACAGCACAAAATGGTTAAAGTTTGATGATCCTGAAGTTATACCTATGTGGGTAGCAGATATGGACTTTTCCTGTCCTCCAGAAATATTAAGACCTCTACATGAAAGAATTGAACAAGGAGTATTTGGTTATACGGATAAACCATCACGTTTAGTAAATATTTTAAAAGACAGACTAAATACCAATGGATGGGATATTGACCCAGAATGGGTTACCTGGATTCCGGGTGCAGTTGTTGGATTGAATGTCTCTTGTCGTGCTTTTTTAAATCCCGGTGATATGGTTATGACGCCTTCGCCAATCTACAGACCTTTCACTTTTGCTTCTAGCAACATGGAAAGAGGAATGGTTAAAACCTTAATGAAAGATGTAAATGGCCGTATGGAATTGGATTTTGAATCAATTGAAGCCTTAATGTCTGCCGATATAAATATGTTCTTTTTTTGCAATCCTCATAATCCCGGGGGAACGGTATTTTCTCGAGAAGAAATCCAACGCTTGGTAGATATTTGTGAAAAATATGAAGTAGGAATATGCTCTGATGAAATTCACTGCGACCTATTATTAGACGATAAACTTAAACATATCCATACTGCAACAGTAAGCGAATATGCCAGAGAAAATTCTGTAACCTTGCTTGGACCTTGTAAGACTTTTAATTTAGCTGGCTTACCAATTGCTGCTGCCGTTGTCCCTAATCCAGATCTAAGGGCTCATTTTAGGAGATGCATGAGAGGTATTGTCTCACATATAAGTTCTTTGTCTTTCGTTGCTACAGAAGCTGCTTACTTGCAAGGTGGAGAATGGCACAAAGAATTAATTGAATATCTTAGAATAAATAAAGAGTTATTGATTGAAGGAATTAGCAAAGTAGAGAGGTTGTCTTTATCAGGCCCAGAGGCTAGTTACTTAGCTTGGATTGACTGCAGGGAGGCAAAACTTCTATCTCCTGCTGAGTTTTTTATACAACAAGCAAAGGTTGGAGTGCATGATGGAGAATGGTTCGGAAATAAGGATTACGTAAGGTTAAACTTTGGCTGTCCTCGATCCGTTCTTGAAGAATCTATTTCAAGAATACAAAAAGCCTTTTCACAAAGAAACTAGGTTGCTGTAAAATTAGTGCCTAAAAAAATCTAAGGAGATTGTATGTCTATAAATTTTGAAGATCGTGTTGCTATTGTTACTGGAGCTGGTGGAGGACTTGGTAGGTGCCATGCTTTAGATTTATCAAGAAGAGGGGCAAAAGTTGTTGTGAATGATCTGGGTGGAAATGTAGATGGATCTAGCGATGGATCTCTATCTGCTGCAGAGACCGTAGTAGAAGAAATTAAAGCTGCAGGCGGAGAAGCTATGGCCAATGGCGCTAGCGTAACTGACAAGAACCAGGTTGCTGACATGGTTAAAGAGGTCATGGATAAGTATGGCAGAATAGATATTCTTGTTAACAATGCAGGAATCTTGCGCGATAAGAGCTTTTCCAAAGTTGAAGACGAAGATTTCAGAATAGTATTGGAAGTCCATTTGATGGGAAGTGTAAATTGCACGAAAGCCGTTTGGGAAATTATGAAAGAGCAAAATTATGGCAGGATTGTTATGACTTCATCTTCTAGCGGTCTTTATGGAAATTTTGGTCAGACTAACTATGGAGCGGCGAAGATGGGTGTTGTTGGATTGATGAATACTCTTAAGCTTGAAGGAGCAAAATACAACATAAAATGTAATTCCTTGGCTCCATTAGCAGGAACAAGAATGACAGAAAGTCTTATGCCAGGCGAAGTCATCGAACAAATTAAACCTGAATTTGTAACTCCAGCAGTTACATACATGGTTTCTGAAGATGCACCCACAGGCGTTATTATTGCTGCAGGTGCAGGAGTATTCACCAGAGTTATGGTTCATGAAACAAAAGGTGTTTATCTAGGAACCGGTGAAAAGATGACCGCTGAAAACATTGAAGCAAATTGGGATCAAATCTCTGATATGGCCGAAGCAGAACTTTGCTACCAAGGTGGTGATCAAACGATGAAGGTTTTCAAATTAATACAAGAAAGTAATAAATAAAACTCCCTTAAAATAATAAGCAATTAAATATGCGTTTAAAAGATTGTCATGGTTTCAGCGACTTTCGTGAATTAGCAAGAAGACGCCTTCCAAGTCCAATATTTAATTATATTGATGGAGCGGCAGATGATGAAATAACTTATGAACGCAATACAAAAAGTTTTGAAGATTGTGACTTAGTTCCGAATGTTTTGCGCGGTGTCGAAGAAGTAGATATGTCTGTAACAATTATGGGGCAGAAACTTGAGATGCCCATCTACTGCTCTCCTACTGCCTTGCAACGGGTCTTTCATCATCAAGGAGAATATGCGGTAGCGGCTGCTGCAGATAAATTTGGAACAATGTTTGGAGTTTCATCTCTGGGGACAGTGAGTTTATCTGAAGTCAGGGAGCAGTACAGTGGGCCGCAATGTTACCAATTCTATTTTCATAAAGATCGAGGTTTAAACCAAGCCATGCTTGAAAATGCTAAAACCGCTGGAGTTGATGTGATGATGCTCACAGTAGATACTATTACTGGTGGAAACCGAGAAAGAGATCTTAGAACAGGATTTTCAATTCCTTTTAAGCTTAATTTAGGAGGAATCTTTCAGTTTGGTGTTAAACCAATGTGGGCATTGAACTACCTAACGCATAAGAAGTTTTCATTACCTCAATTAGATGATTTTGTAGACATGTCTGACGGACCTTTGGCGATCAGTAAATATTTTACTGATATGCTTGATCCTTGCATAAACTGGGATGACGTTGCAAAAATGGTTGATTATTGGGATGGACAGTTTTGTTTGAAAGGTATTATGAGTGTAGAAGATGCAAAGAAAGCAGTTGAGATAGGATGTACTGGAATTGTTATTTCTAACCATGGAGGAAGGCAGTTGGATGGTAGCAGATCGTCATTTGATCAACTTTCTGAAATTGTTGATGCCGTGGGAGATCAAATTGACGTAATTATGGATAGCGGTATACAACGAGGTAGTCATGTATTAAAAGCACTTTCTTTAGGTGCTAAGGCAGTTGGCGGTGGTAGATTTTATCTTTATGCACTTGCTGCAGCTGGTCAGCCAGGGGTTGAGAAGGCTTTAGAATTGATGCGGCTTGAAATCGAGCGTGACATGAGATTAATGGGAGCCGGTTCTATTTCGGAACTAACTAGAGGCAATCTTCGTTTTAGATAACAGTATTCTTTATTAACCAGATCTTGAATTAAATTTATTGCATGAAAAATAATATGATTATTTTCATTAGTTATCTTATTACCATTTGATCTTCAGCAAGTATCGTTTCACCTTTAAAGTTTAAGCCAACATCTTTTAAGATGGATTTTTTATCAGCACCCCAAAAAAGTACATGAGAAAGAACTAACTTCTGTGGTTTAACTTTATTTGCAATCAAACCAACTTCCACAGAAGAAGTGTGATGGGCTTTATGATAGGCCTGCCAGTCTTTAGTTTTTTGCTTAAACCCTTCTTCCGAATAAACCTCATGGACAAGAATATCAGCATCAAAGGCTTCTTTAATCAAGACTTCACTGGGTGCAGTATCACCTGAAAAAACAATCTTTTTATCTTTTGTAATAAAACTATAACCATATGAATCTTTTAAATTCCCATGGTTAACACGAAAAGCTCTAACGGTTACATTGGCATCTTTAAAAATGACACCCTCTTTATTTTCAATAAATATCGTTTTGTAGCCTTCTGCATTAGAAGGCTGAGAGCCATTAATTCTATAATTGATGTCGTCTTCATAGGCAGTTAAAATATGATCAGCCATTTTAGCTAATTCAGCTGGTCCAAAGAGTTTAAGTGGAGTATTCCTTCCTAAAACCCAAGGGGTAAGAATTAAATCACTTAGTCCAGCAGAATGATCTGAATGAATATGGGTTAAGAAGGCGTATTCTAAGTTTTTCACTTCTAATTCTTTGAATCTTCCTCCCCAAGTAGTAGACAAAGCTGCAGCACTCCTTACAACTCCAGGACCAAAGTCGACTAAATAGGCTTGCTCATTAGCCATGACTGCGTATGCCGAACCTGTTCTATTGGGATCAGGATTTGGCGTACCGGACCCTAATACAGCTAACAGCGTTTCAGCATAGAGCGATAGAGAAATAAACGAAACTATTATTAATACTGCTTTGGGGACTAATCTTGGGAGATAAAGAGGGTATTGGTAAGTTTTTTGAGTTTTAATTTTAAAGAATTTTTAATTATTGGCTCTTGCAACTCTATTTTATTCTCTTAATTCTGTTACTAGAAAATATACAGTGACTAAAACAGTAAATACAGTGACTAAAACAGTAAATGGACCGACTGTCTGCAAAATAAGTATAATATTCTCAAATGCCATTATTATTTTTTCTGAATTTCAGACAACTTTATCAGTTTAGGAGAGTTACATGCATAAAATTTATATAAAAATTATATTGTTTATTTTTTTTGTAGTTGGTCAAAGCTTATTTGCTTTAGAAATATATCTAGAGCCTTCTTTAAATTCTCAAGAAGAATTGCAAGAAGCACTTATTGTGGCGAAGGAAGGTGATACTTTAAAACTTGCTAAGGGTATTTATTATTTTGAAGACGGTCTTTCCTTAGACGTTGATAATGTGACTATAGAAGGAGAGGGAATGAATGACACCATTCTTAATTTTTCTAAACAAGTATCAGGAGCCCAAGGACTGCTTGTTACTTCCAACCAAGTTACTCTAAAAGAATTTTCAGTAGAAGACGCAAAAGGTGATGCCATTAAGGTAATAGGCGCTAAAGGCATTTATATGATTAATGTTAAAGCTGAATGGACGGGTGGTCCAAAAAGCTCAAATGGTGCTTATGGATTTTATCCAGTTGAGTCTAGCGATGTTCTTATTGATGGTTGTGTGGCTATAGGAGCTTCAGATGCAGGAATCTATGTAGGGCAGTCATCCAATATTATTGTTAGAAATAGTATCGCTCAATACAACGTAGCAGGAATTGAGATTGAGAATTCTTTCTATGCTGATGTATACGATAACTTAGCCTCCCACAATACAGCGGGGATTCTTGTTTTTGATCTTCCTGATCTGCCTCAACAAGGCGGACATCATGTAAGAGTATTTAGAAATAAGTCGGTGGATAATGATACGGATAATTTTGCCCCTGAAGGGAATATAGTTGGAGAAGTACCTAGAGGTACTGGTGTAATTATTCAAGCTAATTCAGATATCGAAATATTTGATAACGATATAAGTGGTAATGGAACAGTGAATCTTGCAATAGTAACGTATGGATCCGATACGGAAGATGAGAACTACTACCCTCATCCAAGGTCTATACAAGTTCACGGTAATCGTTTTGGTAAAAGTGGTTTTGATCCTGACCTTGAGACAGGGGAGTTAGCAGCAATACTATTTGAACTCTCAGGAGGAGAAATACCAGATATATTTTGGGATGGCGTTCTGCCTTTGAGTCAAATAATCTTTGGGCAACCCGATGATGAAAAAATTGTTCTAGGAGATAATGGTAATGCTTCATTTTTAACCATAAACCCAATTAAATACAAGATTGGTTTAGATCCGGTCAATACTGATTACGATAGTTTTCGAGGGGAAATTAAGCCTTTAAAAGCGGTTTCAATAGAAGGGATATAAATCCATGCAAGGATCAAGGGTCTTTCTTGCTTCTCTTTTACTTTTAGGTATTTGTAACCAACTTTATGCTGTTAATAACTCGGTTATTCTTGCAGAAGAATTTCCTTTAACCCTCAGCGAATTTGCTTTCTTTGAAGATAATAAAGCTCAAACTCCTTCTGAAGGCGTATTGCCTTACGAGCTTATTTCTACACTATTCTCAGATTATTCCTACAAACAACGTTGGGTGTATGTACCCGAGAGAAGAAAAGCAATTTATGAAGAAGGCAAGGTTTTCAATTTTCCAGTTGGTTCAGCCTTAATAAAGACTTTTTATTACCCCCTTGATGAAAGAAAACAAGAAAAAGGTATGAACTTGATGGAAACTCGTGTTCTTTTAAGAAAAGAATCAGGGTGGGAAGCTGTTTCTTATGCATGGAATAACGAGCAAACAGAAGCAAAAGTTAAAATAGCAGGAAAAACCATAAACACTTCTTGGATAGATCAATCTGGTAAAAAAAGAACTGTTCGTTATAGAGTTCCAAACAAGAATCAATGCAAAGAGTGTCATGCTACAAACGATGCGATAACACCCATTGGCCCTAAGGCCAGAAACCTAAATAAGATTTACCATTATGAAGATGGGCCAGTTAACCAACTTACTAAATGGTTGAAGCAAGAAATAATTAATCACTACCCTCAAAAAATGGTTTCACCAGTAGATTGGCAAGATGGAAGTTACTCTCTAGACGATAGGGCTAGATCATATTTGGATATAAATTGTGGTCATTGCCATGCTCCGACGGGGGCTGCTAATTCAACAGGATTGTATTTAAACTTTTCTGAATCAAGAAAGAAGCAGTTAGGGTTTTATAAAAAACCTGTGGCAACTGGCAGAGGTAGCGGTGACCTCAAGTATTCAATAGTTCCAGGAAAACCGGAAGAATCTATTCTTTTGCATAGAATGATCTCTACTGATCCTGGTGTTATGATGCCTGAATCAGGAAGGGCTTTAAGTCATTCTGAGGCTATTGATTTAATAGGAAGCTGGATTAGTTCAATGTAATATAGCTGTTCTTACTTTTATTGTGAAAAAGAAATGAGTGAAAAAAAGGACCTTTTAAATAATCTTAAGATTGATAGAGATGCGCCGCCAGAGCAATCGTCGATTCTTACCAATAAAATTCTAAATATTGGTTTAGCTGCAATAATAGTTTTACTGCTTGGTTGGTTTTTTCTTTCTGAAGAGCAATTACAAGAAGTCACAACCTTTTCAGTTAAATCTTTGAATAATTCTGATCCTTCAGCTTCAAGCATTCTAGATGCATCGGGGTATGTTGTTGCAAGAAGGCGCGCGACGGTATCTTCGAAGACTACAGGCAAGGTTATGAAAGTTTTCATTGAAGAAGGAATGTATGTTGAAGAAGGTCAATTACTAGCTCAATTAGATGACAGCACTATGGTTGCAGATCTTAATTATTCCTTATCGCAACTTAACGAGGCAAGAAGGGTTTTTAATAGGACTCAAGAACTAACCAACGAACAATTGGCTAGTCAGGCTTCGTTAGATGCAGCACAGGCTGCATTAGAAGGTTTAGAGGCCCTCACTGAAATTAGAAAGCAAATGGTTGCTGATATGAAGATAGTAGCACCTTTCAGTGGCGTGGTTGTATACAAGGCTGCGCAGCCCGGAGAAATGATTTCTCCTATTTCAGCTGGAGGAGGTTTTACCAAAACGGGTATCTGTACGATCGTTGATATGGAATCCTTGGAAGTTGAAGTTGATGTTAATGAAGCTTTTATTAATCGTGTATCTTCAGGACAGCCCGTCGTAGCTAATTTAAATGCTTATCCTAATTGGGATATACCAGCAGAAGTTATTGCGATTATTCCAACCGCAGATAGAAACAAAGCAACGGTAAGAGTCAGAATAGCTTTGCTTGAAAAGGATGAGAGAGTATTACCGGATATGGGCACTCGAGTTTCATTTCTAAGAAAAGTAGAAACAACAGCCAATGTAGTGAAGAAAGAAGGTGTATTAGTTCCTAATGCAGCTGTTGGGAAGATTAATAATGCTAGTGCAGTACAATTAGTTCAAAAAGGTAAAATACAAATCATTGAAGTAGATATAGCCGAGGAAACATCTAATTATTCTAGAATTGTTTCAGGTTTGTCAGCTGGAGACACGGTAGTCGCTAAATTTGATGAGAATTTAGAAGATAAACAGAAAGTAATAATTAATTAAAATTAAGGGGTATAAATGTCAAATAATTTAATAGAAGTTGATGCCATCAATAAAACCTATGAAAGAGGAGGTGAGACACTTGTAGTTTTAGATGATTTAAGTCTGAACGTCCCAGAAAATGATTTTTTAGCGCTGATGGGGCCGTCAGGTTCAGGTAAATCTACTTTATTGAACTTAATAGGAGGGCTTGATAGTCCTACTTCAGGATCCGTCAGAATAAAAGGCGATCGTTTAGAAAAAATGAGCGCTTCTGCATTAAGTAATTGGAGAGCAAGTAACGTTGGATTTATTTTTCAGTTTTATAATCTATTGCCGGTATTAACGGCTAACAAGAACGTGGAGCTTCCTTTGTTACTAACAAATTTATCCTCATCAAAAAGAAAAGAACAGGTTGCAACAGTATTAAACTTGGTTGGCCTTGATGATAGAGGTGGTCATAAACCTAATGAACTATCCGGCGGACAACAACAAAGGGTGGCTATAGCTAGGGCTCTGGTTTCGGACCCGGCTATATTAGTTTGTGATGAACCTACAGGAGATTTGGACAGGGAGACGGCAACAGAAATTCTTGAACTCTTGCAAATACTTAATAGAGATCTTGGCAAGACCATTCTCATGGTTACTCACGATCCTGTTGCAGCAGATGCGGCTAAACGAATTCTGTATCTAGATAAAGGAAAATTAACGGAAAGCTGAAGTATTAAGCATGTATTTGACCCTCATTAAAACTGGACTTATTAGAAAAAGGTTAAGAACTTTCCTGACCATCATGTCCATGTTTATAGCTTTTTTGTTGTTTGGTTCGTTAAAAACTTTCTCAGCTGTCTTTACTGGCACCATGGAAGGACTTTCTGCTGACATTATTGCTGTCATGCCTCGATACGATATGTTCGGAAAACAACCTCTTACTACTGTTAACTATATCGAGAGTATAGAGGGCGTTGAAGAAGTTATGCACATGGATTTTCTTTCTACATCTAGTATAGAAAGCATGTTGGAAGGAGCTGTAATAGCAGTAAGTCCTTCTTATTTTGACGTCTATAAAAGATTTGAAGCATCAGAAGAAGTTAAGAGAGTTTTTAATTCAATACCAACCGCGGCTATAGTAGGTAAATTGCTAGCAGAAAGAAACGGAATTAAGGTAGGCGATAAAATTTCTTATAAGTCTAGTTCTTTAAATGAAGATGGAACATACAACTGGGCTTTCGACGTGGTTGGATTTTATACAGTAGCGAAATTTACGGGCGATGAGATGGCAATTATCGTCAATTACAATTTTTTTGACGAAGCAAGGGTTTCACAAAAAGGATTAACTTCTATGATTATGGCTAAGATAGCAGATCCTGCTCTGGCGGATTCAATTTCTAATCAAATTGATGAGAGATTTGCTAATTCAAGTTACGCAACTCGGTCAGGACCAGAATCTATGCTGGCTGCAGAAATGGTAGGAGAAATTGCTGATATTGAATTAATCATGAATGGAATATTGCTCTCGGTCTTTTTTACAATCCTGTTGGTTTCAGCTAATACCATGGCCCAGTCTATTCGAGAAAGAACTACTGATATAGGGGTGCTTAAGAGCCTTGGGTATAAAGACGGTCAGTTATTTACTTCGGTTATATTAGAAGCTGTTGTGATTACATTTATCGCTACTACTCTTGGTCTTCTTTCGGTCTTGGCATTAATACCTGCTGTCGCGGTTGCATCGGGAGGGTTGATGGACAATTCCTTTAGTTTATCAGCATCCACTATCTTGTCGGGTTTTGCTATTGGTTTAATTATAGCTTTCATGTCTGCGGCTGTGCCGGCATACCAAGCTCTTAACTTAAAAGTTGTTGATGCTTTAAGGAAGGCGTAAATATGAAGTATTGGTCAATAGTTAAATCAGGGTTAGTAAGAAAAAGAGCAAGAACTACTCTTACTATTCTCTCCATTGCAGTTGCCTTTACATTATTTGCCTTAGGACGGTCTGTGGCAGTGGCTTTTACTAGCGAAGTAGATTTTGCAGGTGAAGATAGATTGATTGTCTCTTCACAACTATCCTTTACTCAGGCTCTACCATTGGGTATGAAACAAAGAATATTAGCTTTAGATGGAGTAGATAAGGTTGTCTACAGGCAATGGTTTGGGGGAACTTATATTGATCCAAGAAATTATTTCCCGAAATGGCCAGTACCCAATGATTTTTTTGATGTTTATCCTGAATTTAAAGTACCCGAAGAAGCAAAAGAGGCCTTTTCAAGGAACATTATGGGGATGATTGCTGCAAAAGATATTGCTGATAAATACGGTTGGAAAGTAGGAGATAGAATTCCCATAATAGCTGATATTTGGCCAAAATCTGACGGTAGTGTTTGGGAGTTTGATCTTGTAGGCACCTACGAAGGTGGGGAAGGTGGAGAAGTTTATTTTAACTGGAAATATTTTGATGAAGCCAGAGCCTATGAAAATGGTCAAGTTGGACAATTTGCTGTGAAAGTTAAAGACGCTAGTCAAGCTGAGAGCGTTGCTAAATCGATCGATTTGTTGTTTGCTAATTCTTCAAATGAAACGAAGACCTCTACGGAAGCTGCCTTTGCTAGGGCGTTTGCCGAGCAAGTAGGAGATATAGGATTTATTATTAATTCAGTTCTAGCTGCATCATTCTTTACTATTCTTTTGCTAACAGGTAACACGATGAGTCAAGCTGTTCGTGAGAGGACTTCAGAATTGGGAGTTTTAAAATCAATTGGATTTTCAGACGTGACTGTGATGAGTTTTATTCTTTATGAGTCTGTGGTTTTATGCTTCTTAGGAGCATTGTTGGGACTTCTGGTAGCTGCTAGCTTGTTTCCTTTTTTTGCAGAAATTAGCATTAGTTTTGCCGGAGAAATTAAATTTGGATACTCTATTATTATAAGTGCTTTCCTCGTGGCATTCTTAACAGCAGCTGTGTCAGGCGTTGTTCCTGCATTCTCTGCACTAAGATTAAACGTAGTAGATGCATTAAGGAAAAATTAATTATGAGCTTTTTTAGACAAGTATTAGCGGTTACGATGATGAACCTTAAAACTATCCTTGAACGATCGGGTTCCTCTATCGTTATTATTGTTGGAATAGCAGGTTCGGTTGCCGTTATGGTTTCTTTATTGGCCATGGCAGAAGGATTAAATTCAACCATTGCAAGTACTGGTCAAGATGACAGGGTAATAATATTACGCGAAGGTTCAAATTCAGAACTAAGCAGTGGAGTTGGGATGCAAGAGATTGATATTGTTCTTAACTCTCCCGGAGTGGAAACTATTGATGGCAATGCCCTAGTTTCAGGGGAACTCTTTGTCATTGTTGATTTGAAGAAGAAGGGTGCAGAAGGTACATCTAATCTTCCTCTGAGAGGGGTTCAGCCCATGAGTTTTAAGATAAGACCTGAGCTTGAGATTATAGAAGGTAGAAATTTTCGATCTGGAACAGGAGAAGTTATCGTTGGGAAAGGCGCTTACGACCAGTATGAAGGACTGGAAATAGGGAACAAAATTAAGATCAGAGATAATTTTTGGACCGTTGTGGGAATCTTTAGCTCTGACGGGGATGTTC
>LWDU01033124.1_pt1 | contig 16694 bp, 24 predicted proteins | sample 727161 | NCBI WGS metagenome assembly LWDU01 (sample SAMN04566230, study PRJNA314399) | hydrothermal vent metagenome | isolation source: deep sea hydrothermal plume seawater | place: Mexico: Gulf of California, Guaymas Basin | collected 2004-07-11
TTCCACAATGATTGTCCATAAATGCTCTGCTGGAAACTCCAAACTCTTGTATTTCCTTTAAAAAGACTTGAGGATCAACAACTACGCCAGGTCCAATCATGACTCTGGCATTTTTATTTAAAAATCCACTAGGTAGCATTCTAACTTTGTAAGTCGTATTACCATCTTTGATAGTATGCCCCGCATTTGGTCCAGCTCCACCACGAACAACTATTGTTGGATTATCTTTTTTTGCCAAATATGAGATGATTTTTCCTTTTCCTTCGTCACCAAAAAAACCACCTACCACAACAGTTGAGGGCATACAAAAATGCTAGAGTTTTCATATATTTAATTCAACAACAAGTTACGATTAATACCTCATGCTACAAATAATGATTGTATTGTCTGAACCAAATTATGCAGGAAATATAATAATAAATCTTGCAAGCCTACCAGATTTTCTTAGGAAGCCCATCCTGAAGAAAAGAATGACTGAGTTTTTCTCGATGTCAGAACCTGAAAAATCAGAAATCATCAATAACGCCCTAGACGCTGGACCAACTATACCCTTTCCAAATTTTTCAAAACTGTTCAAGACATGGCTAGAAGTGCTTTGCACAATTTCTGAAGAAAATAGACATGATATGTTTTCAAATTACATCAAACATATAATTAATTCGCCCCAAAAGATAATTTCGTTTAACTTGGATGGAATTCTTGAGATATTCCTAAGCTTGGAACAAACAAATCAGGAAATTATATCAACTTCAGTTCAAAATGTGGTTAAGGATTTGGACGATGATTCAAAAAGGAAGTTGCTTTTGGTTCTTCCGAAAAGCGCCAGAAGATTTATTGGCTTTTAGGCTGGTCGCTCTTCTGGGTTTCTGTTGTCTTCATTTGTATAATCAACAACATCTCCTTCGGGAGTCAATACGCCGACAAACATCTTCTCATGTTTTTTTAGAAGTTTTCTATGATCCTTCAAAGACATATCTAAGTGCAATTCATTCATTACCATAACACGGTTTTCTTTCCACTCATCCCAACATTTAGTACAGCAAGGATATGAAGCTGGGATTGGTTCTAATTCTTCATCATCTGTAATTTCATTCTTACATTTAGTACAGGTTCGGCTCATATTTAGAAAAATTAAGAGCTCTTTTTATTTTTTTTGTATCAATACCAATAATAGGCAACAAGATAAGCAGAAATTATGAAGATTAAATGCCCTAAATGTAAAGAAAAAGCTGAGCTTACTCCTGATTTTTCATTAGTTACTTGCAAAAAATGTGATTTTGAAATGAGCTATGGAGAATACGTTAGATATGTCGCACATGCAGATTCAACATATTCAGATATTCTTGGTGACTATGCAGGAAGCACTGAAGGTGAAAAAGCTGGTACGCTAGATGACTGGGATTAGCTTGTTATGTAATTAATAAAAAAGTAAGAAAACTTGTTCTCAAACCTTATTTAAAACAATTTAGCAGGAGGTATAATTGGAATTTTTACTTGAAATTATTTTAAATTTTCTTGGACTTGCGGTAGGGCTTGTAATTGGTACCATGTCATATGTAGGTTACAAAAATACTGGCAGCCCTACATTATTCAGATTAACAATAGCTTTTTTTGCCATTGGAATTGGCTTTGGAATATTAGCAATAGGATATGTTCTTGATGACTTTAATTTTCAAACAGGAAATATCAATCGTGGAATCTCAATCCTTGGTGTTGCTTCTCAAACAATAGGATATTGGTTCATTGCGTTTTCCCATACTATCAAAACCTTCTTCCCTAAATCAAGATATTTTAGGTCTATAGGAGTACTGCCACTGTTTCTAGTATCATTTGTTTCTGTTGAGTATGTATTACGAGCGGTTTCATTTATTTTGTTAGTATACGGTTCAATCGAAACTATGATATCATATTTGAATGGAAAAAGATCTGCGACCCTTTTTGTTGCTGTAGGTCTTGGCTTGCTAGCACTGGGTGAATTTATTGGATGGTATTCGTTCGTGTTTCCCGAAACTATAATGTATTCAATCTCAATTTGTATAAAAATCGGAGGGCTGATTTCGTTAGGCCTTCCAATAACAAAAATTCCATTACGTAAAATTACATTTGATGATGATTCATAGTGGATAACGTTGTGATGACAAAAATGTATAGATGTGTCAATTTCTTTTATCCTCAAGGTATATTGAAAAAAATTCTCGAATTTATCATAATTAATAGGAATAAAGAAATGATATGATACATAGAACCCGAATGGAAGTAATTGGGAATATCTTAACTACAACAAGGGACTATGCTGACAGCGATGAGTGTACGGGCATAACGCATTTAATTAGAAGGGTAAATATTTCCCATGGAAGAATTTCAACAATTCTGAATAATTTAGTGTCACAGGGGCTTTTGGAGCAGGTAAATTCAGAAAGATCTTGCAAGTATAAAATTAGCCCATCAGGAAAAGAATTTCTTTTAGCATACCAAACTTTTAGGGACTTTTCTGAATATTATGGATTAACTATTTAGTTAGAGCTGGGTTCCTAAGATTGTCAAGAACTTGAGAATTTCATGTAATAATGTAGGTATCCAGAAGGCTGTTCAAATAATTAACAAGGGAGGAATTGTAATTTTCCCTACAGATACTGTTTATGGAATAGGATGTGATCCTTACAATCAGAATGGAGTACTTTCATTATATAAAATTAAAAAAAGAGAAAAAACAAAACCATTTCCTGTAATTGGATACTCAAAAAAAGAATTAGAAAAAATTGCTGAATTTAACGATAAGGCAGAAAAAATTGCTGAATTGTTTTGGCCAGGTCCAATCACACTAATTTTAAAAGTAAAAGATGAAAATATTAGGAAGTCTCTGGGACTTGGAAAAAAAATTGCTGTAAGAGTGCCTAATAATCAGTGTGTTCTGTCACTTCTTAAGGAATGCAAGTTACTGGTGGCAACAAGCGCAAACATTTCAGGAACCACATCACTTACTGATCCTAATGATTGTAAAAGAGATCTAAATGGATATGATTTGTTACTTGATGGGGGAATTTTATCAGATGATGGTGAATCAACAATAGTTGAAATTGATAGAAATAAACTCAGGATTGTAAGAAGTGGGAGTATTTCAGAAGAGGAGTTGAAAAAATTATTTTGAATTTAATTGTCACGTGTGGAAGAAACCTAGAATCAGAAGCAAAAAATGAGATTAAGAAAATTATAAATGAACTTGGTGATCAAGAACTTGAAATTCTTGATTCTGGAATGAGGGGTGTTTTGACAGTTAACACAGTTGTAAAACCATCTGAAGTAATAGATTATGTAAAAAATAAGATAAATGAAGAGCCATGGTTTATGCGTTATAGCCTTAGAATAATTCCAATTCAGACTGTAACAGACACAGACATTGATAAAATAAAGCAAAATGTAATTAAATTTAAGGACTGCATTCAAAAAAATGATTCTTTCCGAATTACAGTTGAAAAGAGAGGTTCAACTATCTCAAGCAAGGAGATTATTACAGAGATTGCAAAATCCTTATCCAACAAAGTTTCGTTAGAAAACCCTACTTGGATCATATTGATTGAGGTTCTTGGCAACAAAACTGGGATATCAATTTTAAAAAATGATGCCTTGTTTAGTTTAGAGAAATCTAAGCGTAACCTAGAATAACACAGCAGCTTTTTCTACAAGAATATCTTCTAATGGGTCACTTGATGAAAGTGCAGACATTTGTTTCTTAGATATTTTAAATTGTTTTTTCATAAATGAGTGATTGTTTTTTGAAAGCGGTCTTGGGTTAAGATGTGATATAAGATCAGAATTTAGCTTATCCAAAGTTGATTTTTTACCTATTGCGACTATTACAAAATCATTTTTTGGTTTTCTACCAGCAACTTTAATTGCATAAGATATTTGTGTGGTACAAGCGAGTCTCAATAATATGTCAGTTTCAATTTTTTTTGAAAGTAATGTTTTATTTTTTTTCGCATAAAGAGATAGTGCAAGTATTTTTTTTATGTGGTTTACATCAAGGATAAACCTAGAATTTATTGCCTGTATGGTTAAGTATGGATATTTTTCCCTCAATTTATTTAAAAATTCAATATCAAGTTCCCTGGTAATGGTCATATCAAAAATTTCAACATTTGAATTCATTATAGAAAATTGTATTCTAGAAGCAGTCCCTCCATGAATAACTGGAATAATACTGACAACGTCATTATCTTCTAATTTAGTATCTAATCCATCTAATGCAGAAGAATCTATACCGTTTACTGCTATAAGCAAATTTGCTATATCAAATTCTAAAGTATCTTTTGGTTTTATTTGGGTCAAATGGTTAATCAATTCAGATAATGTCAAAATATTTTTTTCAAATAACATAGTATCGGTAGAAAATGATTTTTTTGCACCACCCAGCAGTTTCACAGTAATCAACGTAAGTACTACATATTACCTCAAAATTAATCTTATAATTTCAATATTCAAAAATCAGTCTGCTAAAGCTGTTTTTAGTGCAGATTTTTACGATGATGCTTGAATTGGTGGCGCATCGCCAATTGTGTCCAATTTCTTTTCCTCAAAAATCACTTCTTTAGTATTTGCCATACGTTTAGCTTTTTCTATTTTCATATTAAATTCATTTTTTATAAATTTCGTAATATAACCCGCCAGCTTATTTTTCAATGATTTAGAACTAATTTTGCATATATCATTCAGTGCCTGTTTATTTTTAGCGAAATCAACTCCAAATTTTTCTTTATGATCTTGTAAAACTTTTATTGAAAGCATCTTTATTCTGTTCACTAAACCAAGAAATTTACTCGGTATTTTATACCTATAGCATAAGAAATTGTTTAGAATTTTGTTCTAATACATTACATAAATCGTCATAATTCATATGCAAAACCTTAGATGCGCAGAAAACAACACTTGGAATAAAATCTATTTGAGCAATTTTGTTACCAAAACATCTAGAAAATCTTACTGGTCCGTCAGTTTCTACTAGAATTCTATTTTTGTCTGCTTTAGATAGTAAGACTTGTTTGTCCTTCGAGTATGTCATAACTGGACCAAAGGAAACATAATATTCTAAATCCATTGCTTTCTTTAGTTGCTTTTTGTTTCCATCAAACCAATGCAATAAAAGTGTAGGAACGTTATATGATGGTAGGATTTGGAGTATCTCGGCAAGTGATTTTCTAGAATGAATTGAAACAGGTTTTTTAAATTTTTCCGCATAAGAAAGTTGGGCTCTAAAAACCTGCTCCTGTTTTGACAATTCCTCATCTGAGTTTGAATATGTAGGATCTAACCCAATCTCGCCTATCCCTGAAATTATTTCTTTATTTTTGTTTATTAATTCAAATGCAGGTTGAACATTATCTTGTGCTTTTTCTGGGTGCACACCAATGAAGGGAAAAACCAGGTCGCTCTTTTTTCCAAGTTCAAGAGTTTTTTTTGATGAAGTGTAATCCATAGAAACACAACACGCCTTAATGTGAATTTTTTTCATGGAATTAAGAATTCGAGTGATATCATCCTCATATTCTAAATCAGAGAGATGGATGTGGGCGTCATAAAGCCAGTTCATTACTAGATAAAACCTGAACAACCTAAAATAGTCTGTTTTAATCAGTCTTCTATCAGTATTTTTTTCACTAATGTTTTTTTATCATATATTTATTAAAAAAATTTATGAGATCATCAGAACTGGGGCTCACTGCAATGCATCGTATTTTAAAAAAATCTGGTGCTGAACGTGTTAGTGATGAATCTGCCAATGAGCTTAGGAGGGCTATAGAAGAAATAGCCGAGGCTATTGCCAAAAGTGCGGTAGATATGTCAAACCATGCTGGAAGAAAGACTGTGAAGGCAGAGGACGTTAAACTAGCTTCTAAACAATTTAACAAGTATTAATCTAAAGAGTTAATTGCTGATTTTGTGTTTTTTTTACTGCGGTGAGGTAGTACAGTCCGGTAGTGCGTAGGCCTGCAAAGCCTGAAGTCGAGAGTTCAAATCTCTCCCTCACCTCTTTGATCTTGGTTATTCCATAATTACCTACCACTTCTTAAGGGCGGTAAAAAATCAAAAGCAAAATTGACGTCTAAAGAAGCAACTCTCTTAGATTATAGTGAAGAGGGACTTGCTCTTCTGTCTCAACTATCAAATGCACCACTTGAAGGATTTGCAACGCATGCAGTAGATGCTAGCATTAATGAATTTATGAAGGATGCAAAAAACGAAGTAGAAAAAGGACATCTTTACCTATTATGGCATTTAACCAACGTTGAAGAGGTACTGGAAGATGTTGCAGAAAATGCAATAATTGATGGTGCCTATGATTGTGGAATTGATGCATATTTGGTAGATGTTTCAGAAAAAAGAATCAGATTATTTCAATCAAAGTTTGGTGAGGCTCATTCTATTGGAGCAATAGACAAATTTGTCAAAGATGTAGAACGGTTCAAAAAATTAGAACAGTCAAAGATCAGACGAGATGAATTACAGTATCTTTGGAAGCACCTTCATGAGAAAAATATGAAGATCGAGTTGGTCTACGTAACTGATCAAAATATAGACGATTATGAAAGTGGTGAAGTAAAGATTGTAGGCAGAGAACAGATCTATCAAACATTATGGGAACGCATTAAGAAACCAGCCAAAGGTCAAATGGCTACTTTAAAAATTCTAAAATGCCTTGAACATGATAATGCATTATGCTGTGTTGTCTCTGCATTTGACTATGCAGATTTCGTAGAAAGAAATGAACACTATGTATTCGAATCAAATATTAGAAAACATCTTGGTGGGAAAGGATCAATTAACAAAGGAATTACAAAAACACTAGAAGAATATCCCCATAATTTCTTTGAATGGAATAATGGGATTACCATAACTGTAGATAATTATTCAATAAAAAATAATCAACTTGGCCTAGAAGGGGCGCAAATTGTTAACGGTGCACAAACATCTAAGAGTATTCTTGACAGAAAAAAGAAAACAAACAACCTGGACGCGGAAGTTTTGGTTACTATTATCAAAACCAAAGATGAGAAACATCAGAGAAATATCACGAAATATAGAAATTCTCAAAATGCCATTAAAGGCAAGGACTATGTCTCCCTAGAGGATTATCACATAGCGGTGCATCATATGTTAGGCAGAATAGGTTATTTCTATGAACACCAACAGGGCTCTTGGCTCAATCTTCCATCTTCGGAAATGGCTAAATTCAGAGGAGATGAGATTTACAACAAGTATCTTCCTGATAAAAAAGAAAAATGTAGAATCAAAGATGATACTGCAATTGCTTCATTTGTTTCATATTTTGAGCAGAAACCAAATGACGTGTATGGTGGTATAAGCAAATATCTTCCCAAAGGTGCAAAATATGAAACCGTATTTGATGAAGAACTAGAATGTGATTATAGATATTTCCTCTTTCCACATTTAATTCGTGAATATGCTAAAAATGAATTAGGATATGACAGAAGTAACACACAAAACAGATACAAGAAATATGCACAGAATCTTTTTGTTGCAATCACTGCAAGAATAATTCATAAAAATATTATAGGAAAAAATGATGATTTTAAGAATGATATTTCTGAATTAGAAAAGATAATTCAAAATGTTGGACTATTCACAAAAATTCTAAAAGTTAGTGACAAGGTAGTAACAAAATTTCTTGAGGATTCCAAGGTGGAGGAAAAGATAGATGAGGCCAACACTGCTCATAACTTCTTTTCAAACCAGGTTTACAGCAAAGATATGTTAGAAGTAATAGATTCAAAAATTAGGCAGGAAGAAGAAGAAATCGATTATATTAAAAAGACAATTTCTTGTCTTTAATCAATCCTCAAGAAAGGCAGATATCCAGCCAAGTAAATTCTTGCAGGAGGTTTACAAGACCAGATATTCTACCTAATAATTCCTAAAAAAAACTTGTATATAACAAAATATATTTCTCAAAAATGATTTATGTTGTTGAGATATGATTTTTATAATCAATTACAAATGTGATAATGAAAATGAAATCAGATGATAAATGTGTGTTATGTAATGTAATAATTAAGACGAATTATGTTCCAATGAAACAGTGGAAAATAGAGGGTAAAATATGTGGCGAATGTTACACAAAAAAAATTTCAGAATTCTATCCCGGTGAACATGTCAGAGTGGATCTATCAGATCGCTAATAACTCATTTATCTGATTTTCTTTCCTTGTTGTATTTGTTAACAGAAAAACAATTCCAAGCAAGCACATCATCCTTTATTTCAGTCTCATCAAGAAATTTAATGTCAGTAACTGTTTTTTTCTTTTTTAGCAAGTTTATTTGAAAGGTTTCAAATTTTTTGCAGTCACAATCCTCATAAAGACAACTATCATCATCTTTTCCTTCTTCATGATCCTCCTTGATATGACCACAGTTACATTTTGCATCATCTTTTACGTCTTCTTTGAATTTTTTTGAATGCGTGCCTAGTCGTAGATATGCACTGCCTTGATGCCCTTTTTTAAAGCGTTCATAGTGAGGCGACTTTGGAAGAACTTTGAAAAAAAATCTATTATTTTTAGTATGACGAGACTCCGCCCCCATTATGAACCAGTAGGTATCACCTGTTTCTACAAATCTAATTTTGATCGAGTGATCGTTCCACCAATGAACCGTCTCTCTCCAAAAAATCTGTGCTTTTTTGAGATCAGAAAATAAGGGGACTACAGTCATGCGTACCTCATAATAACGATAGCCGACTCCAAGAAAATCATCAAACCAACTAACTGGGGAGTCTGAAGACAATATAACAAAATTGAATTAACAATATATGTATCTGATCACATTGTTGAGTTATACTCTTATATCCGAGTAATTGTCAAATATCCTAATGGTAGTCTATCGAACCAGTATACAAATTATGGCTGATCTTTTAGTTGCGACTGATGAGTCCGGACTACAAGGAATCAAAACTACCTCACTGCTCACAAAGGCTAATCTTTCACATTCAAGATTAGAGAAATTTGTAAAAAATTTAACTGGAGCAGGGCTAGTCAACAAAATTGAATATGATGGCAAACATGCATTTGTAATTACACCAAAAGGTAGACAATATCTTGAGCAATACAGAAAATTTGCAGATGTTGCAGAATCTTTTGGATTAGAAATGTAAGATCACTTTTTTCTTCTTCTTCTTTCTCTATTAGCTTTTTCTGTTATTTTCTTTTGTTTATATGAACTATAAACAATAATTACTATTATGCCTCCAATAGAAACATAAAACAGTAGAATAAAGGGCTCTTCCCGAAGTTCTCCCGTTGTTGGTGTGATAAACGCAATTGGTATTCCAATCATCAAAAAACCCATAACTACCAACAGATACTTATCCATGAATATACGTCACCATAAAGCAATATATCTTTTTGATGTTTACATAAATCAGTTGTCAAAAATTCTGGATATAATTGGGTTGATCTTGATTGGCGGAACAGTCTACTCATTTATTGGAATGATGGGATCAGAGCTTAGATGGCCTGTATTTTGGGGTTGTGCTGCGGGTACGCTCGTTATTATATTATTAAGAAAACGTAAACAAAAAGGACTGAATACTTCCAGAAAAGAATAACAGTTCCCATTAAAAAAGATCTTCAAATAATTAATGACTGAAAAAATCTATCGACAGATCTATAAGTGATAACATAACGGTAAAACAGGGGAGTACATGTCAGACGAAACAAAAGAATGGTGGAAAGATCTTGGGAAAGATCTTGAAGTAGACATTGAAACCTTAGAAGATTGATTAAAACCAAGAATTTTAAAATATGTTAAATTTGTCGGAAAATCATTTCAATCTTAAATATTTTAACTAATTCCAAACTCTATAAAAGCCTCGAGCGAGATTCGATCTCGCGACCTAACGCTTACGAGGCGTTCGCTCTACCAGGCTGAGCTATCGAGGCACGAAACGATTCTTATCAGAGTTTATAAAAAGCCTTTCTGGGTGTCATACTGTGAAAATATCCATCTCCGGCATTAGGGGTATTTTTGGAAAGGACCTTATGTTAAATGATGTCTTAAAATTTTCAAATAGCTTTTCGGTTCTGATAAAATCAAAAAAATGTGTTGTCGGAACTGATACTAGACTGTCAAGAAATATTATTGCAGAAACTGTCAAAGCTGGACTTATGCAGTGCGGGGTTGATATCTATAACCTAGGTGTAGTGCCTACGCCAGTTGTATTCAGAGAATCACAGAAATATGGAGCAGGGATAGTAGTGACAGCATCACATAATCCCACAGAATGGAATGGTTTGAAGATGCTTATTGATGGAAAGGGAATAAATCAAGAACAACTTGATCTAATAACAAATGAACAAGTAACTAACAAATCAAAGATTGGCCTGGAAAATAACATTAATTCTGCTTATGTTGATGAGGCAGCACAAATTATTGGAAAAGTATCTGACAACCCCAAAGTTATTGTGGATGTTGGTGGCGGTTCTGCAAAAAATATTGCTTCATCGTTATTACAAAAAATTGGATGTGATGTGATTACAATTAATAATGATCTTGAAAAAAGTTCCAGAGGACCTGATCCAACATCAGACCCGCTAGATGAACTAGTATCAAAATCTAAAGATGTGGATATAGGATTTGCATTTGATTTGGATGCTGATCGGCTTGTTGTAGTCAAGAATGGAAAAAAACTAAGTAGTGATTCCACTCTAGGTCTAGGCGTAGCAAAAGCACTTGAGCTAGGATGCAAAAATTTTGTTTTAAGCCAAGACACTAGCATATCAATTGAAAAGTACATAAAAAAGAAAGGTGGGACTGTTTTTCGCTCTAAAGTAGGTGAAGTAAATGTAATTGAAAAAATCGTTGAGACACAATCCTGTGCAGGTGGGGAAGGAAGCAGTGGAGGATTTATTTTCCCTGATTTCAATTTTTGTCGTGATGGAATTTTAACTAGCGGTTTAATTGTGTCCTTGATGAGAAAAGATGAATTTAGTGATGTGCTAAATTTGATGGAAAAATATCATCAAATACGGGAAAAAATAGAAGTTGGATTAGAATATCAGGAAAAAGTATTGAAAAACTTGTTTGATATCTTGAAGGAAAAATATAGAAATTTACAAACTCTGGATGGTATTAAAGTGATAGTTGATGAAGATAGCTGGTTCCTAATAAGAAAGTCAAATACAGAAAACATTATTCGAATATCAACAGAATCTAACAGTTTAGAGGATGCTAGAAATATTCATCTACAAACAAAAGAGCTAGTTAAACAAAGTTATGAGCAGATTAAATGAAAAAAAGATAATTGGAATCTTTCAGAGCAGGCTGGGTAACAAGGGTTTTGCTCCGGAAGATGTTGAATTTTTCAAAATTGGAAAAAAATACCATGTTTTAAAAGTTGATACTTTAGTTGAAAGCACCGATGTCCCACCTACAATAAAGCTGGAAGATGTAGCAAGGAAAAGTATAGTTTCATGCATTAGTGATTTTGCAGCAAAAGGAGTAAAGCCTATTTTTGGTATCGTGTCGTTAACCATTCCTAAGAAATATTCAAAATCTAAGATAGAAAATTTAGCAAGAGGATTTTACAAAGCAAGAAAGGAGTTTCACCTAAAAATATTGGGTGGAGATACAAATGAAGGAAAAGAGCTTGTCATAAGTTTCTCTTTATTTGGCATCACAGAAAAAATCGTAAGAAGAAAAGGTGCAAAAATAAATGACATAATAATTACATCTGGACCGTTTGGATACACATCAGCTGGCCTTAACATTTTACTAAAGAATAAAAAACATTCAAAGAAATTTGAAAGTAGAGCAAAAAGAGCTGTCTTTAATCAGGGACCAAGGTTAGAATTTGGGCTAAAAAACAAAAATTACTTCTCATCCTCTATGGATTCTAGTGATGGATTATCTACAACACTGAATGGGATATCTGACCAAAGCAAAAAAAGATTTGTTATTAATAAATTACCCACGGAGAGAGATGTCTTTGATTTCGCCAATTCAAACAATTTGGATGTAAATGATTTGGTCTTTAATGGTGGAGAAGAGTATGAAATTGTAGCAACTGTAAATCCATCTAATTTAAAAAAGATCAAAAAATATGCAAAAAAAAATCGAATTAAATTATATGAAATTGGTTATGTTATGAAAGGTAAAGGAGTGTTTTTCCAAAAAAATGACAAATTAATCAGTATTAAAGACAAAGGATGGCATCATTTTCAAAAATCCTGATAATAAATCACTGTGAATATGTTTTTTAAACCCATAAGTTGTGAGTAGGCATTGTCTGAAACAGAGACTGTTGTAGAAAAAGTGAAAACAGAAACCAAAAAGGAAGCCAAAGAAAAATGGGGAGTTGCGCACATTTACAGCAGTTATAATAACACGATTATTCATGTCACTGATCTTACTGGCGGTGAGACAGCGGCGATAAGCTCTGGCGGTTGTCACGTAAATGCTGATAGATATGAATCATCTCCATTTGCAGCAATGAAAGCAGCCAATGCCGTAGTAGAAACTATTAGGACAAAAGGTTTTACGGGCTTGCACATCAGAGTGAGAGCAGTAGGCGGTGTTGGTTCTAGGGTTCCAGGACCAGGTGCCCAAGCATCAATTAGAGCACTAGCTAGAGGTGGATTTAAAATTGGGCGGATTGATGATGTTACACCAATTCCGCATGATACCACAAGAAAGAAAGGCGGTAAACGTGGACGAAGAGTTTAGTCCTTTGTCGGCTTAACTTTAACATTACAACCATGTGATTCGAAATAACTGGATAGAAAGTTTGCAAATTTTCCATGTTGTTTATCACCCTTGGATCTTTTAATCAAGTCCGTAAACTTGTCTTGAATTCCAAAATATAGTTCCTGATCTATAATTATTGAAAAAAATGTCCATCCAAAATGTGAAACTGGTTCTCCAAACTTGAATCCTTTATCAATATTGCAAAGAGAGGCAACCTTGTTCATTGCAACCTCCATTAGTGGCGAATCTTTATCATATTTGGTTGTACTTAATTCAAAAACTGGCATCTAATCACTTTTTGTTGAAGGCGATTTTGTTCTTAGTTTATCAGAAATAGAGACAAACTTCCCATCCTTTTCAACACTGATTTTAGTTTTCATTCTTACATTAATTCCTATACTTCTGAATAACGCAAAAAGTTGGCCTCCATCTAGAACTTCTTTGATATCACCAGATGAGATTAGCTCAGCAAGTTTTTGTATAATAATTTGAGTTTCCTTTGGAAATTGATATTCAGCGTTTTGTAATACTTCCAAACCTCTGTAACCCAAGCGCTTAACAACAATCTCACGGTGAGTTGGTTGATTTTTTTTCCCTTCTTCTTGTGAAGATTGGAGTTCTTTTTGTTGCCTTTGAGAAGAAAGGTTTTTTTCCATTTCAGCCAAGCGTTTAGCCTTAAGCTTTTCTAGCTCATTATCTTCCTGGCTCATCCTTTGATTACACCTATGGGAACTAATTTTGCAACCTTTGTAGCAATTCCAAGTTCGTGTGAAACATTAACCACTGCATCAACATCCTTGTATGCTTCTGGTGTTTCCTCTACGACACCATCACGCGTTAACGATTTTAGAAAAATTCCTTTATCACTAAGAGATTTTTTAACTTCAGATTCAGTGAAGTCTCTCCTTGCTTTTGTGCGAGACATCATTCTACCTGCACCGTGTGCGGTGGAACCAAAAGTTGTATTCATGGAGTTTTCTTGCCCTAAAAGTATCCAACTTCCTGTTCCCATAGAACCAGGTACTAAAACCGGCTGACCAAGATCACGATACTTTGAAGGTACATCATCCATATTTGCGGGAAATGCTCTGGTAGCTCCCTTCCTATGGACCACAACTGACTTTAACTTTCCATCAATTTTGTGTTTTTCTACTTTTGCTATGTTATGTGCCACATCATAAACAAGTTTCATATCTAAATCAGACTCTGATTGTTTGAAAACCCTTTCGAAAGATTTTCTCGTCCAATGAGAAATCATTTGTCTATTACTCCAAGCAAAATTTAGTGCCGCAAACATTGCAGCCCTGTATGATTCACCTTCCTCCGATTTGTTTGGAACGCATGCAAGCTCTCTGTCTGCCAGGTGAATGTCATATTTCTTTTGTGCCTGTTCTGAAATTCTAAGATAATCACTACACACTTGATGGCCGAATCCTCGTGAACCACAGTGAATCAATATGGTGACACTATCTTTCTCAATTCCCATTGCCTTTGCTGCCTTTTCATCATGAATCTCTGCAACTTTTTGTACTTCAAGAAAATGATTTCCTGACCCAAGACTGCCCAACTGTGGCGCACCTCTTTTTCTAGCACGCTCAGAAACCTTGTTAGGATCAGCGTTTGCTATCTGTCCACTTTCTTCACATACGTCTGCGTCATCACTTGTACCATATCCATGATCAATTGCCCAAGATACTCCCCTAACCAAAACTTCATCTAGCTCTGATGGATTTAGCCGAATAGCTCCTTTAGATCCAACACCTGAAGGAATTGATTTGAAAAGATCATTAACAAGATCTTTGAGCTTGGGTCTAACGTCACCTTCTGTTAAATTAGTTCTAAGAAGTCTAACACCACAATTGATATCATAACCCACACCACCTGGACTGATCATTCCCTCTTCTGCATCCATTGCAGCAACTCCTCCAACAGGAAATCCATAGCCTTCATGACCATCAGGTAATACTATTGCATGTTCTTGAATTCCGGGAAGGGTAGATACGTTTACAGCTTGTTTGATTGTTCTGTCGGTCATCATTTTGGCTAATAGCTTTTCGTCTGCATAAATTGTAACAGGTACTCTCATTCCCTTAGAAGAATCAGCATCTATCTGATATCTCATATTCCCAACTTTTTTAGGTGTAAGACTAGACATGTAAATTTGAACCATCGTTTGATAATTTAAATCATAATTAGATTAAAATGAAATGAAATTATTGAAGAGTTGTGAAAACTGCCATAGTTTTAGGAGGCTCAAGAGGAATTGGAAAAGCAATTGCTGATTCTCTAAAATCAATTGGCTGTGATGTAATCGCTACCTCAAAAAGCGAATTGGATACATCAAGTTTAGAAAATGTTTCAAGTTTTGCCGAAAAACATAATCAAGTTGATATTTTAGTACTAAACACTGGAGGACCTGAACCAAAAGAATTTTTTTCCGTGACTGAAGAAGATTGGAATCGTTATCACAACCAATTGTTTCTAGGTTTTTGCTTACTCTTACAAAAGATCAAGATCAATGATGGCGGATACATATTTCTTATATCTTCTAATGTGATAAAGGAACCAAATCCAAAGTTAGTCATTTCAAGCGCTTATCGTTCTGCTTTTTCTAGTGTGTTTAAAATTCTTAGCAAAGAGTTTGCAAGTAAACAAATCAGTTGCATCAACATAGCCCCAGGACCAATCAACACAGACAGAACTAAAGAATTGGTTGATGATGTTGAAGCGTTTGCTAAAACCCTCCCAATGAAAAGACTAGGAAAACCACAGGAAATTGGAGACTTTGTAAAGTCCATTGTTGAGCATGACATCAAATATCTTTCTGGCGCCGTAATCAATTTTGACGGTGCAAACTCAAATTTTGTTTTCTAACAAGACATAGATTTATTTCCAGAACAAACTGACAGTAATTGTGTCCATTTTACCTATAGATACTGGTCGCTACGGTACAAAGGAAATGCTGGATATTTTTAAAGAACAGAAAAAGATTGATTATCAATTAGACATTGAAGCTGCTGCTGCATTATCACAAGGCGAAATTGGATTAATTTCTACTTCCATTGCAAAAGATATAGCCAAAGTATCAAAATCTGGTAAGATAACAGCTAAGAGAATAAAACAGCTGGAATCTAAAAGTGATCACGACACTGCCGCGTTGGTGGAAGCATTAGCGGAAAAATGTAAGAAAGAATCAAGACCATGGATTCATTATGGTTTGACATCGAATGACCTAGTAGATACAAGCAACTCAATGCAAATGAGAGATGCAATTAAGATTATTCAGCCAAAGGTTTCAAAACTATCATTACTACTTTCAAAAAATGCTATAAAATACAACAATCTACCTGCTGTTGGAAGAACACATGGCCAACATGCAAGTATCATTTCATTTGGATTAAAATTTGCAAACTGGGCTGCAGAAATGTCAACTCACCTTGAAAGATTAGACGAAATAAAGAAACGCGTTCTAATCTGCAAGACGATGGGAGTGGTTGGTACCGGATCCCTAATGGGAAAAAACGCCATAAGGGTGCAGGAACGTGTAGCCAGAAAACTTGGACTTTATCCTGCCAAGAGAAAGATATGCCGAATACATATTTCAGATGGCGCTGCTTGGAGCAACCTTAGAAAAGATTGCCGTAGAAATCAGGAACCTACAGCGAACAGAGATTGCCGAAGTTTCAGAACATTTCAAGAAGGGTCAGATGGGAAGCAGTGCTGTACCTACAAAAAGAAACCCAATCAAAAGCGAAAGAATATCATCTTTATCAAAACTTCTAAGAAGTCAAATCAGTATATCGTTTGAGAACATTCCGCTATGGCATGAGAGAGACCTATCAAACTCTGCCAATGAAAGATTCACCCTTCCAATGACATCGATTCTGTTGGATGAGATGATAGAAACAATGATCAAAATAATTGAGAATCTTCAAGTA
>LWDU01035003.1_pt1 | contig 16691 bp, 16 predicted proteins | sample 727161 | NCBI WGS metagenome assembly LWDU01 (sample SAMN04566230, study PRJNA314399) | hydrothermal vent metagenome | isolation source: deep sea hydrothermal plume seawater | place: Mexico: Gulf of California, Guaymas Basin | collected 2004-07-11
CAGAAGGAGCTGATGTCGGTCTCGCGTTGGATGATCACTTGGTTCAGACTCGCGCCGCACGTGACGTGGGCTTTAGCGCATTGTGGCTGGCACAACACTATCTTACTTATCCAGATCAATTTCTCCAGACGACGCCATTGCTGGCGCGTCTTGCCGCCGAGGCGGGGGAGATGAAAATAGGCACCAACATTCTCATATTGCCGCTCCACAATGTGGTCGACATTGCTGAGCAATACGCGACACTGGACGTTATCTGCGGCGGACGCTTGATTATGGGCGTGGGACTGGGTTACCGGGAAGTCGAGTATCAGAACTTTGGTGTTGACAAACGAACACGAGGCCAACTGTTCGCGGAGCAGATCGATGCGTTGAAATTGCTTTGGGAGACAGACCATGCGAGCTTTTCAGGGCAACATGTTAATTTCCAAGATATCTCGATTCGTCCGCGGCCGCTGCAACGGCCAAGGCCACCGATCTGGATTGGTGCTGCAGCGGATCCCGCAGTCAAGCGCGCGGCGTTAATGGGCGACGCGTGGATTGCGACCTCGGTGACGACGTATTCTGCGATTAAAGAGCAACTTGGGTTTTATCACCGCTGTCGCGAGGAAGCCGGGTTGCCGCGTAATAGGCAGTTTGCCAAGTGCGTCGAACTTTATGTTGCCGAGACTCGAGAAAAAGCGATGGAGGAAGGTGGCGTCCACATCGCTGAAAAGTACAGGGCCTATTTCTCGTGGGGCATGGGTGACAATGTGCCCGGTGAATCAGGGAAAGCATTGTCTCTTGAGGATTTGGCGCGGGATCGTTTTGTGATCGGCACGCCCGAGGACTGTATTGAAGCTTGCCAGGCCCATCGGGATGAGTTGGGCTGTAGTCATCTCATCGTGCGTATGAATTTTCCCGGTATGCCCCAACGAAACGTCATCAATGCCATTGAACTGTTTGGACGGGAAGTCCTTCCGCATTTGAATTGATGGTTCTGTGAACACGCACTCGCGTACTGTCTCTCGTCATGGCAATGACCGCCAGGTATTGATTGTTGTGCACCAGGCACATTCGACGCCAGGTAAGATCGGTGAATTGCTGGGGCACCGCGGCTTCACGCTTGATCGACGTTGTCCCAGTGTTGGCGACACTTTGCCAGTTGATTTGTCGCCTTATGCCGCAGTCATTGTGTTCGGTGGCCCGCAGAGCGCGAACGATGACAGCGATCTGGCCATTCGCTCAGAGCTTGCTTGGCTCGAAAAGAGCGCCATCATCAGTGGTGTGCCGTTACTTGGCATTTGTCTGGGCGCACAGCAAATCGCTCGAGTGCTCGGTGCTAACGTGGGCCCACATCCTGGAGGACGGGTCGAAATCGGCTATTGGCTGGTATCGCCAACGGTCGAGGGCGGCCATTTCTTGGAGCGACCGACGGTTTTCTATCAGTGGCATTCCGAAACCTTTGAGATACCGGTTGGCGCTCAACATCTTGCTCACAATGACGCATTTTCTGGCCAGGCATTCATCTACGGAGATAGGGTTTACGGGATCGAGTTTCATCCGGAAATAACGCGTGAAATGGTTGAGCGGTGGTGCTCTTCTGAAAAAGGTCGTGTCAAGTTATCGCTTGAAGGCGCACAGTCGCACGCACAGCAACTCGCGGGCTACGATCAACACCATGCGGCGAGCGACCAATGGTTGAGTACGTTTCTCGATCGCCATCTGTTGTTAGATGGTTTCTCTAGTAAGTTGGCTGACTGATTAGCCACCATGCGTAGGGTGAATTGTCCGATCAAGATGACATGAAAGCGTCGGCGTCGGGTTTCGCTTCTGGTTTGTCTAACCCATTGCCGTGGGCCAAGTCATTGTTGGATCACGCCGAGCGTGTGGTTGTGCTGACCGGGGCTGGGATTTCAACGGATTCTGGTATCCCTGATTTCCGCGGCCCCGAGGGGCTTTGGACGCGTGATCCCGAGGCTGAGAAGCTCTCCGACATCTGCTATTACTTAAGTGATCCAGAAATTCGAAAGAAGGCGTGGCGCTCTCGCGTGGAGTCTCCGGCGATGGGCTCCCAGCCCAACGCAGGGCATCATGCCTTGGTTGCGCTTGAGCAAAGGGGTGTACTGCATACGCTCGTCACCCAAAATATTGATGGCCTCCATCAATTAGCAGGACATGCGACTGAGCGGGTGATCGAGATTCACGGCACCATGCGATTTGTTCGGTGTATGTCGTGCAGTTATCGCGTGTCTATGGAGGTGGTAGTGGAACGTTTGAATGCTGGTGAGACGGATCCAGATTGTCCGGTGTGCGGCGGAATTCTAAAATCAGCCACCATCTCGTTTGGACAAAACCTGGTGGCCCAGGACTTGGCGCGGGCCGAACGAGCGGCGCAGGAATGTGATTTATTGCTGGCAGTCGGCTCGACCTTATCTGTCTACCCAGTTGCTGGATTGGTGCCGTTAGCCAAGCACAGTGGTGCAAAAATAGTCATTGTTAACGGTGAGCCGACGGCAATGGATTCGTTGGCAGACGCTGTGCTCTATGGTGGTATTGGTGACTTGTTGCCGTCATTGACCGCGTAGCCAATGGCGCCTTACGCGCTTTGTTCCTTAGTGTCCGCTGATCACGGCGTGCAGCGGTTTGGTTGCCGCAAACTGATTTTTCTGCTCTGGCGTTGCTTCATGCTGGTAATCACGTTTCCATTCATCCATGGTCATGCCATAAACCGCTTCTCGGGCCTGGTCGTAGTTCATATCCAGTCCACTGTCAGTGGCTGCAGCCAAGTACCATTTGGACAGGCAGTTGCGACAGAAACCGGCCAGGTTCATCAAATCAATATTCTGAACATCGTTGCGTCTTTGCAGGTGCTCGACGAGTCCGCGAAACGCAGCCGCTTCGATTTTTTCTTTCGTGGTTTGGTCCATTTTCTGTCTCGGAAAGGTTCCCCATTGGTATAGGGAATAGGTTGGGTGGAGAAGAAAATAATAACATCCCGCCAATGCCCGTGCATCGGTTAGCGGGTAAGATAGTTGCATCATGCACTGTGAGCAAATAATGGAAAAGAAACCGTTTCAGCGTTGGGTAAGGGTGTTTGTTCGATAGCGCAAGAAAAGCCGAAGCCGCTTTCTACGACGCCTTCGAACAGGCTGATCTGCGTGCCATGATGGAAGTTTGGGACACACACGACTGTGCGTGTATCCATCCCATGAATCACCGGATTGAGGGCTTTAATGCGATTTCTGACAGCTGGCAGTTGATTTTCCAGTCGGACGTTCAACTTGGGTTTTACCTGACGCAGACACGTTATCTCGTCGAGGCGGGTCTGGCCGTGCATCAGGTGTGTGAAAATATTTCCTTTGTTAACCCAGCCCAAAGACACGAAGCCAAGATGCTGGCAACGAATGTCTACCGCGCCACCCCAGTGGGTTGGAAAATGGTATTGCATCATGCGTCGCCAGTGCCGGGAAATGTCGCGTCAGACAGTTTGCACTGAGCTGCTGCTTTGATTTTCCCAGCTTCGTATTTGGATCAAGGACAGGCAGAAAAATGACCACCTCTTATTTATGGAGAGTTCCTGCGCCATCACTATTGATGGAGTGGAATTGTGATTAACCAGCCTGTCAGGGCGTTCGTTGCCGGTTGTGGTTACGTCGGTGAACGCATCGCAAGGGCGGAAGAGCACCTTGGATCGACAGTAAGCGGGTTGGTTCGCCGACGCGACCGAGCTGCAACACTCAAGGGAAAAGGCCTTAACGTGATAGGTTATGACTTGGATCAGCCAGAGTCAGTCGCTGATTTATCAGTGGCCGGTGCGCTTGTGTATTACCTGATTCCTCCCCCTCGGCAAGGTGAGCGTGATGTACGTATTCGGGCTTGGCTGGACGGATTGTCGGATTCAGCTTTGCCTCTGCGCGTTATTCTGATCAGCACCACGGGTGTTTACGGCGATTGTCAGGGTGACTGGGTCAACGAATCACGCCATGTCCATCCCAAAGCGCCACGAGCAAGGCGGCGTGTGGATGCTGAGGCAGCGTTTGCGAACTGGCGGCGAAGAACAGGGGTCACTGGTGTGGTGTTGCGCGTGCCAGGTATTTACGGCCCAGATCGATTACCCCTGAAGCGGTTGCGCTCCGGTCAGCCAATGGTGCCGGCCGATGAAGCACCATGGAGTAATCGCGTCCATGTTGATGACCTGTGCCGTGCCTGTCTGGCAGCAGCCAGGATCGAGAACCCTCACGCAATTTATAACGTCAGTGATGGACACCCCTCAACGATGACCGATTTCTTTTTTCAGGCGGCCACAGCGCTGGGGCTGCCGCGACCACCCACTATTAGTGCCGCACGGGCACACGCGACCCTGAGTGAAGGAATGCTGTCGTATCTGGCTGAGTCGAAACGGATTGACAACACACGCATGCGCAATCACCTGCGTGTCGACCCCGAGTTTCCTGATCTGGCGCGCGGCTTCGCTGACGCCGTGCGTCGAAGTACGCAGGCTTGACTTCAGTCCAGCTTGTTCACGGCCCTGTGAATGCGCTCGCACGCCTCTTCCAGCAATTCTGTTGAGGTTGCATAGGACACACGAAAGTGTGGCGATAGCCCAAACGCGTCTCCTGGTACCGCCGCGATCTCAGCTTCATCAAGCAGATACTCGACGAAGTCGTTGTCTGATTCAATACGCTGCCCGCTGGGCGTTACGCGATCGATGACACCTGCGCAGGAGGGATAGACATAGAACGCTCCATTAGGCGTTGGGCAATCGAGGCCGGGCACTTGGTTCAACAGGTTAACTACCAGATCGCGGCGTTGCCGAAACATAGCTAGATTCTCAGCCAAGAAATCTTTTGGACCATTCAATCCGGCCACGGCCGCATATTGTGAGATGCTGGTTGGGTTAGAGGTCGATTGAGACTGTAACTTGGCCATCGCCTTGATCAGCCATTCCGGACCGCCGGCAAAGCCCATGCGCCAGCCGGTCATGCAGTAAGCCTTTGACATGCCGTTACAGGTCAGAACCCGTTCGGTAAGATCACCACCGATCTGGGCCGGGGTAAAGAAACGAAAATCATCATAAACGAGATGTTCGTAGATATCGTCAGCCATGACCAAGACATGTGGGTTTTCGTTTAGCACCTCGGCCAATTGTCTAATTTCTTTTTCTGTGTAGGCCGCTCCACTGGGATTCGAAGGACTATTCAAGATCACCCACCGAGTGCGAGGTGTGATGGCCCCGGCAAGACCCGCCGCGGTGAGTTTAAAACCCTGTTCCTGTCCGCAGGTGACGAACACGGGTACACCCCCACACAACAGCACGATGTCGGGGTAACTGACCCAATAGGGGGCAGAGATGATGACTTCGTCTCCTTCGTTTACCGTTGCCATCAGTGCGTTGTAGAGGATCTGTTTGCCGCCGGTCGCCACGCTGATCTGGTTGGGTTGATAGCGCACGTCGTTTTCAGATTCGAATTTTGCGCAAATGGCTTCCTTCAGCTCGCTGATACCATCGACCGTGGTGTAACGAGTTTTTCCTTCTTTCATTGCCTCAATGGCAGCAGCGCAAATATGCTCGGGCGTATCAAAATCGGGTTCTCCCTGGCTGAGTCCGATGATGGGTCGTTGGGCCAGGGTCAGTCGACGTGCTTTTTCTGTAATTGCCATCGTCGGCGATGGCTTGATACGTTTCAGACGATCAGATATTGGATGCATAATATTCACACAGTGGGTATGGTTTAGCGTTCATACGATTCTCGACGGGCAGATTCAGTCAGTGGGATCAGGTAAGCAAAGGGGTCATTGAGTATCTTTGATCGTGCCCCTTGCAAAGAAGACTCGCCGGCGTAACTGACGGCGGACCGCAGATGACCGCGGATGCGTTGAAGAATATCGACCACGCTGCCGCGATAAGGCACTTGAATTTCCTGACCCTCAGGGGGTGTTTCAAGCGCGGTATTCAGCGTTTCTTCATCGGTGTCATAGAGAGATTCAAACACGGCTTCAGGAGAGGTCATACCGCGGTAAATTTTTTTCTTGGTATTGGTAGCTGGATCTTCGATTACCCGGCCCGGGGCTTCATCCGTCCCGGAGAGGGCGCTGCCGAGCATGACGGTATCGGCACCGCAGGCAAGCGCCAGAAAAATATCCTTGTCATGGCGAACGCCGCCGTCGGCCATGATGGGCACTTCACCGCCAACGGCTGCCCAGACTTCTCGAATGGCCTGCAGTTGAGGCACACCGGCGCCTGTTTCCAGCCGTGTGCGACACCCGCGGCCGGGACCTACGCCCACTTTCACCGCGTCAACACCCGCGTCGCGCAGAAAGCGGGCGCCGTCGCCGGTCGCGACATTGCCGCAGACCAGCAGCAGGTTGTCAAAGCGTTGGCGCAGTTGGCTCAGGGCGTCGCCCATGACGTCTGAATGTCCGTGTGCAATGTCAATGAACAAACAATCGGCACCGGCCTGCTGAAGCGCTTCGGCGCGCTCTAGAAAATCACCACGACAGCCGATCGCCGCAGCAGTTAAGAGGCGACCTTTGGCGTCCTTGCTCGCAAACGGTCTCTCGCGAAGAAAACGCAAATCCTTGCGCGTCACCAGCCCCTGAATCTGTCGTTCGTTATCGACCAAGGGCAATCGCTCTATGCGGCCGGCAAACATGATTTTTTCAGCCTCGTCGGCAGAAACTTCCCGGTGACTAGTCTGGAGTCGCTCAAAGGGTGTCATAAATTCTTCGACACGGCGCTCCTCAGCACTCTTATCCCAGGGAATGTCGCGCCGCGTCAAAACACCAGCGAGTGTCCCGTTGCCCGGATGGGTCTCGATCAGGATGCCGTTGATGTTATGTCGACGGGCGAATACTCGTGCCTGGGCAATAGTCGTTCCCACGGGTAGGCACAGAGGATGTTCAATCACGGCACTGTGACTGCGCTTGACCTTGGTTACTGTGTCGACTTGTTTCTCGATGCTTTGACCGCGGTGGATGACGCCGAGTCCACCTTCAAGCGCCATGGTCTGGGCCATTCCAAGACCGGTGACACTGTCCATATTGGAAGAAACAATGGGTAACTCCAGTGCAACATTCCCGGTAAGCCGGCTGGCGAGCGTGATGTTCGTGCGACTGGTTGTTTCCCCCTTCTGTGGCCGAAAAAGGAAATCGTCAAAAGTTTTGCCAACCCATTGGCCATCGACAGTCTGGTTTGAGTGCATTGTGGGTCAGCTGATCGAGGGTTTGATTGAAGGGGTGGTGAAGACGGGCCGATGATAAAGGGGACCCAACGACACCTCAAGGGCTGTGTAACGTTTCAGATCACGATACGAATGGCGAGCCCAAGAAGAACGATACCAAACACGCGATCGAAAATGTGCGCGCGACGACGCAGTCGATCAAGAACGGCGGTGTGGGAAAGCACTAGGGCGACCACAATATACCAGGTGATATCGATGCCCCCAGCAGTCGCCGTAATGAGGACCGTTTCCTGCCAAGGCGCAGTTTCGCGAACAAATTGGCTGAAAAGTGCAAGAAAAAACAAGGGCAGTGTCGGGTTCATAACGGCAATCAGGAAGCCTTCCCGGGCGCCCGTGAGGCCGTTACCTTGTTCTCTGGTTTCGATAGCGAGAGACGCGCTAACGTTTGATTTGGCTATCAGGTAGCGGGCGCCAAGATAAGCGAGAAAGCCGGCACCCAGCCACTGCAAGAAGCGGTATAACTCTGGCTGTTTGGTCACCAGCAGACCGATGCCGGTGGCGGTCAGGAGGGCCCACATTGCGACACCCACCCCGTGCGAGATAGCGGTGGCGACGCCTTGGCGCCTGCCACCGACCAGGGTATTGCGAACCACCACGGCAAGGCTGGGGCCGGGTGACATGGCACCGAAAAGGCAGATCGTCGCGAGGGAGAGCCACAGGGTTAAAGCCATGGCCGCTCCTTTGTTTTACTGTGTCGACAGTTGGCGACACGATTACAATAGTCCCTATGAAACGCATGCTGCTGCGTCGTTACATCGGATGAATTCACCACCATCACTCTGCCATGCTTTGGTTTATGTGCGTCAGCATTGCCATCTTTGCGAGGACATGATCGCTGATTTGAGGGACTGGACTGGAGAGTTCCCGTTTTCCCTCGAGATTTGCGACGTCGATGCTACCACCGAAACCCAAAGGCTTTATGGGGAGAAGGTGCCTGTATTGCTGGTTGATAATGAAGAAATTTGCCACTACTACCTGGATCCGAGCGCGCTTTCAGCGGCTTTGGCGAGGGCAGTGCGGCGCATTTCTTAACCCGCACCAAGACAAGTGCTCGCCTGTCTTGGCTTGCAGTGTGTTAATCAGTCTAGCTGCTGGGTTGTTTGGATGTGGCGCGCTATTTTTCTTGTACATAAGTGTGTGTGGGCCAATGATGTGGCTGAATTGAACGATGCGCGATGGCATGGGGCTTTCGGCTGATTGTCTTCCGTTGCTGTTGTAGATCCGTGGTTGGGGTGAAGCGGGTGACGCATTCAAGTGCAAAGGGGTGACAAATTCTTCAAAGGCTTGAATTAAGATGCCCACCGTCGATCACGACTACGCTACCTGTCATATAACTTGATGCGTCCGAGGCCAGTAAGAGTAAAGTGCCATCAAGGTCGCTCGGCACACCCACGCGACGTTGTGGGATCTGCGCGATGGTGTCATCACCCGCACCGCTGTCGAAGTAGTCCCGATTAAAATCGGTCAGTATGAAGCCTGGTGCGATGGCATTAACACGGATCTGATAGCGTGCCCATTCAAGCGACAACGCACGGGTCATCTGAATGACGCCGGCTTTTGAAATGGCGTAAGACGAGACGCCTTTTGCTACCCTCAGCCCGAGAATCGATGCGACATTGATCAGGCTGCCCCCACGTTGCGCTGCGACCAGTCGTTTGCCTGCTTCGCGTGCAACGGTCCACACGCCCCTAAGGTTCGTATTAATGACCCGGTCCCATTCTGATTGGTCAATCTTAAGAGCGGCTTCCCCGATCACAATCCCGGAATTATTAATAACGATGTCAGGGGCCCCTACCCTGGATTCAACGGCGGCGAAAGTATCGCTGACGGCGTGCTCATCTGTGACGTCCATGGTAAAGGAGTGGGCACGACCACCATTTTTGTGAATCTGTTCGGCGGCTTCCTCGATCAGTGCTGTGCGTCGTGCCGTCAAGATCACGGTTGCACCGCGCTGGGCCAGCAGCTTGGCAAAATGACAACCCAGACCGCCAGATGCTCCGGTGACAAGGGCAATTTTGCCATTGAGTTGAAAGAGGTCGTCTGTCACCGGGCGCACCATTTGATTAGGGCAGATAGTGTCGTGGCTCGAAGTGTAACCGAGGGTGCTGTCGCGCGGCACATGCGGTTAGCTCACGTTGTGATGGATCGTGCGGAGAAGGCTGCGTCGCTCGCGCAGGGGGTCGTAATAGGTGTCATAGCAGCGTTGCTTTTGCACATAGTCATCGATGTCGTTGCGTCGCGTAAGATGCCGCTCACACCAACGGATGTGTACAACCCGTTCTACCAGTCGATTAACACGTTACTTCAGGCCGGTTGGGTTCATGGTTGATGACCTGGCTGTTGGGTGAGGCGGCTGTTGCAGTAGTTTGATGGTTCGGGCCTGTGCAGAATGCGATGGCGACCAAGTTACACTTCGATGAATGACAGGCCCCAACGGTCAATCACACCATCACCAAGGTAAACCCACGTGGCATTGCTCTTTCGTCATCAGGTCGGTGATTTTGTTTATGAAGTTCGCAGTGCCGGCAGTAGCCGCCGGCTATACACCAATGGGGTGCTGCACAGCCAGTACAGTGGGCGCCACCCAGTGACCGGCAGTGTTTGGGACTTGTTGTGGTTACCCCTATTTTTTGATGCCGCGCCGCGACCCCAGCGGGTGCTGCTGTTGGGTGTCGGCGCCGGGGCGACTATTCGTCAGTTATCAGCGCTGCTTGGGCCATGTAAGATTGTTGGTGTGGAAATTGACCCGATTCATCTTGAGATTGCCCGTGATTTTTTTGGCGTTACCCCGGAGATGGCGACCTTGCATCAGGCTAACGCCCTCGATTTTGTGCAACGCTACCGGGGGCCACGATTCGATGTCGTTATCGATGATTTGTTTACTGGCCGAGCCGCTCAACCGCACCGCGCATTGGCGTTTGATGAAGGTTGGTTAAAGCGTTTGCGCCGAGTGTTAAGTCCCAGCGGCACGCTGACGGTAAATTTTGCCGACAAGGCGGAGTTAAGCGCATCGTGTTTGCCATCAGCCGTTGGACCGGGTCGCCATTTCCCCGCTGGCTTCGAGTTGCGTACTCCGGCAACGGAAAATGTCGTTGCCGCAGTCCTGAGCAAGGTGGTACAAAGCGCGACATTGCGGGCACATTTGCGGGCCACACCAGCATTGGCCGCTTATTTAAGGAATGAGCGGTTGCGTTATCACGTTCGACCGATGGCCACCTGAAACCTTCGCTGGTCGTGTTCGACCTGCGGCGGTACACTGGAACCCCGCGCAGTTTTATCTACAACTGCACCGTATCCTGACTAAATCCCAATTCAATGACAGAAGACAATAAGACACGGAACATCGCGATGTTTTGCGATTTTGAGAACATCGCACTGGGTGTGCGCGATGCTAAATATGATCGTTTCGATCTTAAGGCGGTACTGGGTCGAGTGCTGTTAAAGGGCAATATTGTTGTTAAAAAGGCTTATGCCGACTGGGAAAGATACAAGGATTTCAAACCGGCTATGCACGAGGCCGCATTCGAATTGATCGAAATCCCGCATGTTCGCCAATCGGGGAAGAACTCTGCCGATATCCGAATGGTGGTCGATGCGCTGGACCTGTGTTACACCAAAGCACACTTGGATACTTTTGTTATTTTAAGTGGTGACTCAGATTTCTCTCCGCTGGTCAGCAAGTTGCGTGAAAACAACAAGTATGTGGTTGGGATCGGTGTCAAGAGTTCAACGTCAGATCTACTCTCGGGAAATTGTGATGAGTTTATTTATTACGATGATTTAGCTCGGCCGAAGCCACAGCCCGTGCGTAAGAAAAAGACCAGCCGAGCAAGCAGTGTTTCGAAGGCTGGGGCTGGCAAGCAGGACGAGCAGCGTCGCCAGGAGGCCATTGAACTGGTGATGACTACCGTGGAAGGGCTGTTCGAAGAACGGGGTGAGGAGGAAAAAGTATGGGGCTCAATGGTGAAACAAGCCCTGAAAAGACGCCAACCGGGGTTCAACGAGCGGTACCATGGTTTTTCGGGGTTTGGTAATCTGCTAGAAGAGGCCGAATTACGAGGATTGATGGTGCTTGAGCATGACGAGAAATCCGGTGGCTATGTTATTAAGAGTTGTACAGGCGAGGAATAAAATCGGCCGAATCGAGTTCGGCAGTACTGACGTTGACGAGGTGATTATGCGAAATTTGAGGTGGGTGTTGCTTTTGGTGTGCTTGGGTGGGTTGCCTGCGAATGTTGCGGCGAGCGAAGTTCCGGACGCGGTCGTGAATGCCGTTAAGCATCTCTTTGATAACAAGGGACCCGACAAGATTGAGCCAAGCCCGATGCCGGGTTTTTTCCAGGTAACTTTCGGCGCTCAACTGTATTATGTCTCTAGAGATGGTCGATATCTTGTTGCAGGCTCGATTTACGAGGTTGCGAGTAAGCGGAATCTGACTGAAGAAGGCCAGAACGGCGGGCGTGCCAAATTAATCAGCACCTTGGATGAAGCCGGTATGGTTGTTTTTAAGGCGGCAGAGGAGCTGAGCCAGGTCACGGTATTTACCGATGTTTCTTGTCCGTACTGCGTTAAGTTCCACCAGGAAATGGCTGATCTCAATGCTGGTGGTGTGACAGTGCGTTATCTAGGGTTCCCACGGGCTGGAATCAATTCCCCGGCCTACGACACCTTGGTGTCCGTATGGTGCGCGGATGACCGCAGAAGTGCCATGACCGATGCCAAGGCAGGGCGCCAAGTAGCGCCGTTATCCTGTGACACGCCGATTGCTCGGCACAAGCAGCTGGGCGAGGACATCGGCGTGCGCGGGACACCAACCATCGTGTTGGAGAATGGTCGAATCATTGGCGGTTATGTGCCTGCGGAAGAATTGATCCAGCAAGCCCGCGAGGCCGCAACCACGCGCGGTTGAAGCGCAAAAGACCCCCATTCGTGACGCGTTATCTGGTTCCACTAGCGGGGTTCCTCATCATAGGTGCTTTTTTGGCGCTCGGCCTGCGGTTGGATCCACGCGAGGTCCCTTCTCCGCTGATCGACAAGCCGGCACCGTCATTTGAGTTGCCCCGACTGATCGCTCAGGGCGAGGTGCTAGCTCCCCGTCAGTTGGCTGGCCGAGTCTGGTTACTCAATGTGTGGGCTTCGTGGTGTGTCTCGTGTCGTGCAGAACATGTCTTGTTGAACGAGATTGCCCGGGATCGGCAGGTCGAGATCGTGGGTTTGAATTATAAGGATACGCGCGCCGATGCAAGGGCCTGGTTAGATCAGTTGGGTAATCCTTACACCGCGATCGCAGTCGATACCGAAGGAAAAGTGGGCATCGACTGGGGAGTGTATGGGGTCCCCGAGACCTTTGTGATCGATGCGCAGGGCTTGATTCGTTATAAACACATTGGGCCCCTCGAGCGTGCAGTGCTGGAGCAAAAGATTCTCCCCCTGGTGCGTCAATTAAAGCGCACTGCTGCCTAGGCGGGTGGGCTTAGGAGCCGGACCAGTTGAGGCAGAATCTGGTTGCAGTCGCCCTCAATTTTTAAGTCGGCCTGTGCGTCTGCGCGGGTGTGGCCCCGATTGATGATATAGAGGGGTTTGCCGAGCGCTTTCGCGTGGCGACAGAAGCGGTAACTTGAAAAAACCATCACAGAAGAGCCCACCACCAGTAGTGCATCCGAACGGGTCAACTGATCCATAGCTTGTTGGACCGTTGATTTAGGTACGTTTTGTCCGAAAAAGACCACATTGGGTTTTAGCAAGCCACCGCAGCTGAGACAGTTGGGTACGGAAAACCCCTCAGCGGCAGCGTTGGCAAGAAGGGCATCGCCGTCCGGACCAGCGGGTGCACTGGCGCTGGCGAGTTCGGGGTTGCATTCTACCAGTCGCCCCTGCAGGCGCTCGCGGCTCGAGTACTCACCACAATCCAGACACACCCCTTCACTCAGCAGGCCGTGCAGGTTAATGACATTTCGGGTACCGGCGCGTCGGTGAAGGTCGTCCACATTCTGGGTGACGACCGTATGCATTCGGGTAGTCCGGGCGAGATCTGCCAGCGCCTGATGCGCCGGTGCGGGTACGGCGTCGTGAAACCGGGGCCAACCAATGAGGCTGCGTGCCCAGTAGCGTTGGCGAGAAGCCGCTTTGTTGACGAAGTCGTGCCATTGCACAGGTGGGGTAAGTTTCCACTCGCCGGCAAGATCACGGTAATCAGGAATGCCTGAAGCGGTGCTGCACCCCGCGCCGGTGAGTACAAACAGGCGTTGAATATCGTTGATGCGGTGGCTCAGTTGAGCCAAAACAGAGGGGGGGGATTCTCGGCTGTCGTGCATCGAATCCGGGCTTAGGTGATGGTTGGGGCCCTTGGTAGGTGCCTTCATGCGGTGAGCTAGAGGATCTTGCGCAGTGCGTATTCCAGTATGCCCTCGGCACCATGGGTAGCCAGTTTAGGTAGTAATTCGCGCACCTGGTTGCGATCAACGACGGTTTCAAGTGCTACCCAGTTACTGTCCGATAGTGAGCTCACAGTGGGTGCGTGCAGGGACGGGAGTAAGGTGATGATCCCATCCAGGGCGCTGCGCGGCACGTTCATCTTCAAGGCAACTTTCTGCCTCGCTCGCAACGATGCTTGAAGGAGCGTCGAAATTTGGTCGATCTTCTGCTTTTTCCACGGATCCTGGAGAGCGGCCGCGTTGGTGATTAGACGGGTATGGGTGTGGAGTATGTCGCACACAATACGAAGCCCATGCGCGCGGATTGTGCTGCCCGTCTCGGTGATTTCTACTACTGCGTCCACCAGTCCTTCAACGACTTTGGCTTCGGTCGCGCCCCAGGAGAATTCAACTGTGCACTGAATGCCCCGTTCGCTCAGGTAGCGGCGTGTGAAGTCCACCAGTTCCGTTGCGATTCGCTTACCGTGAAGATCTTCCAGCGACTGAATGGGGGAGTCCTGCGGCACCACGAGTACCCAGCGGCAGGGTTGATCAGAACTTTTCGAATACATAAGATCGCAGACTTCCTCGACTGCGACATCAGATTCCAAAATCCAATCGAGGCCGGTGAGTCCAAGGTCAAGCGTGCCGTTGGCAACATAATTTGCCATTTCCTGCGATCGCACCAGTGAGCAACGCAGTTCCGGATCATCGATGCCGGGAAAGTAGTTGCGCGAGTTAGGACGAATTTCCCATCCTGCCTGCTGGAACAGACTGATCGTTGCCGCTTCAAGACTGCCCTTGGGTATGCCCAATTTGAGTTTGTTCATTGTGATGTTGGTCATCAGTGCAGGCATGGAGGCCAATGATAAAAAGGGGCGCGATTATCGCATACTGTGAAGAGCGTTCTGGGTGTGTTGGTTCAGCCGCTTGGTGTCTTTACAGGAGGCGGTTAGTAGCGTCTCAATTGTTACCGAATTCTTGCAACATCGCGCGCTAACTTATTGAAAGTTTAGACTGTTGTCAGCATGTCCAATGCCATGATCTGGGGTCTTTCGGGGGGGTGTTATGCACAATGTCATGGACTGCAGTGCTTCGAGCGAGCAGATTACACGCTGTGCGGGCGGTCATACGGCCATCCAGGCCTAACTGACTGAATTTACGAGTATTTTTGTATTGCTTAAATAATGACCAATCCCTGACAATGGGCCGCCGGCCCATCACTAGTGCTGTGAACTGGGAAAGTATTCACAGACTTATCCACAGGTTCTGTGGGCAACTAGGGAACAGTGATTCACCTCAATGAGTTATCGAACTTTGATGCCACTTGACCAAAACTCAATGCACTAAAGTATCGCCGCCATTATCGTGACCACTCAATCCAAACGATCAAGCGCCATCGTGCGGGTAGCTTTGCCGTTGCCCCTGCGGCGTACGTTCGATTATCTCGTCGATGACACCATGCCCTTACCGACAGTGGGGATGCGTGTTTTGGTCCCAGTGCGCCAACGGTCATTGGTGGGTGTGGTGACAGCAATTTCTGTTGAGCCCAGTGTGAACCTTTCGAAGTTGCGGACGGTAATCCAAGTGATCGATCAGATACCGACGATTCCAGCCACGCTATTAAAAATCTTATTGTGGGCATCTGAGTACTACCATCATCCGGTAGGTGAAGTACTGCATGCGGCCATGCCCAGCGCACTGCGTCGATCACGGGATCTGATGCCTGAATTACCCCGAGTGTTCCGCCTCACCGCGGCAGGGCAAGAGGCTTTGGCCACGGTCCCCATTCGTGCCCGGGTACAGCGTCAACTGCTTGCGCGCTGTCACCTGGAGCACGGACTTGAGGAGAGTGCGTTACGTGAGGGGATACCCCATGTGCACGCGCCCCTGCGTCGGTTGTTGGCACGAGGGTGGATCTCGGCCGAGTCGGCTTATCCCTTGGTGCGGGCTGCGCGCGCGCCTGCTATTGACTTGGGTACCGACCAGCAACGCGCAGTAGATGCGATGGTCGCCGAATCAGTCCGTTTTACACCGTTTCTTCTGCATGGTGTGACCGGCAGTGGTAAGACAGAGGTCTATCTGCGAGCGGCGGCGGCGGTTATCGCCCGTCATAAACAGGTTTTGGTGCTGGTGCCGGAGATTGCACTGACCCCGCAGTTTATCGCGCGCATCGAAAATACGGTCGGTGGGCGCTTGGTGGTTCTCCATTCCCAGATGTCCGCCGGCGAGCGACACCGCGCCTGGTGGGCGGCAAGCGCTGGTTTGGCCGATGTGGTACTGGGTACCCGTCTGGCCGTTTTGGCTCCATTTAAGGCCTTGGGATTAGTGATTGTGGACGAAGAGCATGACCTCTCGTACAAACAACAAGACGGGTTCCGCTACCACGCGCGTGATGTGGCGGTAAAACGCGCGCAACTGGCGCAAGTCCCGGTCGTGCTCGGTTCAGCAACCCCATCGCTGGAATCGATCGCCAATGTTCATCGCGGGCGTTACCAATTATTGTCTTTGCCCGAACGGGCCGGCGGGGCTCAGATGCCGCGAGTGCGTCTACTGGACTTGAGCGCGATGCCGGCAGCGGAGGGATTGTCCCCGCCGGTGGTGAAGGCCCTTGCCCGGCGGCTCGATCGGGGGGAGCAAAGCATTTTGTATGTCAATCGGCGAGGTTTTGCCCCTGTGGTCGGCTGCAGCGCATGTGGTTGGCAGGGACGTTGTGGGCGCTGTGATGCGGCTTTGACACTACATCGGAGAAGCGGTGTGCTGCGTTGCCACCATTGTGGTGCGGTAGAACCCGCCCTCGATCATTGCCCACAGTGTCACGGTGGTGACGTGTATCACGTTGGCGAAGGCACACAGCGCATTGAAGAAGCGGTGCAACGATTGTTTCCTGAGGCGCGGGTGATGCGATTCGATAGTGACCGCATCAAAGGCGGTGAGCATATGGCGGCTGATCTGCAGCGGGTGCGCGACGGTGCGGTGGATATCCTGGTCGGGACCCAGTTGTTGTCCAAGGGGCACGATTTTCCGGCAGTAACGCTGGTCTGTGTTCTTAGTGCGG
>LWDU01033709.1_pt1 | contig 16690 bp, 17 predicted proteins | sample 727161 | NCBI WGS metagenome assembly LWDU01 (sample SAMN04566230, study PRJNA314399) | hydrothermal vent metagenome | isolation source: deep sea hydrothermal plume seawater | place: Mexico: Gulf of California, Guaymas Basin | collected 2004-07-11
CAAATTATTTTAACAGTTTATTTTGCTAAATATATATTTAAAAAATTAAATAAAATTTATGGACTTAAATAATACTATATTTTCATTTTTATTACTATTTCTTGCTTACTTTTTTAAAAAATATTTTTTGTTAATTCTAAAAAAAAATAATTCTAATCTATTAATTGATAATGAATTTAAAAAACCTCAGGCTTTTCACGAAAGTGACACCTTTAGATTAGGTGGATTAATTTTCTTTACTTTATTAAGTTTAGTTTTTTTATATTTATACTTTTTTAAAAATATTCTTTTAGTAGAATATATGTCCTTTTCAGTTTTATTTTTTTTGCTTGGTTTGTTGGATGATTTAAAAATAAATATTAAACCAAAATTTAGACTTTTGGCTATGACAATTCTTTTAATAACACTGGTAATATATAATAGTTTTTATATTACAAAAAGTGGGTTAAATTTTTTAGATAGTTTATTAAAAACTGATATTTTTGCTTTATTTTTTATCTGCTTATGTTTTTTATTTATTATAAATGGAGCTAATCTTATTGATGGATTTAACGGCTTGCTAGGAATACATGCGCTAATTATATTTATAATTTTATTTATTATTAATGTAGTCAATGGTAATAACGAACTTGCATATATTCTTTTTTATATAAGCTTATTAACATTATTTTTTCTTAAATTTAACTTTCCAAAAGCTCAAATATTTTTAGGGGATGGGGGCGCATATCTTATTGGAGCTTTAATTGCTGTTTCAGTTATAAAAACAAGTATTCTGCTTCCATCAATTTCACCATTCTTTTTTTGCACTATATTGTTTTATTTATTTTTTGAGGTTTTCTTCTCGTTTTTTAGAAAAATTTTTTTTAAGAGACAAACCCCTCTCTTTCCTGACAATCAACATCTACATATGTGTCTTTATAGATTCTTGCTAAAAAAATATAAAAAAAAACTTAAATCAAATTATTTTGTTTCTATATATATAAATTTTACTTATCTGCTTTTAATGATTCCCAATATTTTGTTTTTTGATAATGGTCTATTTTGTAGATTTTATTTCCTGTTGTTAGTATTGATTTATATTTACTTTTATCGAATTCTTTATAATAAAGGCTTTGAGAAATAGTATTATTTTAAGAAAAAAAATCTATAAGCTCAAATTAAGTAGATATTTTCTTTTAAAATTCGGGGTGTGTAGTTCAGTGGTAGAACGCTACGTTGACATCGTAGAGGTCGCTAGTTCGATCCTAGCCATACCCACCATTTTTTTCTAATTTTCAAGTTAATTTAACTATTTACAAAAAACTTTATTAAATATATACCCTATCTGCCGGTGACTATTGCGAAGGGGCCATACCCGATACCATTCCGAATTCGGAAGTCAAGCCCTTCAGCGCCGATGGTACTTTGTCTTAAGGCATGGGAGAGTAGGACGTTGCCGGCATAAAAATTTGGAAATATTTTATTATGAAAGTAGTTAGTTCGCTAAAATCACATAGAAAAAGAGATTTAAATTCAAAACTCGTTAGAAGAAGAGGGCGAATTTATATTATAAATAAAAAGAATCCAAAATTTAAAGTCAGACAGAGATAATGAAAGTTATAGGGTCTGTAAAAGAAGATCTTGCATTAGAAAAAAGAATTTCTATAACACCTGATTTAATAAAAAAATATACTAATTTAGGATTTATTGTAAACCTTGAAAAAAACTACGGTAAACATTTAGGCTTTTATGACGAGGAATACAAAAGTAATGGAGTAAATTTAATTAGCTCAAAACAAGATGTATTAGAAAAATCTAATATAATTTTAAGTGCTAATTACCCATCTTCTAATGAAATTGATTTAATAAAAAATGAGTCTATTTTTATTGGTCAATTTGATCCAAATTCCAATAAAGATTTAATCAATAAACTAATTATAAAAAAAATAAAAATTTTTTCACTTAATCTGCTCCCGAGAATAACTAGAGCTCAGTCAATGGATGTGCTTTCGTCCCAAGCTAATCTAGCTGGATATAAAGCTGTTATAGATTCATTTGCAAAATTTGAAAGAGTTATACCAATGATGATGACAGCAGCTGGAACGATTCCTGCGGCAAAAGTTTTGGTCGTTGGTGCGGGGGTAGCTGGATTACAGGCAATTGCAACTGCAAAAAGAATGGGAGCTATTGTTTTTGCAACTGATGTAAGGGTGGCATCAAAAGAACAAGTTGAAAGTTTAGGTGGAAAATTTTTGATGGTAGAAAATTTTGAAAATTTGGAAACAAAAGGTGGATACGCTAAAGAAACTTCTGAAGACTTTAAAAAAAAACAGGAAACTCTATTAGCAGAAACACTAAAAAAAATTGATATTGTAATTTGTACAGCTTTAGTTCCGGGAAAAAAAGCTCCAGTAATAATAAAAGAACATATGTTAAAAAATATGAAAACAGGATCATTAATTTATGATCTAGCAGCCGCACAAGGAGGAAACACAGCATTTACTGAAGTAGATAAGATTGTAGAGAAAAATGGAGTAAAAATTATTGGGGAAAGAAATATTCTTAATAATTTAGCTATTTCTGCTTCTAATTTATACGCAAAAAATATTTTTAGTTTTGTTTCAAATCTTTATGATAAAGAAAGTAAAAAAATTAATATTAATTTAGAAGATGAAATAATATTAAAGACAATAATTAAATAAAATTATGGAAATAGATCCGTTTATATTTAGATTAAGTGTATTTATACTTTCAATTTTTATTGGATATTACGTAGTTTGGAGTGTTACACCTTCTCTACATACTCCTTTGATGTCAGTAACAAATGCAATTTCATCAGTTATTATAGTTGGTGCAATAATTGCTGGATTATCAGGCGAGTCGCAGAACATTTTTAACACTTCAAGCATATTTGGTTTTTTAGCAATATTTTTGGCAGCAATAAATATATTTGGAGGATTTTTAGTAACACAAAGAATGCTGCAAATGTATAAAAAGAAAAAGAAAGATAAATAAAAATGTCAGCAAATTTGTCAGCTATATTCTATTTGATTTCAGGCATATTATTTATTTTGGCTTTAAGGGGATTGTCATCTCCCAAAACATCCAGACAAGGTAATTTTTTTGGAATTTTAGGAATGATAATTGCCATAACAGTAACTTTTTTATATATAGGAAATTTCTCAAGTGGTTTTGTTTATGTACTAATTTTTCTATTAATTGGAGGTTTAATAGGAGCTTTCATAGCGTTTAAAATACCAATGACAGCAATGCCAGAACTGGTTGCTGGCTTTCATAGTCTTGTTGGGCTTGCTGCGGTTTTTGTAGCAGTATCAGCTTTTTTAAACCCAGAAGCTTTTAATCTTGGTTCACCAGGCGATATTAAAACTTTGAGTTTGATAGAAATGTCAATTGGTGCTGCGATAGGAGCAATTACTTTTTCAGGGTCAATAATAGCTTTCTTGAAGCTTCGAGGAATAATGTCAGGCTCACCAATCACATTTAAGGGACAACATTATATTAACTTATTGTTAGGTTTATCAATTATAGTATTAATTTTTTATCTTTGTAGAACACAGTCAGACAGCATCTTTTGGAGAATAATTGAAATATCTTTTTTATTAGGGCTTTTATTAATTATACCAATTGGAGGAGCAGATATGCCAGTTGTAATATCAATGCTAAATTCATATTCTGGTTGGGCTGCAGCTGGAATTGGTTTTACCCTAGATAATACAGCATTAATTATTACTGGAGCATTAGTTGGCTCATCTGGAGCAATTCTTTCTTATATAATGTGCAAGGGAATGAACCGTTCATTCTTTAATGTACTGCTTGGAGGGTTTGGAACTGTAGATAAACTGCCCTCTTCAACAGATAAAGATCGTAAGCCTGTTAAAAGTGGTAATGCTGAAGATGCTGCATTTTTAATGAAAAATGCTTCTTCAGTTATAATTGTACCAGGCTATGGAATGGCAGTCTCACAAGCACAGCATGCGCTTAAAGAAATGGCAGATATTCTTAAGAAAAATGATATTAAAGTTTCTTATGCAATTCATCCTGTGGCTGGAAGAATGCCAGGACATATGAATGTTCTGCTTGCTGAAGCAAATGTATCTTATGACGAAGTTTTTGAATTAGATGAAATTAATAATGATTTTGCTAACGCAGATGTTGCGTTTGTAATTGGGGCAAATGATGTAACAAATCCAGTAGCAAAAACAGATCCACAAAGTCCAATATACGGAATGCCAGTCTTAGACGTCGAAAAATGTAAATCAGTTTTATTTGTAAAAAGAAGCTTATCTCCTGGATATGCTGGAATTGATAACGAACTATTTTATAGGAATAATACACTCATGCTTTTTGCGGATGCAAAAAAAATGACTGAACAAATAATAAAAAATTTATAAATATTATATATTTAAAAAATGCAGCAAAAAATAGATTTTAATTTACTTTATTTGTTAACATCAGTATTAATTCTATCATCATATTTTTTTGGCTTTTACATAGATGAGGATGCGGGTGGAGGAGGTAAAGTAGATTTTGTTAAAAAAGAATGGGGTAATATAAATCTATTTTTAGACTCTAAAATTTCGTCAATTTTGGCAGATCCAAGATATGCTTCTGGAAGAACACCTCTTTATTTAATTGTAAATAAATTTAATCCTTTCACAGAAAATATGAATCAATTCAGAATTAGCTATCTTGTCTTTGCTACAACTATTCCAATTCTTTTTTTTATATTTTTAAAAAAAAATTTTAAATTTGTAAATTTAAATATCCTTATTTTTTTATCATGCACTTTAATGGTGAGCCCATACTTTAGAACAATGTCTTTTTGGGCTGATCAAGAAGGGCTAGCTATATTTTTCTTATTGTTATCTTTAATCTCATTTTCACATTTATCAAATCTTGATTTCTATCATAATAAAAAAAAATATTATTTATTATCTATTATAACATTATTTTTATCATCATTAAGTTTTTACTCTGATCAAAAGTATATATTCTTATCAATATTTATTTATTATTCTTTAATTACTAAAAATAATTTTAAATTCTTTTTTAACTATAGTTTGATGGGTGTAATTTTTGCTCTTCCCGCCTTATACTTATTTTATGTTTGGGGTGGCTTATTGCCGATTGAAAGTCAGTTTAGATTGGTATTTTCGCCATCTGGCTTCAACTATTTTTTCTCTATAATTGGTATATATCTTATACCAATTTTTATTATTTTATTTTTTGAAAAAAAAATAATTAAATTATTTTTAAATTTAAAAAAAATTGATCTATTTTACTTTTTGATTATTTCTGTAATTTTATTTTTAACTTTACCAGAATCACCTAAATTTAATGGAGTAGGTGTAGTTTTTAAATTTTTAAGTTTGATCACAAGTAAACTTGGTGTCAGCTGGAATTTAATTTTATCTATATATTATATTCTAAATTTATTTTTTTTATTACTAGTTTTAATATTTTTTAAAAAAAATTTTAAAAATTATATTTTTTTTACAGTCTATGCGTTAGGTTTTATGTCAACATTTATTGNNTACTTATATTTTCTTACTTTAACTTTATTGATGAGATTAAAATTTTTAGTAATAAATATATTATTTCGTATTTCCTTTTTTATTTTTTTTTGTTATTGGGGGCTCTTTATTACCGAAATATTTGCCTAATATATTTTTTGAAAGCAGCTTGTCAAGTTGGTTAAATTAATTTACTAGTTAATTAAATATGTCTATAAAAATTTTCTGTGATAGCGCAGACTTAAAAGTAATTAAAAAATATTCAAAAAGTTCTAAGATCAAAGGATTTACAACAAATCCCAGTTTAATGAGAACAGCTAATGCAAAAAATTATGAATATTATTCATTAAGTCTTCTTAAGTCTTGTGCTCAAAAGCCTATATCATTTGAAGTTTTTGTTGATGATTTTGAAAGTATGGAAAGACAATCCCTCTTAATAAATTCTTGGGGAAAAAATGTATATGTTAAAATACCAGTTATTAACTCTAAAGGTTTTTTTTCTGGAAAAATAATTAAAAAACTTAACGCTAGAGGAGTAAAACTTAATATAACTGCTGTTTATTCAATATCCCAAGTTCGTCAAATTATTAGAAAGATAAATAAAAAAACGAAAGTCATAATATCAGTTTTTGCTGGTAGAATGGGAGATGCAGGTAAAAATCCGATTCCAATAATTAAAGAAAGTATTCGTTTAGCTAAAAAAAAAAAAAATATAGAAATACTTTGGGCTAGTACCAGAGAGCCATATAATTATTTACAAGCAAAAAAACTTGGTTGTCAAATAATAACTATGCCACCTGCTATTATAGAAAAAGTATTAAAATTTGGAAAATCTTTAAATCAACTATCATTAGAAACTGTAAAACAGTTCTTGAAAGATAGTAAGGAGTCTAATTTTAAGATATAGAATATTTAAATCTTATAAATAATAAATAAATCTGCATGCGCAAAATAACACAAATTCTATTTTATAGCTTTCCTCTTTCCTTTATTTTAGGAAATTTAATAGTAAGTGGTCAATTGCTGCTATTTATTATAGCATCTCTAATCCTAATTTATAAAGAGAAATTAAATATTAGATTTAAAAATACATACTGGATTTTAATATTATTTTTTCTATCTCTGATTATTGTTACAGCTGTTCACTATGAAAGTATTAATGCTTTAAAATTAAAACTTTACCAAAGCCCAGGTTTATTGAATGAAGACCCTAACGTTGCCGCTTTTAAAGATAATTCTATTTTTAAATCTTTTCTACAATTTAGATTTTTAATTTTAATTTTTGTTGTAGATACACTTTTTTATAACAAAATATTAAATTTAAAGAAATTTTTCTTATTTTGTTTGTGTTGTACTAGCTTTGTAAGTTTAGACGTAATAATGCAATACTTTGTAGGTTTTGATTTGTTTGGTTTAAAAAGTATGGGAAATAGAAACTCTGGACCATTTGGTGACGAAGTAATTGCCGGTGGATATCTTCAGAGGTTTTCTTTTGTTTCTCTTTTTTCAGCTCTTACAATATTTAATGAAAAAAAATTTAAAAAACCTTTATTAATATTAATAATAATTATCCACGCTGTAGCAGTACTTTTTGCAGGAAATAAAATGCCTCTATTATTATTTTTATTTGCGAGTTTTTTAACAATAATATTTATCAAAGAAATAAGATCCTCAATGATTGCAGGTATGATTGGATTTCTTATAGTATTTTTTCTTACAATAAAAAATGACACACATATGTATAATGTTTACAAAAACTTTTATGGTAATGCTAGCAACATATTTACAAAGCGCGTGGAAATTAAATTAGAAAATGAAATAGAAGAAGCAGATTCTGGTAAAACCGAGATTAATAAAAATAAAAAAACGGGAAAGTCAGAAAGATCAATTTTGCGTGGAAGTGGACATTATTATATTTTTCATAATTCAATCTTGGTGTGGAAAGACCAACCTTATTTTGGATCAGGTTTGAAATCTTTTAGGGTTAAATGTTGGGAAAACTTAACAGAAAAAAGTATGTCATTATTTGTTAAAAATAAAAATAAAAAATATTTGGCTTGCTCTAATCACCCTCATAACTATTATTTAGAATTATTAGCTGAAACAGGAGTCTTTGGTTTTGGATTAATACTGATTTTTTTTACTATTATAATGAAAGATTCATTTATCTATTTAATAAAAAAAAATAAAGAAAGTAATATGGAAACACTTTTGCTGGCTCCTATTATTATCTCTGTCTTGCTTGAAATTTGGCCCTTAAAATCTACTGGTAGTTTTTTTTCAACATGGAATGCTACATTTTTTTGGTTATTTATTTCAATGTTGCTTGCAATCGAGACAAAGAAATTGGTAAAATAAATCATGAATCCTGAAAGACATGAAAAAGGTTGGGGCTACGAATTATGGATTGTAAATAATAATTTATACTGTGGAAAAATACTGCATTTTAATAAGGGGAAAAAATGCTCTTGGCATTATCATAAAATTAAACAAGAAACATTTTATATACAAAAAGGCAAATTGAAAATTTGGTATAGTCATAATGATGATGTTACAAAAGCAAAAGAATTAATTATGATTCCAGGTCAAAAATTTGAAATAGCTGTTGGACTGCGACATCAAATGTTAGCTTTAGAAGAAACAGACATGTTTGAGTTTTCCACAACACATTCTGAATCTGATTCAATAAGAATTACAAAAGGAGATTAGTAATAATCTTTTTTTATCTGTAATTTTGAATCAACCGAATTAAGTAATTAGGTAGTAAAATGCGTATTAAAAGTTGTATTTTAAATGATATATTCTTTATTGAAAATAGACCAGGTAAAGCCTTTAGTCTTTTACCATCAAAAACCAATTTTTTGTATCTTAGGTATTCAATATTAGACAAAAGATACTTGGACTCAGATTTATTTAAAAAATTTTTTTTAAGATATTCATTATGCCATTTTTTAAACTCTTCAATTTCTAAATCTAAGTTCAGTCTAGAAAAATTTTTCGCGTGCACTCTATAATATGCAAGCGGCTCTTGGATGCATTCAAAATTCCAATCTGCACTTAATCTTACAAAAAAATCAAAGTCCCCGATGATATTATATTTGCTATCAAACCCTATTAGACTCTTATCGTAAGCTTCTTTTCTTATTATTGCAGATACAATTCCAACTTTATAATTTTTTATAATTTTTTCTCTTACAAATCCTGAATATAACTTCTTCTTACTGTAAATTTTTTTTTTTCCATTTTTCTGATAATATAAATAACAATTTGAATAAACTAAACCTATATTATTTGATTTAAACTTAGGCATTTGTTTTTCTAATTTTTTATCTTCCCACCAGTCGTCTGAGTCCAAAAAAGCAATAAATTTTCCACTGCATTTTTTAATTGCAAGATCTCTAGCTTTATAAAGTGTAGTATGTTTTTCTGCATAAAAATATTTAAGTCTTTCATCTTCAAAACTTTTAAAAATATTTTTACTTGAGTCGCTAGATTGATTATCCCAAAAAACTAATTCCCAATTTTTGTAGGTTTGAGATAATATGCTTTCAATACATTTAGATAAATACTTTTCACAATTAAAACAATTAACTACTACGCTAACTAAAGGTTTATTATTAAATTGATTTTCCATTATAAGATTCAATAGTTGATTTAAGTCCTTTAGCAAAGGAAATATTTGGTTTCCAATCAATTATAGTTTTAATTTTTTTAATGCTTGGATATAACTCTGAAATCTCGTCCTCTCTAAATTGAATTTTTCCGTATTGAGGATAGCCACCTTTTGATATTCGTCTTATGGTCTCAATTATAGTTTTAATTTTTTTAGGTTTACCTGAACCTATATTAATTATTTGTCCTCTGGCATTTTTGCTTTTAAATAATTTAAATATTGCATTTACAACATCATCCACATGAATAAAATCTCTTAACTGAGTTCCCGATGAACAGGAAAATTTTTTATTTTTTAAACATCCTTTTATTATAATTGGAATAAGACGATTTACATCCTGCTTAGGGCCATATGCAAGATATAGTCTTAAAATTGTAGATGGGAATTTCTTTTTTTTATAAAGATCCTGCAAATATATTGACGATAATAGTTTAGCTTTACCATACGTTGATTTATTTAATTTTATATTACACTTTACGCTTTCTTTTTGCGGTGATTTTACGTTCCCATATTCTACGCTGCTTCCCATTTGAATAAAAGCAATGAGATTTTTTTTTAAAAAAAATTCAGCTAAATTTTTACATCCATGATAATGACTTTTAAAAGTTTTTTTTTTATCTTGATGATTCACATACCCTCCTAGATTTACTACATAATCGAAAGATATTTTAATTTTTTTTTTCAATAATTTTTTTTTTGTAATATCACAAATAATATATTTAACTTTTTTTAAATATCTTATTTTTTTTGGCAGTTTTGTAGATATACTCGTAACCTTCCATCCTTTCTGGAGAGATCTCTTCGCTAGGTGATATCCTATAAAACCGGTTCCACCAACAATTAGAATGTTTTTTTTTAAATTCAAAACTTAATTTTCTTCTGTTGTATAATTTTTTCTAGTTTATCTTTATCTCTTTTTGTATCCATGCATTGCCAAAATCCTTTATGTCTAAATGCTGCTAGCTGTTTTTTCTTGGTTACCTTTTCCAAAGGTTCCCTTTCAAGATAAGTGGCATCTTCTTTTATAAATTTTAAAAATTCTGGTTCAATTACAAAAAAACCTCCATTAATCCAGCCTTCATCTAGCTTAGATTTTTCTTTAAAATAATCTACGTAGTTTCCTTTCAGCTTTAATACTCCAAATCTAGCAGGGGGTCTGACGGCAGTTAACGTTACTAACTTTTTATTTTTTTTATGAAAACTTAGTAATTTTTTTAAGTTTATATTAGACAATCCGTCTCCATAAGTTAGCATAAATGTTTCGTTTCCTAGATGTTTTTTTAATCTTTTTAATCTTCCGCCAGTCATAGTATTTTGTCCTGTTTCAATAAGATTAATATTCCAATCATAAAATCGCTTATTGAAGTATTTTCTTATTACTTCTCCTCTGTAGCCCAATGCAATATAAAAATCTTTGAAACCTTGTTTGGCATATAACTTCATAATATGCCAAAGAAGAGGTTTACCGCCAATACTAATCATAGGCTTGGGTATAGTTTTAGTATACTCAGATAATCTAGTTCCAAATCCTCCTGCTAACAAAACAATTTTCATATTTTTTTAATAATAAATTTATAATACTATTGTAGATGTATAAATAAGTTTTCTTTTTTATATAATTTTAAAAAACTTTTGTACCAGATAATAGTTTTTTTAATACCTGTATTAAAATCTACTTGTGGTTTCCATTTTAATTTATTTTTAATAATTTTATTATTTGCCTGCATTTTCCAAATTTCGTTGGGTCTGTACTTAATCGATCCTATTTTTAATATTGAATTAGAATTAGTCAAAAAATGTATTTTTTTAACTAGATCTTTTATTTTAATTGGTTGGTTGCTACCTAAATTTATTGGAGTGTCTTCATTATTAACTTTTTTAGCAATTAATAAAAAACCATCTATAATATTATCTATAAAATTAAATTCTCTAGTTTGTTTACCTAAAGTTGTTCTAATTTCTTCATCACGCAAACATTTTATAATCATCTCTGGAATAATTGCTTTTTCACTTTGATAGGGCCCAAATGTATTAAATGGTCTTATGCAAGCAATGTTAATTTTACTTTGACGCGCTTTTAAACGAACATACGATTCGCTTGATAACTTTGCTAAAGAGTATGGTGACATCGGATTTGGTATTTCATTAACATCAAAAGGTACTTTTTTTTGCAAACCATACATTTCAGAAGTTCCAATATGAATAAATTTTTTAAATTTAGGACCATGATTAAGCAAGTTTATTGTAGAAACTAAATTTGAATTAATATTTTCTGATACATGCTTAAAGCTGTCTCCTACATGGTTATATGCGGCCAAGTGAAATATATAATCAAATTTTAAATTTTTAAATGTTAAAACAGAGTCGGTATTTCTTAGATCAGCCTCAATTATTTCAATCTGTTTCCAATATTTAGAAATTCGAGGACAATCTATTATGCTATTATATTTTACAATTACTGAAACTTTAGCTTTTGATTCTATTAATCGTTTTACTAGATGAGATCCAATAAAACCTGCTCCGCCAGTAATAAGTATTTTTTTTTTATTAAAGTGTGTCATTAAATGTAAAGTATTCTTTAAATTTTATATTTGCATCTTTTAATTCACTTTTAGAATTTACAGTTAATTGTAAACCATTAAATTTATATACATAAACTAATTTTCTCAAGATTAGCTGTTGTATAGCTTTAACTATTCCTTGCCCATCAGGCATATTTATAGTTTTTTTATTCAAATACTTAAATATTTTTGGATCAAATACTGCATATCCAATAAAATGGTTTAAAATTGGCTTTTCCTTAAATTGTGTTAGTTTACCTTTTGAATTCCAATTAACTACTCCAAATGGATTTTTAATTGGCGCAACCACAATAGTTAGTGCTGCTTTTGATTTTTTATGTTTTTTTAGTAAATCTATAAAATTTATTTTTGCTAATGTGTCGCCATAACTTATTATCGTTGGTTCATTAATAAATTTTTTTACTAAATATATTCGTTTCAGAATTCCTGATTTTATACCACCATCAGAAAAAATTGGTTTTTTACATTTTTTTATTAGAAATTTTTTTAACATTTTGCCTTTATAACCAATACAAAAAATATAATTTTTAAAACCTTGTTTTGAATAATATTTTATTTTTTGTTCTATTATTGTTTTTTTTCCAACTTTAACGAGAGGTTTTGGTATTTTTTTTGTAATACTTCCTAATCTTTTTCCTCTACCTCCACAAAGGATTAAAATTTTTTTATCTAGATAAATATTCTTCATATTAAAGAGTGTTAATAATTTTTTTTATTTCTTCTAAAAAGATTTTTTTATTTGGTAATTTATTTTTTATCATCTTATTTTGAATAGATTCGTAATTATTTATTATATAATTTATTGATTCCTTTAAATATTCGGGTTTTCTCTTTGAAACAAATACTCCTTTTCTATCCCCAATAACATGTCTAATCTCTTCAAATATTATTACAGGCTTACCTCTAGCTAAAGCTTCATCAAGAACTTGAGGATGTCCTTCAGTGTAGGAAGGTAAAATAAAGATATTGTGATTATCATAAACTTCAATAATAGAATTATTTTTATTTTCAAAATTTAATACTTTTACATTTTTTTGATCATCAAATGTAATATTTGTTTTTCCTGCAGAAATAATTGTTAATTCTATTTCTAGATTTAAGCTTTTAATTATTTTTAATAAAGAAAAAATACCTTTTTCAATTTTAATTCTTCCTACATATAATAACTTAATCTTATCTAATTTATTTTTTTTAAATGGCACAAACCAACTTTCGGTCAGCTGGGATGGTGATACTATACTTCCTTTTTTTCCCAAAAGTATTCTTGAGTTACAAGATATAAAGTTACTTCCTGTAGCTACTAAATAAAACATTAAGTAATAAATAAATTTTCCGAAGTAAGTTAAAATATGCCTATACTCTTCCTCTCCACTGCTCCTTAAATAAACAAAAGGTTTTTTTTTAAATAAAATTAATAAACAATAAGCTAAAAAAGTATATGGTGTAATTGAAATTATTAGATACTTAGAATTCTCATTTTTTAAAACTTTAAAAATATTACTTACAAAAGTAAAAATATTTGATGCTAAAATAATACTATTCGTTTTTACATGGTGAGATTTTTTCCCCACTGATGTTCTGGCAAATAAATTTATTTTAAAATACTTTTCTAGTCCTTCTGGAATTGATTTAAAGTCAATATTATCGCAATAAAAATCATTTTTATAAATGGAAACCTTCTCGTTGCTAATAATATTTAAGTTTTTTAACATCTTCAATTACTGTGTTTATAATATTTTATTGTCTTTGAAATGCCATTTACGATCTTTACTTTCGAAACCCATTTTAATTTTTTTTTTGCTTTTTCTGGATTACAAAAAACTCTCATATTCTCATTTTTTTTATATTTAATTTTACCAAATTGAGGTTTGCCTTTTTTAATTATTTTCCTAATTATTTTTATAATCACTTTTAAACTCATCTTGTTGCCAGATGCTATATTGAAAACTTCTCCATTATTTTTTTTATTATTTAAAGCAAGAAAAATTGCATGGACAACATCGTCGATATAAATAAAATCTCTAATTTGTCCAGCTTTGGATACTGAAAATACCTTTTTTTTTGAACATCCGCTAATAATTTGAGAAATAAAATTATTACTCTGCCCTGGTCCATAAACGTTAAATAATCTTAAAATTACAACTGGAAATGATGTTTGTTTATAAATTTTCAGTAAATAGCTACTAGATTTTAGTTTTGATAATCCATAATAAGTGTTAGGAGTGCATTTTTTATTTTCATTTAAAGGCGATTTACTATTTCCATACTCAGCACTACTACCTACCTGAACAAACTTCTCAATATTTTTATTTAAAAAAATATTAATTAAATTAGATAGTCCAGCAAAATTTATGCTTGACATCATATTTTTTTCTTTTTTTGTATTTAAATTACTATTGTATCCACAAAGATTTACAACATGTGTGAATTTATGATTTAATTTTTTTTTTAAGTTTTTACTATTAGTAATATTTGTATAAATATATTTTACTTTTTTAATTAATTTATTTTTTTTACTTTTTCTTGATACGCTGGAAACTTTCCAGCCTTTATTTATAATGTATTCTGCAAGATGGTGTCCAATAAAACCTGTACCACCAACTATTAATAAATGCTTTTTTTCTTTACGCAAGGGTTCCATCTTTTAAATCAATCACTCTATTGCAAAAACCTAATGTTATCTGTTTATGAGAAATTACAAAAACTATTTTTTTACTTTGTATTTTTTTAATTGATGACATCACTAATTCTTCAGTTTTTACATCAAGCGCATTCGTTGCTTCATCTAATATTAATATATGCGGGTTATTATATAGGGCTCGCGCAATTCCAATTCTTTGCTTTTCACCCCCTGAAAGCCTAGTCCCACGCTCTCCTACTTCTGTCTCTATTCCGTCAGGAAGTGAGCTAATTAGCCCATTTAAGCCTGATGAATCTATTACTTCATTAATTTTTAATACATCTACATTTTTATCATCAACGCCAAGAGCAATATTTTTTTTAATTGTGTCATCTAGTAAATAAATACTCTGAGGAACGTAACCAATATTTCTTTGCCAAAAATCTGGAATTTTATTAAATTTTTTTTCGTCTATAACAATTTCTCCTACACTGAAATTTAACAATCCTGTAATTATATCTACCAAGGTACTTTTTCCTGAGCCAGTTTTTCCAGAAAGACCTAATATTTCTCCTTTTTTAATAGTTAAAGAAATATTTTTTAAAATATCTTTTTCAGTATTAGGATATTTATAACTAGTGTTAATTAAACTAAATTTATTAATGTCTATTAAATTTTTTTTTTTATTTTTATTTATAAGTATTGCATTTTTATTAATAAGATCTAATTCACCACTTAAATTATCAATTGTAGCAATTGAAAACCTAAAGCCCTGCACCGCATATAGTATTCTATTAGCAGAAGGCATTAATCTAAAAGATGCTGCAGCAAAGACTCCTATAATAATAATTATATTTTCAACATTATTTATTTTAATTTGAAGAACTAATAATAAAGACAAAATTCCAATTACACCAAAAAATTCTAAGATATACTTAGGAAACTGGTTAACAACAGTATTTCTTTGATTCAGTTTTGCTGTCTCTATATTGTGCACATCATACATTCTGATAAAAAAATCCTGCAGGCCAAGAATTGTTATGTCTTTAATAGCACCAAGTCCTTGCATTAAATTTTTCATTCTTGCTTTTTGATGAAATTGAGTTTTTGAACCCCAATCAGTAACTTTCTTTTTATGTATTTTATAATATACTAAAGTAATTATAACTATTAATCCTGCAGCACATATAAATCCAAATGGTTCTATAATGATTAAAAGAGTAGAAAGTCCTATTAAAGTAAATAATTCAGAAAAAAGTATTGCCATATGTGTCAAAGTATATTTGTATAAATCAACAGCTGAGGTAGTATTATAAACCATCTTTGAAGTATTTTCTTTCAGATGAAAATGATAGGGTAAACTTATATATCCTTTAAATAAATCTTTTGAAATTCTTGCAGCAACTCCATAACAAAACTTTGAGTCCGTCCATGCTAATAATATTAAAAATAAGTTTTTTACTAGGTATATAAGAATAATAAAAATTACTATTGTAGTTGCCGGATTCAGCTGATTACCAAAATTTAAATATCCTAAAAAATGAGAAATATCAAAATTAAAAATTTCTGTATCTTTTTTTAAGATTACAGAAATCAAAGGTATAATAAGAGCAATTCCAAATACTTCTAACAACATACCTATTACCTTCATAAACATTAGAATGGTAAGTATTTTTTTTTCTTTAGGTAAAAGTATATTCCAAGCTTTATAAATCTTTTGCATATAAGAACAAAATTCTAATTTCTATGAATTTTAAATAATGTTATTGATTTTTTTTATCAATTTTTATTTCTTTTGAAAGCTCATCGTACTCTTTCATCTTTTGTTTCATAAAATTTATTGTAGTTTTAGTTTTTACTGTTATTCCTTTTGGTGTAAGTAAATAGATGTAGTTCATTTTTTCTTTATTCTTTTTAAAATTATTAATTTTTACTAATCCTTTTTTCTTTAGCTCTTTAAGACAATAATTAATTTTACCTAAGCTCAGCCCAAGATCACTTGCTATATCTCTTTGTGAATAATGAGGTTTGCTATGTATTTTTCTCAGTATATTAAAGAAGTCGTTATCTTTTTTCATATATTTTATTTATATTGTTCAATATTTGAACACTAGCATTTATGTAATATTCCTTCAACAATTTAATCAAGTTCCATTAAAATATTTTTTATGTCTTTTCTACCAAGATTTACTGGATTATTTCCAAGCCTTTGTAAGTTTATACCGCTTAGAATTTTATCAAAATTGATGTTTGAGTTAATTTTTAACTTTTTAAAATTACTTTCTAAATTTGCTTTTTTTTT
>LWDU01033657.1_pt1 | contig 16688 bp, 17 predicted proteins | sample 727161 | NCBI WGS metagenome assembly LWDU01 (sample SAMN04566230, study PRJNA314399) | hydrothermal vent metagenome | isolation source: deep sea hydrothermal plume seawater | place: Mexico: Gulf of California, Guaymas Basin | collected 2004-07-11
TTCTTTTCATCTTCTTTATCTTTTCTTTTTGGTTCAGTGCTGTTCAAAATTAAATCATTAATTTCTTTTCCTGATAAAGTTTCATAAATTAGTAGCGCTTTAGCAAGTTTATGTAGATCATCAATTTTTTCTGTAAGGATTTTTTTTGCCCTTTTGTACCCTGCGTCAACTATTTTTTTAACTTCTTCATCTACTTTTCTTGCTGTTTCTTCAGACATATGTGTTTGTCTAGTTATTTGCCTTCCAAGAAAGACTTCGTCTTCATTATCTCCATAAGATAGCGGTCCTAACTCGTTGCTCATACCATATTTTGTTACCATGTCTTTTGCTAATTTAGTTGCCATAGATATATCGGAAGAAGCTCCTGATGTTACTTTATCATGACCAAATATTATCTCTTCTGCAACTCTTCCACCCATAGCTTTAGATATATTTGCTTCCATATATTCTCTCGTGTGTGAATATTTGTCCCTTTCAGGTAAAGTCCAAACTACTCCTAGAGCTCTTCCTCTTGGTATGATTGTTGCTTTATGTATTGGGTCAGATGCTTTTTCATTCAATGCAATGATTGCATGACCACCTTCATGATATGCCGTTAATTTTTTATCATCTTCTGTCATTACCATAGATCTTCTTTCGGCACCCATCATCACTTTATCTTTGGCTTCCTCAAAATCATCTAACGTTACAATTCTTTTATTTTTTCTAGCCGCCAACAATGCTGCTTCGTTACATAAATTTGCTAAATCGGCACCAGAAAAACCTGGTGTGCCTCTAGCAATAGTTCTTAATTTAACGTCTGGACCAATAGTAATTTTTTTAATATGAACTTTTAGAATTGCTTCTCTTCCTATAATATCTGGATTTGAAACTACTACCTGTCTATCAAATCTTCCAGGTCTTAACAAAGCTGGATCCAAAACATCCGGCCTATTAGTTGCAGCTACTATTATTACTCCTTCATTAGTTTCAAAACCATCCATCTCAACAAGCAATTGATTTAAAGTTTGCTCTCTCTCATCATTGCCTCCTCCTAGTCCTGCTCCTCTACTTCTTCCAACTGCATCTATCTCGTCTATAAAAATTATACAAGGTGCATTTTTTTTACCCTGCTCCATCATATCTCTTACTCTTGAGGCTCCTACACCTACAAACATTTCAACAAAGTCTGATCCTGAAATTGTAAAAAAAGGAACGTCAGCCTCTCCTGCTATTGCTCTTGCAAGTAAAGTTTTACCTGTTCCAGGAGGTCCAATTAAAAGTGCTCCCTTTGGCATTTTTCCTCCAAGTCTTCTAAATTTTCTTGGATCTCTCAAAAATTCTACTATTTCCTCAACCTCTTCTTTAGCTTCATCAATTCCTGCAACGTCATTAAACGTTATTTTTCCTCTAGTTTCAGTTAATAATTTTGCTTTAGATTTTCCAAAACCCATAGCTCCACCTTTGCCACCTTGCATCTGACGCATAAAAAATACCCATACACCTATTAATAAAAGCATAGGGAACCATGATAAAAGAACTCCTAGTAAAGAAGGCATTTTATCTTCTTGGGGAGATGCAGTTATATTTACTCCTTTAGAAGTTAATTTTTCTACAAGATTAGGATCGTTTGGAGCGTAGGTATTAAATGTTGTTCCGTCTGATAATAATCCTTTGATGTTATTCCCTACAATCTCAACCTGAACAACTCTGCCATCTTCTAAATTTTTTAAAAAGTTAGAAAAAGGAACTTTTTCTGAAACTTGAGTTTGATTTGGATTTTGAAATAACTGAAACAGTCCTACAACAAGAAGAACTATTATACCCCACATCATTAGATTTTTTAAATTCATGTGTTTAAGATAAGCATTATTTCTCAGTAAACAAGTAGCATTTAATCTCGTTATTTATTAAATAAATGCTTACTTTTCTAGCCGCATAGACATTTTTTTAACTTTTTGTTCCTTAGAAATTGAAATGAAATTATCATTTTTTTCTATAATACATCCTCCCAAAGTAGATTTATGATTTTTTTTCTTTTTCACAAAAGCAATTAAATTTAAAATTTTTTTAGATCTGGGTGGGTAATATTGTCCAGAAACTAATGACAGCAAGTCAGAAAAAGATTTAAAAATAATTTCACCAGCCTCTTCTGAAAGAATTTTCTTATTAATTAAACATTTTTTTTTTGATAAAAAAGAAACATGTTTTTGTAAAGCTTTATTTTTATAATAGTTTAAAGCTTTATTTGCTGATAAAAGATTATTAATAGTTTTAATTATTTTGTTCGTATGCAAACCCTCTTTCTCCATAATATTTCTATATTTTCTTATTCTTACTCGTAAAAATTTTTCATCATCATTTGAAGGATCTTTTATGTAAGTTTTAAAAAAACTTAGGGTCACAAATTTTAAATCTTTTTTCTTTAGATTTAGGAAAGGTCTTACTACATTTAAATTATCGTTTAGTTTTGTACTTTCTGACATTGATGACAATCCAGTTAACCCACTTCCTCTTAATAATCTAATAAAGAAATTTTCAATCTGATCATCTATATGATGTGCTGTTAATAAATACTTAATATTATTTTTTAAACAATAGTTAGAAATTAAAGAATACCTTATATTTCGCGCATTTTTTTGAATATTACTTTTAGGCACTCTTCCTTTCCAACTAAGGATTGTGCTTTTAATTTTTTTTCTTTTTAAAATTTTTTTTACATTCAAAGCTTCAGCATAAGATGCTTTTCTAAGTTTATGGTCGACAATGATTATATGAGCTTTGTTTTTAAACTCAGATGTATAAATTTTTGAAAAATACGCTAAACATAAACTATCTGAGCCACCTGATACAGCAGCAACAAATTTTTCTCCACTAATTTTTTTTAAAAGGACTGACTTAAATTTTTTATAGAATTTATTTATTTTAGGATTTAATTTTTTTAGTTTTTTTTTTTTAACTTTGTTTATCACAATTAAATTTTTTTTTCTCATATTCTGCTTTTTGAATTACAGATTGATTTGCTTTCGGGTACTGGTCTTTAACTCCTAGAATCATTGAACATCCCTGAGTTTTTTCTCCAATCTGAACTAACATTGTTCCTAGTTTAAGTAAATTTATAGGTGCTTTACTACTTTTAGGATATTTTTGATATCCATCTAAATATGCTGTAGCAGCATCTTGGTAAAGCTGTCTTACTCTGAACGTTTCTCCATACCAGTACTGCGCATTACCTGCTAGCTTATGTTTAGAGTTGAAGTCAATAAATTCTCTTAAAGCAAACTCCGCTGTTTCGTAATCTCCAACTTTTAAAAAACTTATAGCAAATTCATACTGTTTTTCCGGTGTGGTGTCTGGAAGAAGTTTTTCAGTTTTTTCAGCTGTCTCAGTAATAACTGTTCCTGCTGACTCAATAGATTGTGTTTTTTGTTCCTCATCTGCACTAACAATATCGACGTTTGAAATACTTCCTAAGTCTTGAGGTTCATCGCTGCCAGGTAATTTTTTTCTTTTTTTAGCTGAACCTTCTCCTTGATTAACTGAAGAATTTTCTAAATCTTGAAATCTTATTTGATTATCAGTTTGAACTTTTGTAATTCTATTAGATAATTTATCTAATTTAAAATTTATTTCTTCAAAATTATTTGTTAATAATTTAAATTGTTCTTCTAGATCTGACAATTTAAGCAAATGTTTTGTTAAAACATCATTATTGGTATCTGATAAACCTCCACTAGCAGATGTAGTTTTTATACTATTACTATAAACAGCTTTTTCTAATGTTTTAATATCAGTTTGTAAGTTTTTAATTTGTTCTAAGAGTATATCAATATCATCACTATAAACCTTGCTAGAAATAAAAAAAATAAGAGTGATAATTAATACAAGCTTTGGTAAAAAAAATAAATTTTTTTTCATATTTTATTATTTATATTTAATGAAAAATAAGGCAAAAAAAAGACCCCCATACATTTGGGGGTCTTTTAATTATAATATTTTGTAGGTAGCTTTACTTAACAGTTACTGATCTTCTATTTTGTGACCAAGCAAGCGGAGAACTTCCAGAATTAACTGGTCTTTCTTTACCGTAACTAAGCACTGTTATTCTGTTTCCAGCAATACCGTATGTCATTAAATAATCTTTAACTGCATTAGCTCTTCTTTCTCCTAAAGCTAAGTTATATTCTCTAGTTCCTCTTTCGTCAGCATGTCCTTCGATAGTTACTGAAATATTTTTATTTTTTCTTATCCAGGCTGCTTGCTTACGTAAAGTATCTCTTGATGCAGTAGTTAGAGTTGATTTGTTTGTTGCATAAAAAACTCTATCTTTTACACCTGTAGCTAAATACTCAATAGTGTCGTTTCCTGTATACACATCTCCTTGCATTTTTCCTACACTCTTTTTCGTAGTAGTAGTACAAGCAGTAAGAGTTAAACACGCTAAGGCGACTACCAAAATTCTTTTTATACTTGTTTGTTTCATATTATTATTCTCCCTGTTTATTATTAGTTTACTAAAATTTCGTCGCTAATGGCAATACAATATTGTTATAAACTACGAGTTGCAAGCCAAATGTATTATATTTTTGCTACTTTGACAAAATTGAAGACCAAGATGGGTCAGATCCGTCAGTTTCTGTCTCAATTCTCCTTTCATTATAACCTGTTAAATCAATTGACCAAAGTTTAGCAGAAAAACCTTCCCCATCTTCATTAGACTTGGTTTCTCTGTAAAAAATTAAAACTCTACCATTTGGTGACCAAGAAGGTGCTTCTTGGTAAAAATTTTCGGTTAAAAGTCTTTCGCCGGTTCCATCAGGTCTCATTACTCCTATGTAAAATTTATTTTTATATACTTTTGTAAATGCAATTAAATCACCTCTTGGTGACCAAACCGGTGTTCCATAAAGACCTTTTCCAAAAGTTATTCTTTTAATATTTGAACCATCATTTTTCATCACATAAATTTGCTGCAATCCACTTCTATCAGAATTAAAACAAATATATTTAGAGTCTGGAGAGTATGAAGGTGACGTATCTATTGACGAATGATCAGTAATACGCTCAACTTCTCTTGATTCTAGATTCATTGTGAAGATATCTGAATTTCCATCTTTAGCAAAACTCATTATAATTTTTTTTCCATCTGGAGAAAATCTTGGAGCAAAAGTCATGCCAGGAAAATCTCCGACTACCTCTTGGATACCTGTTTCGATATCTAATAAATATACTCTAGGTAAATTTTTAAAATAAGATAAGTAAGTTACCAACTGATTTGTTGGACTAAATCTTGGTGTTAACACCAGTTCATTTCCTAAAGTTAAATATTTTATATTTGCACCATCTTGGTCCATGATTGCAAGTTTCTTATATCTCTGAGTTTTTTTTCCAGTTTCTGAAACATAAATAATACGAGTATCAAAATAACCTTCTTCACCTGTTAGCCGTTGATAAACTTTATCTGAAATAATATGTGCTACTCTTCTCCAATTATCAGGCGTGGTACTAAATGCTAAAGCTACCATCTCTTTTGCACTCACAACATCCCAAAGTCTAAATTCTGCTCTTAATTTTTCATTTGTTACTGTTATCTTTCCTGTTACGAGCGCTTGAGCTTTAATTAATTTCCAGTCTTCAAATCTAGGTTTAGCATGTGCTATATCAGGTTTTTGAACAAAAGAATCTTTTTTTAAAGGATTAAATAAACCAGATCTTCTAAAATTAACTTCAATAACTTTAGCAATTTCTTCTCCTATATTTTCAATAATAGATTCTCCATCTTTACCTTTTATTTCTGCTGCACCAGATACTACATGAAAAGGTGAGACTGCTATTGGTAAAGGATCTAGATTTCCTCTTGTTATATCAACCTCAATTACTGCAACTGAGTTTTCAGTAAATATAAAAAAATAAAAAATAACTAATAATATTTTTTTCATCATCCTTTTAACATTTCATTAGCATCAAAATTTAACTGTAAATCTTTCCATTTTTCATATCCAGTTGGAGGAACTCTTAATGGCTGACATATTCTAATAGCTCTAAGTGCACTTTCTGCTAAAACTTTATAAAAACTTTGCCCTGGTTTATTCATCCTTGCATGATCTAATATTTCTGACTTTAAAACAGTACCATCCGGTTTTAATTTTAGTTTAATTCTTACTAATAAATTTTCTTGATAAGGTAAACCTAATGGTAGACTCCAACAACCAAAAATTTGAGCTTTTAGTGCGTCCTCTTCACTTAAACTTAAGCTGTTAACAAATGAATTTTTATCACTACTTTGCGTAAGTTTATCAGGTTTATTTGCTGTTTCTGCTGTTTCTTCTTTAGATTTATCTATAAGTGCAGCAATTTGATTTGGATCAAAAAGTTCTTTTTTTTCAAATTCCGAAGCTTGTCTAACCTGTTCTTTAATTTCTTCAGGGTTTTGCTTCTTTTTAACTAACTTTTTTTTCTCTTTATTTAAATCTTCTGGTAACGGAATTCTGTCTGGTTTTTCCTTTTTCTTTTCTGATGGTGGTGCTTGTTCAGAAACTAATCTATTTTTTTCTTCTTTTTTTATTTTTTCAAGAACCTTTTTTGCTTTGGCTGCAAAAGGAATACTAGTTTTGTCGGTAATTTGAATTAGTTCAACTGATAAAATGGGTGGCAAATCAATAGGTGCTCTCATCATAAAAGGTAAACTTAAAGCTGTTAAAATAATCATAGTAGTGTGAAATAATAAAGATAAAAATACACTTTTGCTCATATTAATTTTTATATGGCTCAGATATTAGTGCCACTTTTGAAAATCCTGCTCCAGAAAGCATTCCCATAACTTCTAGAACTCTTCCATAATTAATTGTTTTATCGCCTCTGACATATATTCTTGTATCAGTCCTATTGTTTGATATTGCTAATATTTTAGGTATCATTTTATTAAAGACAACTTGATGTTCCTGAATAAAAACTTCCCCTTTTGAATTTATTGATACAGTTAAAGGTTCTTGGTCATCAGGAAGTGAATCTGCTGCAGACTCTGGTAGATCTACTTGAACACCTACTGTTAATAAAGGTGCAGTTACCATAAAAATAATTAATAGGACGAGCATCACATCAACAAATGGTGTTACATTAATTTCGCTCATTGGTTCTTTAGATGAACGATTAATCTGAAAACCCATAATTATAATTTAAATAATTGATAAAAATCTTTTAGAAAAATTTTCGATACGTGAACTATATTTTTTTGTATCACTATTAAACTTATTGTAAGCTATTACTGCGGGTATAGCTGCAAGCAAACCAAGGGCAGTTGCAAAAAGCGCTTCTGCAATTCCTGGCGCAACTATAGCTAAACTTGTGTTTCTTGACATTGCAATTGATTGGAACGAATTCATTATACCCCATACTGTTCCAAATAATCCAATAAAAGGAGCTGTAGATCCCACTGTTGCTAGAAAGGTAAAATTTTTTTCAATTAATTTAATTTCTTTATCAGCAGCGATTTCTATAACTCTACTCACTCTATCAGACTGTACTACGGCTGATTTTGATTTAGTTTTAATTAATTCGGACATTGCTGATTGAAATATATTTGCTAGTGGATCTTTTTCTCTATTAGTCAAACTATTATAAAAGCCCTCAGCAGATCTTGATTTCCAAAATTTTTCTTCAAAAGAAGTAGTAGATTTTTCTATTCTTGTAAAAAGTTTATACTTTTCGAAAACTAGAGCCCAAGAATATACCGATGCTGAAAGTAAAATAATTATTACACTTTTTACGATAAAGTCTGCTCTTAAAAAAAGTTGAATTACAGTAAAATCTGTTGACCCACCTAATCCAACAACCTGCGTAGCTACTTCTTGTTCCATTAAAGCTAATGTGCATCTAAATGTGTCATGAATTTGGCACTAAACTAGATTTTATATGATTTAAAGCTGTATATCATTAAAATATAAAGCAATTAAAATTGCATCAGCCCTATTAGAGTCTTTTTTTCTGTGCAGTTTATTAGATATTTCAGGATAAGCCTCAATTACTTTTGTTCTGCTTGCATCTTTATTTGTTTTTATCAAATTAAAATGTTTTTTCCATTTGGTGGGCCTAACAAAATATATAGGTAAATTTAAAGCTGCACAAATACCTTTAATTACACCAAAAGATTGGCCAAAATTAAACATACTAGTTACACCTTGACCAGGCATTGCATTAACATTCTCAACAACAACCACTACTTCTTTGTTACCATTTAATCTTTCTTTAAAAATATTAGATACCTGAGCACCATTTATTTGTCTTTTATTTTTTTTTCCTTCGATCATTGTAGGCGTGTCATAAACTTCTAAAATTTTTTTGTTTTCAATAACACTAATAGCACCACTTATACCGGGGTCTACACCAATAATTATCATGTTGATGAAGCTTTCAATGAATGATTACTGTCTATTTCTAAATTAGCATAAACGTATTGGACGTCATCATCATCTTCTAAAGTTTCAAGAAAATTTAAGACTATTTGGGTTTTTTCTTCATCTAATAAAATTTTATTTATAGGTAACCACTCAATACCAGCGGAAACAAATTCTTCAACTTTCTTTTCAATTTCTAATTTAACTTTGTAAAAATTTTCTTTTAAAGTAATAATTTCGTGATTTAAACTGTTGGAAGTGCAATCTTCAGCTCCTCCATTAATTGCAAGTTCCAATATTTCGTTATCTGAAATCTTATTTTTATCAATTCTTATCACTCCTACTTCTTTAAATTGATGAGCAGCAACACCGGACTCTCCTAGATTGCCTCCACTTTTTGTAAATATTGCTCTTATATTTGAAGCTGTTCTGTTTTTATTATCAGTTAGAGCTTCAACAATAACTGCTATTTTACCAGGACCAAAACCTTCATAAAAAATACTACTATAATTCAAATCTTTATTTAATTCTGATTTACTTATTGCTCTTTCAATATTATCTTTAGGCATATTTGCACTTTTGGCAGCTTGTATAGCAGATCTTAAACGCGGATTCATGTCAGCATCTTTTGAACCAAGTTTTGCTGCAACAGTAATTTCTTTCGATAGTTTAGAAAAAATTTTTGAACGCTGTTTGTCTGCACGTTCTTTCTTATGCTTAATACCAGCCCAATGCGAATGACCCGCCATAACTTAAATTGTACCTTTTAATGATCCGCCAAAGATAACTGGTTCTACGCTTTTGGCTAAACCATTTTTATCATCAGCAATAACTATTAAACCAGAAATTGTTGCTTCTCCTTTAGAAGGGTAATGCCTAACCGCTGAAGGATCCTTTAAAAATTTTTTCAGTGAATTTTCTTTATTCATCCCAATAACAGAATTATAATCTCCACACATACCAACATCTGTTTGATATGCAGTTCCATTATCCATAATTTTATAATCTGAAGTAGGAACATGAGTATGCGTTCCAACAACCATTGTAGCTTTACCATCAAAAAGATGCCCCATAGCCATTTTTTCACTTGTACACTCCGCATGCATGTCTACAATTATAAAATCTGCATCTTTTTTTAATTTAACTTTTTTAATAAAATTTTTAGCTGCTTGAAAAACATCATCACTTTTTTTCATAAAAACATTTCCCATCAAATTAATTACTGCTACTTTTTTATTATTTTTTGATTTAAAAATTTTAAATCCTAAACCTGGAGATCCTTTAATTAAATTATCTGGTCTAAGCAATCTTTGTTCAGAAATAATAAATTCCATTGCTTCCTTTTGATCCCAAACGTGGTTTCCAGTTGTAATAACATCAACTCCTAATTCTAGAAAATCTTCTACAATTCTTTTTGTAATTCCTACTCCTGGATCTGCTGCATTTTCTCCGTTTACTACAACAAAATCTAATTTTTTATCTCTAATCAAACCTGGAAGGCTATCTATTAGCGCTTTTCTGCCAGAGTATCCAAAAATATCACCAAGTAATAGAATATTCATAGTTATTATTTTGAACTTATAATCTCTTGTTCTGTAAAAATATAGTCTAATTTAAAATCAAATTTATTAATTGGAATTTTATTACTTTTTTGAAATGAATAAGCAATACCTAAAGATATCATATTTTTATTTCTTTTTCTAATTTCTGTTAAACTTCTATCATAATAACCTTTCCCATAACCTATGCGATTTAAAAAACCATCAAAAGCTACAAGCGGAACTAAGATTATATCTGGAATAATTTCTTTTTTTAGGTTGTGGGGCTCCGGTATACCAAAACTATTTATATAAAGTGGCTCCTTGTAAGCCCAAGATTTAAAACACATGCTAGTTGAAGATTGAATAACAGGTAAAGCAACCTTAAAATTCTTTTTTAATGCTTTTTCAAGAAATTCTATTATATCAACTTCATAATTAGAGGGATAATAACCGGCAATAACTATTTTTTTTTTTAAAAAATGTTTTTTTATTACATTAAATAATAAATTAAAGTTAAACTTGCCAACTAATGAAAACTTTTTTTTTCTCTCTAAAAGAAATTTTTTTCTTAAAGAAAATTTATCATTCTTCATTTATTTACATTTTTTTCTAAGTCGATTTCTGCATTATTAATAAATTTTTCAATTGACTTTGTTGTTTTATCTAAAGACTTTTCATATAGATCTTTATTCTGTTCAACTTTGTTTTTAAATTCATTAATCTCATTTGTTAGCTTCTCAATATCTGATTCTTTTTCCTCTTTATAATTGATTGCCAAAGATTTTAGTTCTTTAAATTTTTGAGACAACTTTTGAAAATCTTCCTTTTTATTATTTAACTTTTTTAATAAGTCAAAATAATCATCCGCCATCTTAATTGAGGTTATTAGAAGAAGTTTGTTTTCACCAATATTTCCAAGTTTTTTTTTAAATTCTGAAAATTTGGAATCTAGGTGATTTGTAAGCTCAAGAAGTCCTTCTTCTTGCCCATCATCACATGACAATAAATAATCTTTATTATTAAATTTTACGTTTACGTTTGCCATTTTTCAATTTCATCAATAAGCGATTCGGTTTCCTGATTAAGTTCATCTACTTTCCGATTAAAATTATTTTTATTATCAAATTTATCTTTTACATTACTATTAATTTTTTCCAGTTCTATTCTTAATTCTTGGTGTTTTTTGGAAAGCGACTGATAATTTCTTTCTATTTCTTCTTTTTCCCTTAATAATTGATTTTTCTCAGAATTTAGAGAAATAATGTTATTATTCATTTTTATGACTTTATTAGACATTGAATCCAATCTTTTTAGAACATTATCCAGTTTCTTTTCTTTTTCTTCGTACTTTTCCATTTGATTTATCCTAAAATCATATTATTGATTTGATCTGTTCAAGTATATATAGGTTTTATAGTGAGTCCAGTCTTCAAAGATTTAACAAATGCAATAAGATTTCTTTCTATCGACGCTGTTCAGAAAGCAAACTCAGGGCATCCAGGTTTACCAATGGGTATGGCAGACGTTGCTACTACTTTATTTAAATACCACCTTAGGTTTAATCCAAAAAATCCAAGCTGGGTTAATCGTGATCGTTTTATTTTATCTGCTGGTCATGGGTCAATGCTTTTATATTCTTTGCTTTACTTAACTGGATATAAAAGTATTTCGATAAAAGATATTCAAAATTTTAGAACACTAAACTCTATTTGTGCAGGACACCCTGAGTATGAAAAAAATTCTGGAATAGAAACTACGACAGGACCCTTAGGACAAGGCTTGTCAAACTCGGTAGGTATGGCAATAGCTGAAGAAATAATGAAAAAAAAATTTGGCTCTTCATTAATTAATCACAAGACATATGTTATCGCGAGTGATGGAGATTTTATGGAAGGTGTCAGCCACGAAGCTATGAGCTTAGCGGGACATTTAAAATTAAAAAATCTTATAGTTTTTTTTGATAATAACAAAATATCAATTGATGGATCAACAAGTTTATCTGTGTCTGATAATTATAAAAAAAGATTTGAAAGTTACGGTTGGTCTTTTCAAGAAATTAATGGACATAATGAAAAAAAAATATCAAAAGCTATTAAAAAAAGTTTAAATTCAAAAAAACCAAATTTGATTTCTTGTAAAACTATTATCGGGTATGGTTCTCCTAATAAATCAGGTAAAGCATCTTCACATGGTGCTGCTCTTGGAGAAGAAGAAGTTGAGCTAGTTAGAAAGAAATTAAATTGGAGATATAAACCTTTTGTTATTCCAAAAGAAATTTTAGATGAATGGAGAAAGATTGGAGAGAAAGGTGCTTTGTTAGAAAAAAAATGGAATTCAATTTATAATAAAAAAAATAAAAAAATAAAAACTGAATTTTCAAGACTTTTTAATAATAAGTTACCTAAAAACTTTGATAAAATTATAGAAAAACAAAAAAAAAGGATTTTTGATTTAAAGCCAGTTATAGCTTCAAGACAATCTTCTGCTTCAGTATTGGAAGGAATAACAAGATCTATACCTGAATTAATTGGTGGCTCAGCAGATTTAAGTGGATCGAATAATACTAAAACAAAAGAATCGAAAGTGATTAGAGCTGGAAAATTTAATGGAAACTATATCCACTATGGTGTGAGAGAACATGGTATGGCTGGGATCATGAATGGAATGGCTCTCCACAAAGGTATAATTCCATATGGAGGAACTTTTTTAGTTTTTCTAGATTACTGCAAACCTTCTTTAAGATTATCTGCTCTAATGGGTTTAAAAGTAATTTATATATTTTCTCATGACTCAATTGGTTTGGGAGAAGATGGTCCAACTCATCAACCGATAGAACACTTGGCCCATTTAAGAACAATACCAAACTTAAATGTATTTAGACCAGCTGACACAATTGAGACACTTGAGTGTTGGGAAATAGCCTTAAAAAGTAATCATACTCCTAGCGTGATTGCTTTATCAAGACAAAAACTTCACTTTGTCACTGAAGCTCTCACACAAAAAAACATGAGCAGCTTGGGAGCTTATGAACTTAAAATAAATCAACCTAATCCAGAAATTACATTAATCTCATCAGGTTCTGAGATTCAAATTGCAATAGAAGCTTTTAATAAGTTAAAGAATATTAACATTAATGCAAAAGTTGTTTCTATGCCATGCCAAGAGTTGTTTAATAAACAACCAAAAGATTATAAAGAAAAAATTATTCCAAATAATTCGCTAAAAATTTCTATTGAAGCAAGTAGCATATATGGTTGGGAAAAATATGTTGGCCCTAAAGGAGCTTCTTTAGGTATGAAATCTTTTGGTAAGAGCGCACCCATTAAAGAACTATATAAACATTTTAATTTAACTAGTGATAATGTTGTTAATGTTGCTAAAAAAATGCTAGGAAAATAATTATGACTATAAAACTTGGCATCAATGGATTTGGAAGAATTGGAAGAATGACGTTAAGATCGATCATAGAAAGTAAGCGAAAAGACATTGAAGTTGTTGCTATTAATAACAGAGGTAATGCTGAAGTAAGTAGTTTTTTATTAGCTCATGACACAATACATGGTCCGTTAAAAAACAAAATAAATTATTCGGAACAATCAATTAGTATTGATGAAAAAAAAATAAATATGATCCAAAAAAAAGAGATTTCAGATATAAACTGGGGAAAATATAAAGTAGATGTTGTGCTGGAGTGTACGGGTAAATTTAATTCAAAAGAAAAATCTGCACAACACATCAAATCTGGTGCAAAAAAAGTTTTAGTCTCAGCTCCTTGTAAGGGTGCTAATAACATTGTTTTTGGAGTAAATCATAAAAATATAAATTCAAAAGATGAAGTAATTTCTGCTGCATCATGTACTACAAACTGTTTGGCGCCAGTAGCTAAAGTCCTTAATGATAATTTTAAAATTGAAAGGGGATTTATGACTACAATACATTCTTATACGACAGACCAAAGGTTATTGGATAACTCTCATAAAGATTTAAGAAGAGCTAGAGCTGCCACAAACTCTATGATACCAACAACAACTGGTGCAACAAAATTTCTAGGGGAAATAATACCAGAATTAAAAGGTAAGATAGAAGGAATTTCTATTCGTGTGCCTACTCCAAATGTCTCTTTGGTGGAGTTTGTGTTTTCTTCAAATAAAAACCTAACACTAGAAAAGATAAATGATTCATTTGTTAAAGCAGCAAAATCAGAATTAAAAAATGTTTTAGATGTAAATAATAAACCTCTAGTATCTTCAGACTTTAACCACAATCCTCATTCAGCGATAGTGGACTTATCACTAACAAAAGTTGTGGAAAATAAAATGGCTAAAATTTCTGCCTGGTATGATAATGAATGGGGCTTTGCATGCAGAATGTGCGACTTGGCAAATTATTTCGGTAAGATCTAATGTGTCATGGCTAAAATTAATCATTTAGATAACAATCTTAAATTAGAGGGAAAAAGAGTTCTTCTAAGAGTAGACTTTAATGTTCCTTTAAATAATGGATCTATAACTGAATTTTCTAGAATTGAAAAAGTTTTACCTACAATAAAATTTCTAATATCTAAAAAAGCTAAAATAATAATTATTTCACATGTAGGCAGGCCAAAAGGTAAAGTCTTACCTAATTTAACTCTAGAGCCAATTGCTTTAAAATTAAAAAATCTATTAAGTAAAAAAGTTACTTTTTTAAATGAAACTATTGGACTAAATGTTATTGAAAAATCAAAAAAAATTTCTAATGGAGAAGTTTTATTACTTGAAAACTTGAGATTTCATAAAGAGGAAGAATTAAATTCAAAACATTTTGCTAAAGAACTTTCCAAAGTTGGCGATATATATGTAAATGAAGCCTTTTCTTGTTCACATAGAGCACATGCTTCTGTTTCTGAAATCACAAATTACATAACTTCATTTGCTGGCCAGCAGTTACTTGAAGAAATTAACGCTATTAAAATTTTAACTGAAAAACCCAAAAGACCTATCTCTTGTATTATTGGTGGGTCTAAAATTTCTACCAAAATAGGCGTTTTAACTAATCTTATAAAAAAAATGGATAGCATAATAATAGTTGGGGCAATGGCAAATAATTTCATAAAATATAAAAAATATAATATTGGAAAATCTCTTTATGAAAAAAATACAGAAAACTTAATAGATAATATAATTAAGCAATCAAACATGCATGGTTGTAAACTCATTATCCCAAAAGATGTTATCGTTACAAAAGATTATGATTCTAAAGGTCTTCTAAAAAATTTAGATGAAATAGATAATACTGATTTAATTTTAGATATTGGTAATAAATCTATAGATACTATTTTTAAAATAATTGATAATTCAAAAACAGTTTTGTGGAATGGTCCCGCAGGTTATTTTGAGATTGACGAATTTTCTAAAGGTAGCGGCAAAATTGCAAAAAAAATTTTTGAAAATACAAAAAACAAATCTCTTTTATCAATTGCAGGTGGTGGGGATACAGTGGCTGCAATAAATAAATTTAATTGCTATGATGGATTTTCTTATATATCAACTGCAGGTGGAGCATTTTTAGAACTTCTTGAAGGAAAAGTTTTACCTGGTATAAAAGCTTTAGAAAAAAATGAGTGATATAGAAAATATTGCAAAACAAATTATTGCCAAAGGCAAAGGCATACTAGCTGCCGATGAAAGCACTGGAACCATGACTAAAAGGCTAGCTAGTGTAAATGTTCAATCTACTTCAGAAAATAGATTAAAGTTTAGAGAAGCTTTGTTTTCTGCTGAAGGTATGAAAAATTATATTGGTGGTGTGATACTTTACGATGAAACTATAAAACAAAAAAATTCTTCTGGAAAAACAATACCTGATCTAATTAAAAGCTTTGGATCAATACCTGGCATTAAAGTTGATACTGGCGCAAAAATATTAGCTGGTTCTACTGAAGAAAAAATTACCGAAGGATTAGATGGATTAAGGGAAAGACTAGTCGAATATTATACCTTAGGTGCAAGATTCACAAAATGGAGAGCTGTTTATAATATTTCTAAAAATTACCCATCAGAACTATCAGTTAAATCTAACGCGCATGCTTTAGCTAGATATGCTGCTTTGGTTCAAGAAGCAAAAATGGTTCCAATAGTTGAACCGGAAGTATTAATGGATGGTGATCATGATATTAAAAAATGTTACGAAGTTACTTCTAAGGTTTTAAAAGAATGTTATAAAGAATTAAGATTACACAAAGTAAATCTTAAAGGAACAATACTAAAACCCAATATGATATTACCTGGTAACAAATCAAAAAATAAGAGCGATTCAATAGAAATAGCTAAAATGACACTAAAGTGTTTGAAAGAAAATGTTCCTAACGAAGTTCCTGGAATAACTTTTTTATCAGGAGGTCAAACAGAAATTGAAGCTACTCAAAATTTAAATGAAATAAACAAAATTAATGATACAAATTTCTTAATGAGTTTTTCTTATGGGAGAGCTCTACAGCAAAGTGCATTAAAAAACTGGGGAAAAAATATTAATGATAGTTCAAATGCACAAAGAATTTTTAATCATAGGTCTAAAATGAATAGCCTTTCAACTTCTGCAAAATGGACTATGGAACTAGAAAAATAAATAAACGTCTAAAAAATTGAAAAGATATATTTATCTAATATCACCTCCAAATATAAGAGATAGCAAGTTTTATAGTGAGCTTGATCAAGTTCTTAAAACTAAGAAAGTTAAGTATTTTCAATTAAGAATAAAAAAAACTCATACTTTGAATTTAATTAAAGCTGCAAAA
>LWDU01033658.1_pt1 | contig 16684 bp, 15 predicted proteins | sample 727161 | NCBI WGS metagenome assembly LWDU01 (sample SAMN04566230, study PRJNA314399) | hydrothermal vent metagenome | isolation source: deep sea hydrothermal plume seawater | place: Mexico: Gulf of California, Guaymas Basin | collected 2004-07-11
CCATCAATTTTATTTTCAACTAATACATCAATTGATTTATTGATCAAAGACTCATTCATTCGTAACTGATGTTTAAACAAATGTTCTTGAATTTTTAACAATCTTTCTTTGGAAATCTCTTTATCTATCAAATTTAAATTAGCAGCCTTTGTTCCAGGTCTAGGACTAAAAATAAAAGAAAAAGAATTAATGAATTTTATTCTTTTTACTAAATCTAAAGTATCATTAAAATCATCTTCTGACTCACCGGGATAAGAAATTATAAAATCACTTGAAAACTCAATTACTGAATTAATTTTTTTTAGTCTTTCATAAATATCAATATAAGTTTCAACGGTATGTTTTCTATTCATAAGTTTTAATATCTTATTAGATCCACTTTGAATTGGTAAATGAACAAAAGGCATTAATTTTTTACTTGTTGAATAACAATCTATTAAATCATCCGTCATATCTCTAGGATGTGATGTTGTATATCTAATTCTTTTTAGTTCAGAATAACTTTCCAATTTATTAATTAAATTTGAAATTCTATATTCTTTTGAACTTTCCATGTATGAATAGGCATTAACATTTTGTCCTAAAAGAACTATTTCTTTAGCACCATTTTCAATTAATTTTTCTACTTCATTAATAATTTGATTAAATGGTCTTGAGCACTCAGGGCCCCTTGTGTAAGGAACAACACAAAAATGACAAAACTTATCACAACCTTCTTGTATTGTTAAAAATGCTGAGACACTACTATTTTTATTTTCTACTTTATCAAAATAATTAAATTTATTAACAGTATCAAAATCAGTCTCCTCTTGTTTTTGATTATTAACAAATTTTATTAATATATCATTTATTTTATGATACGATTGTGGGCCAATAACTATATCAATATAAGGCTCTCTTTTAAGCATTTCTTCATTTTCTGCTTGCGCAACACATCCGGCAACTATCATTATTGGTTTAGCTTTTTGTTTATATAATTTTTTTACTCTTCCAATTTCATGATATACTTTTTCTTTTGCTTTATCTCTTATGTGGCAAGTATTTAATACATAACAATCTACTTTTTCTTGATCATTACTCTTTAGAAAACCTAATTTTTTTACAGAGTCATAAATACGATTAGAATCGTATTCATTCATTTGACAACCAAATGTTTTAATAAATATTTTTTTTTCCATTAATTATGATTTTTTTTTGACTCCGTATAACTCTAATCTATGATCTACAAGGTTGTATCCATATTTATCTGCAACTTTTTTTTGGAGTTTTTCAATATCTTCATCAACAAACTCAATAATTTCTCCTGTTTTGATATCAATCAAGTGATCATGATGATCTTCAATTAATTCTTCATATCTTGCTTTGCTGCCTTTAAAATCATGTTTGGCTAGAATACCAGCTTCTTCAAAAAGCTTTACCGTTCTATAAACAGTCGCAATGCTAATTTTTGGATCAATTTTTGAAGCTCTATTGTAAAGTTCGTCTACGTCAGGATGATCTTGAGCTTCAGACATTATTTTTGCGATAATTTTTCTTTGGTCTGTAAGTTTAACACCCTTTGTAATACATTTTTGTTCTATAGTTTGAGACATATATTTATTTAACTCTAGTATTGTGGTTTAATCAAATTTTTTGTCAATGAGCCATTATTAAATAACTCAATAATTTTAGCATAATTTTTGTCATGAATATGATTAGAATTAAAGCCATATACATTAATTTTATTTGTAAAACTTAATCCTTTAACTGTTGCAAGTGATGCTCTAATTCCTGAAAATTTACCGGGACCCTGATTTACAAAAATATTGTCAATATCATTAACATTTAACTTATTTTCATTAAGAAATTTAAATATCAAAATTACTAGTTTATCAAAATTTTCTCTATTGTTAATATATTCACTAGTATATGATTTGTTTTCAGCCATGATTTTAAAAAAAATTTTATCATTTGCGGCATCTATAATTAAATTAATCATAATATTTTTTTTCTGTTTAAATTCTAATGCAGATGAAAATAATAGTAAATATTTTTCTAAAGATATGGGTACGATTTCACTTATGTACCACAGATTTAATGAAAATAAATATCCTTCCACCAATATTCAGATGGATATTTTTAAAAAACAAATTGATTTAATTAGAAGCAAAAATTTAAAAATTGAAAGTCCTAAAAATTTTGAATTAAATTTCAATGATCCAAAATTAGAAAAAAAAATATTAATTACAATTGATGATGCTTTTTCATCTTTTTATAAAAATGCATGGCCATATTTAAGAAAAAATAAAATACCTTTTTTGTTATTTGTTTCAACTGATTCAGTTGGAAAATATGGTTATATGAATTGGGATGAAATAAAAGAAGTTGAAAAAGAGGATTTTGTATTCATTGGCAATCATTCACATTCACATGATTATTTGGTAAATTTTGAATTTAAAAAATTTCAGAACGATATAGACAATTCAATAAAAATTTTTGAAAACAAAATTGGCTATAACCCTATATATTTTTCTTATCCATTTGGAGAATACAATTTAAAACAAAAAGAATATATTCGTAAAAAATTTAAATTTGCGTTTGGTCAACATTCTGGAGTTATAGATTTTAATAAAGATAAATATGAATTACCAAGATTTCCTATAAATGAAAAATATGGAGATCTAGATAGGTTTAGTTTTGTAATAAGTTTATTCCCACTTCAATATAAAAATATTAAACCAATTGATAAATTTATATCAAAAAATAATAATCCTCCTGAAATGATAATAGAATTCTTTGATGAACAACAAAATTTAAAAAGTATAAATTGTTTTTCCAATGAGGGAGATAAATGGGATAAATCTAAAATAAAATTAGACAATAATAAATTAATTATTGAATTTAGAGATAAATTTATTTTTAGGAGAGGTAGAGTAAACTGCTCTCTTAAAGATGATATAGGGTGGAGATGGTTAGGATTTCAATTTTCAATAGAATAAATAAATTAAATTAATTTTTTTAATTTTTTACTATTTGGTAAAAGTTTTGCATCATCAAAATCAGTTAGTTTATTCTGTTCAATAATTAACTTTAATATTCTAGTATATTCTTTTCCAGTTTCTGCATATTTATCTAGATAGTTTACAAGTTCTAGGCTGTTTAGCTTACCTTGATTATCTCTTTGAATTGCTCTTACTTTTCTAAATTCTCTATAACTAGAGTGCGTATTAAGATTTCTTTGATATGCTCTTACTGAAGCTTGCAACACTTTAAATTTCATTACTTTATGACTATCGTTGCTACCAGCTGCGGCAGGTTTAATTCCTTCTCCTGTAAAAGTCCATTGACCGAATAATGCATTGCCTTCTAAAGCAAATCTTGAAGTTCCCCAACCAGTTTCTTTTGCCGCTTGAGCAATTGCTAGGGAAACAGGAATTTCATCCATCCTAATTTTTAAAGTCGTCAGATCTCTGTTTACAACGCCATATTGTTTAAACTTACTTCTTAACCATTTTTTTTCTGACTCTGTATTATTATTTTTATTTAAAATTACGAATAATTTTTTTCTATCTAATTTTATCCTTGTATTTTCTTCTAAAATTAATGGTAAAACTATTTGAATAAATAATTCTTTCCTTTTTTTTGTATTTTCAATTGATTTAATCTCTTTTGGTAAAAGGTCAATCTTTACTGGTTTAACAGTTTTTTCAGTTCTTATGTCTTTTAATTTAAAATCGTTATCTTTGTAAATCTGCTCTAACGTTGATGCTTTAAATCTTACAACGCCATCTGGGATTTCGTCAAAATTAAAAATATCTATAAATAAATCTGTAAATTTTATTGTTTCACTTTCAGCTTTATTATTTTTTACCTCAATTTCATTTCCTTCTAAAGTTTTTTCAAAATTCAATTTGGAATTATTTTCAACAATTTCATTGGCAGTAAAAACTTTTGAAAATATCTTAATTGTATTTGGCATAAGTCCAAAGAAAAGTATTAAAAAGACACTCGTTAAAGAAGTATAATAAAATCCTTTTAATTTACTTTTAAAAAATGATGAAGAATTTTTTCTATATATTTTGTAACCTCTTTCTAAAAGAATTTTTTTAATTTTAACCAAATTAAAATTATTATTTTTCATTTCAATTAATTTTATACGATTCTAATTAAATTTTAGATAGCTATTACTTCTTTAATTTCAGGGATATAATGACATAATAAATTTTGTACACCTTGTTTTAATGTCATAGTTGAACTAGGACAACCTGAACAACTCCCTTGTAAATTAACTGTTACTACGCCATCTTTATATTCTTTAAATTTAATATCCCCACCATCTTTGGCGACTGCTGGACGCACTTTTGTCTCTAAAATTTTTATTATTTTTTTTTCTACTTCTAATAAAGAATTATCATTAGAGTTTATTGTGGTGCTATCAATTACAATTTCGTTACCATTAGAGTAATAATCATTAATAAAAGAAATAATTATATGTTTTAAATCTTCCCATTCTGTTTTTTCATGCTTATTTACAGATAAGAAATTATCAGCTAAAAAAATTGACTTTACGCCATTAATGGAAAGAATATTTCTAATCAATTCATTATTAGTTTCACTTTTATTACTTATTTCTAAGGATGCATCATTCGAAACCTTTTTGCCTGGTAAAAATTTTAAAGAATTTGGATTGGGTGTATTTTCAGTTTGTACGAACATTCTATTTATGTAAATACTATATCAAATATTTAAAGAGTAAAAGAGTATATGTTAAATTAAAATCCAATAATTTTCTTCATTTCATGGACTTTTTTTGAGGCAATTGTTTCAGCTTTTTCTCCTCCTGTTTTTAGAATATTGTCAATGAAGTTATTATCTTTTTGTAGTTTATTTATCTCGTTTGAAATAGGAGTAATTTTTTCTACAACTAATTCTGTTAGATTTTTTTTAAATTCAGAAAAATTTTTACCACTAAATTCATTAATCGAATTTTGTAAACTTTGGTTACTTAAACTTGAATATATTCCTAATAGATTTTCTGCCTCAGGTCTATTTGCTAAATCTTTTTCATTATTTGGTAATGGTTGCGTGTCTGTCTTAGCTTTTCTTATTTTATTTACAATTTCGTCTTTACTATCTGTTAAATTTATTCTGCTTAAATCTGAAGGATCAGATTTACTCATTTTATTGGTGCCATCCTTTAAACTCATGATTCTTGCAAAATTTTTTTGAATTAATGGATCTGGGACTTTAAAAAAATCTGGAACGTTAAAATCTAAATTAAACTTTTGAGCAATATCTCTCGTCAATTCTAAATGCTGTTTTTGATCTTCTCCAACTGGAACATGTGTTGAATCATATAATAGAATATCTGCTGTCATTAAAACTGGATAAATATATAAACCAACACTTGCCTTTTCTTTATCTTTGCCTGCTTTTTCTTTAAATTGTGTCATCCTATTCAACCATCCCATACGTGCTACACATCCAAGTATCCAAGATCCTTCAGAATGTGCGGGAACAATTGATTGATTAAATATAATGCTTTTATTGTGATCTAGACCGCTCGCCAAGAAAACAGCCGTGGTTTCTCTAATATTATCTTTTAACTTTTTTGGATCTTGTTTTATTGTAATTGCATGTAAATCAACTACACAATAAACGCATTCATTATCATCATGATTTTGAAGCTCAACAAAATTTTTTATAGCTCCAAGATAATTTCCCAAATGCAAATTTCCAGTTGGCTGGACACCAGAAAAAATTTTTTTACTCATTAGTTAATACTTTAGTTTAATATCCGATATTTTGAAAGTCTTAGTAAATATTGAAATAACAACATAGATAATTAAAGTTATAATTACTAATAAAATCATTGTTATTAGTTTATTTCCACTTTCATAACTTAAATTTTCATTAAAATAATTGACTAAACTATAAAATATAAAAGAACTTAAAGCTGTTGATATAATTATTTTAAAAAATTTAACTAAAAAATTTTTATTCAGTGAAAAATATTTTTTATTTATTAAAACAACTAAAAGTATTAAAGCATTAAACCAGGAAGATATGGTTGTAGCTATCGGCACAATTATAAATCCAATTTTATTGAAAAAATAAACACTAATAAAAATATTTAAAAATACAGAAAATAATGAAATCAGAAATGGAGTCTTTGTATTGTGTCTTGCAAATAAAAAACTGGAAAAAATTTTAATAAATGAAAATGCGGGCAAACCTAAAGCAAAATAAAATAATGCTTTTGCAGAGTTTTTTACACTTAAAATATCAAACGATCCATATCCAAATAATGAAGAAGTGATTTCCTCTGATGCTATCAATAAAGCAATGCCTGCTGGTAAACTTAAAAATAAACACAATTCTAAAGATTTATTTTGAATAAAATTTATTTTAGTTTTATTTTTAGATTGAATGTGCTTACTTAAGTTAGGCAATACAACTGTACCAATAGCAATCCCAGCTATAGCTAAATTAATTTGATAAATTCTGTCTGCATAATAAAGGTAAGATACTGCACTAGCTTGAAATGAAGCAATTATTGTTCCAACTAAAATATTTATTTGAGTTACACCAGATGAAAAAATACTTGGTAGTAATTTTTTAAAAAACAATTTTATCTTTGAGTTGATATTAATTTTTAAAGAAAATTTTGGAATATAAAATTTTCTAGTATAATAAATAAGAAAGAACAATTGTAAAAGACCAGCTAAAGTTACAGCATATGAAAGATAAAAAACTAGTTGATCATTTAAATAATTTCCAAATAACAAAATTATAATTAATAATATATTTAAAATTATTGGAGCCGCCGCTGCAGCTGCAAAATGATTATGTGAATTAAGTATTGCAGAGAAAAAAGAAGCAAGGCTAACAAAAAGTAAAAAGGGAAATGTAATTCTAGTAAGTGTAATAGTTAAATCAAGTTTATCTAAATTTTCATTAAATCCTGGTGCAATTATAAATACAAATCCAGGCATGAATATTTCAATAACAAATACTATAAAAAGAAGTGATATAAAAAGTAAGTTAAAAATTTCACTTGCAAATTTTTTAGCTCTTTGTTTTCCATTTACTAACTCTGACGAATAACTTGGAATAAAAGCAGCATTAAATGCTCCTTCTGAAAACAATCTTCTAAAAGTATTGGGAATTCTAAATGCAACAAAGAAAGCGTCAGCAATTGGTCCGGATCCTAGAAATATTGCAATAAGAACATCTCTTATATATCCCAATAATCTACTAACTAAAGTAAAGAAGCTGAAGGTACCTGTTGACTTAATTAGGTTCATAAATCATACTAGTCTTAAATTTGCTCCATTTGTATATCTAATTACATAAAATGAAAAAAAAGAAAATTGAACATTATTCAGATAAAGAGGCTTTAGAATTTCACGCTAATATTAAGTCTGGAAAGATTGAAATAATTTCATCAAAACCAATGACCACAAAAAGAGATTTAGCATTAGCTTATTCTCCTGGTGTAGCGGCGCCTGTAAAGGCAATTTTTAAAAATCCGGACCTCGCATATGATTATACAACAAAAGGAAATTTAGTAGCTGTTATAAGTAATGGTTCGGCTATTTTAGGCCTTGGTAATCTTGGAGCATTAGCTTCCAAGCCTGTAATGGAGGGAAAAGCTGTATTATTTAAAAGATTTGCAGATATAGATGCTATTGACCTTGAAATAGATTCGAGCGATCCAGATGAGATTATTAATTCAATAAAAAATTTTTCTAAAAGTTTTGGAGGAATAAATTTAGAAGATATTGCTGCTCCAAACTGTTTTATAATTGAGGAAAAACTTAAAGAAATATTAGACATTCCTGTATTTCATGATGATCAGCATGGTACAGCAATAATCACATATGCTGCATTAACGAACGCAATAGATATTGCAAAGAAAGATATTAAAAAAATTAAAGTAGTTGTTAATGGAGCTGGAGCATCAGCGATGGCATGTACAAATCTATTTAAAAATTCAGGAGTTCCACAAAAAAATATTACTATGCTCGATAGGAAAGGAGTTATACATAAAGGAAGAGATGATTTAAATCGGTGGAAGTCGTCTCAAGCCATAGAAACAAAAAATAGAACCCTAGAGGATGTAATTAATAATGCAGATGTTTTTTTGGGATTATCTTCTGCAGGTGCTTTAAAAAAAGAGATGGTAAAAAAAATGGCAAAAAATCCAATTATATTTGCTTGTGCTAATCCTGATCCAGAAATCACTCCTGAAGAGGTGGAAGAAATAAGAAGCGACGCAATCATCGCAACTGGAAGATCTGATTATCCAAATCAAGTTAATAATTTAATTGGTTTCCCATATATATTTAGAGGAGCTTTAGATGTAAGAGCCAAAACAATTAATGAAGAAATGAAAGTTGCTGCCGCAAATGCAATAGCATCCTTGGCTAGAGAAAGAGTTCCTGACGAGGTAGCTGCTGCAATGGGTGGGGATAGACCTACTTATGGAAAAGATTATATTATCCCATCTACTTTTGATCCAAGATTGATTAGTGTAATTCCTGTGGCTGTAGCAAAAGCAGCAATTAAAACTGGAGTAGCAAGAAAAAAAATAGAAAATTTTGATACTTACGCAGAACAATTAAAACAAAGATTAGATCCTTCAGTCACTATAATGCAAGGTATAAATTCTCAAATTAAAAAAAAACAACAAAGAGTGGTGTTTGCCGATGGAGAAGATAAAAACACTTTAAAAGCAGCAATTGCATTTAAAAGCAGTGGTTTAGGTATACCAATTTTAGTTGCTAAAGAAAAAGTAGTCAAACAAAGATTAAAAGACATTGGTTATAGCGAAAATTTTAATATTGAGATTGTTAATTCAAACTTAAAAGAAAAAAGAGAGCAATATGTAAAACATATATTTAAAAAATTACATAGAGATCAAGGTTTTCTTGAAAGAGATTGTGACAGGATGATTAGAAACGATAGAGTAGTTTGGGGATCTTGCATGGTTTCATGTGGTGATGCAGATGCTATGGTAACAGGTAATACTAGAAGATATGGTCAATCATTAGAAAAAGTGCTGAAAGTTGTAGATTCAAGACCAGGTGAAATAATGTTTGGTTTAAACATGGTTGTTAGTAAAGGGAGAACAGTATTTATTGGTGATACAACTGTTCATGAATATCCTAGTTCGTCTCAAATGGCTGAAATTGCAATATCTGCAGCTAGAGTTGTTAGACTTTTTGGCTTTGATCCAAAGATTGCATTTCTTTCACACTCTACATTTGGTCAACCAATAACAAGTAGAACAAAACATATTAGAGATGCAGTTGAAATTCTTAAACAAAAAAAGGTAGATTTTAAATTTGATGGGGACATGCAGCCAGATGTAGCTTTAAATGAAGAATATAAAGAACTGTATCCATTTTCTGAAATAGTTGGAAAGGCGAACGTACTAATTATGCCAGGACAACATAGCGCAACAATTTCATATAAAATTATGAAAACATTAGGAGGTGCAACAGTAATTGGACCTTTGCTTATAGGGCTTGGACAAGCAATAGAAATTGCACCTTTAAGATCTTCCACTTCTGATATTTTGAATTTAGCTTCTGTAGCTGCTTATTCTGCAGGTGTTATTAATTATAGTAAAAAAAATTAATTTTTTTGAATTCTTAAATCTTCAACTAGTAGAATGCTTGCTATAACATCCTCAACATCAAGTATTCCTTTTGCTTCTTTTATAACTTCTTCTCTTTCATCTTTAGTTTCAGAAATTCCATAAATATAAATTTTTTTCTTATAAGTATCGATACTATAGTTTGCTGATTTAATTTTCTTACTAAAAATTAAAGCAGTTCTTAACTGTGAGGTAATTAAAACGTCCTTAGCAGATTGTTTAAAATTAAATTTTTCTTTAATTTTTAAATCATTTTTAACTGACCTTGCTCCTTTTGTTTCCCAAGCTAATTTAGTAATTTTTAATTTTTCCTCGGGATTATCTACTTTGCCAGTTATAAATATTCTTCCATCTAATACTTGGGTACTTACTGTTATAAAATAATTTTTATTTATCAGCAACAATCTTGCATCTATACTTTTATCAATAATACTATCATCAATTTGAGTTCCTAATGTCCTTGGATCAAAAGCAATACTAACACCAGTTCCAAAAACTCCTTTTGAAGAGGCTCCCACACATCCATTTATAAATAATAGGATTAAAATAAATTTTAATAGTTTAATTTTCATTTTTAATTTTTAAACAATAAGTATAGATCTTTTTTTTTGAAAATTTTTTCCCCTCACTTATTAAATTAACAATTTCTTTTATAGTTAATTTATTAATTAGTTTATTTATTTTTTTTTTATCAGATTCGCTAAGAATATTCGAAGTATTTTTTTGACTTTTTAATTCTGAAATTACAACAGTGATTTCACCTTTTAAATTATTAAATAATTCAAGTTTATCCACTGATGAACGATGGTATTCCTCATAAAATTTAGAAATTTCTTTACAAATAACAATATCTCTTCCAGAAAAATATTTCTTAATAATATTGATTGATTTATTAATTTTTTTTGCAGATACAAAAAAAACAATCGATGAATTTAAAATAGATAGCATTTCAAATTTCTCTTTAATTACAGAATTCTTTTCAGGAAAAAAACCGTAAAAATAATATTGATCGGAAAATCCACTTACTGAAACTGCGGCTGATACAGCAGAAGGGCCTGGTATAGGAAATACATCGATTTTTTGATTTATACACTCATCAATAAGTATTTTTCCCGGGTCAGATATAACAGGAGTACCAGCATCTGAAATAATAGAAACTATTTTATTTGAATTCAAAAAGTTAATAATTTTTTGAATATTCTTTTTTTCATTAAACTTATGATTTGAAATTAAATTTGATCTTATGTTGTATCTCGATAATAATTTTATTGAAACTCTTGTATCTTCACATAAAATATAGTCTGATTTATTCAATACCTCTAAAGCACGTAGTGTAATATCGCCTAAATTTCCAATCGGAGTGGAAACAACATATAAACCACTTTTAAAATTATTTATATTTTTGTGAGATTGTGGATTCATTATTTTAATTGATTATAATAATAACATTAAAATGAAAATAATTGTTCAATTTATTCTTTTAATTTTTTTAACCTTATTTTTTAATGTTGAAAAAAGCTTTTCTGAAGAAAAAATTAAGATTGGTTTAGTTGTACCTTTAACAGGAGAATATAAGGAAATTGGTGAGTCAATATTAAACTCTACCAGATTAGCAATTAATAAAATCAATGATAAAAAAATTATAATTATTCCAAGAGACACAAGATCAAATCCGGAGATTACTTTAAAAGTCTCAAAAGAACTTTATGAACTTGGGGTTAAAATAATTATAGGCCCTGTATTTAATAAAAATTTAATTTATTTAGAGGAACTTAATGAAGTAATCTTTTTATCATTAACAAATAAAATTTTGGATAATCCTAAAAATATAATAACAGCTGGAATAAATGCTGTATCCCAAATTAACACTATAAAAGAATTTCAAAAAAAGTATGAAATTAAGAGAAGTATATTTTTAATCCCTAACTCTAATTATAAAAGTGAAATTCAAAATGCAATAAAAAAAACAAAAATAAAACTTAAAGATACTTTCATTTATGATGTAGACCCAACTTTATTAACTGCTCAAATTGAAAAATTAACTAGATATCCTCAAAGAAAACAACAACTAAAGGATGAAATAAAAAGATTAGAAAATTCAAACGAAATTAATAAAGAAAAAAAAATATCGCGTTTAGAGAAAAAAGATACATTAGGGGGTATTAATTTTGATTCTGTAATAATTGCTGATTTCGATGAAAGTCTAAAAAGTGTAACAACTTCTCTGCTTTATACCGATATATCTTCTAAAAGAATACATTATATCACTCTTAATCAATGGTTTGATAAATCATTAATAAATGAAAAATCTTTACAGCCAATTTATTTTCCTTCAATAAATAAAGATAATTATGATGAATTTACTAAAGAATATTTTAACATTTATAACAAATATCCAAATCAAATATCATTTTTAAGTTATGATTTAGTTGGTTTAGTTTACTATTTAATCTATCAAAACAAATTTAAAGTGGATGATAAAATTTTTTATAAAAAAAATAAGTTTAAAGGTAAAGTTGGTATATTTGAAATAAATAAAAATAAAATTAATCACATTCTTAATTTTTATGTCGCTGAAGATGAAAATTTTAAAAAAATTTTTTAATTTTTTTAAAGGCTATAAATCTATGATCAATTTTGTACTTTTTTGAAGGTTTCATTTGCCCAAAAGTAATATTATAATTTTTTGGTATAAATATTGGATCATACCCAAAACCATTATTTCCTTTTTTTGTCCTAGAAATTGATCCTTCTACCTGGCCTTTAAAAGAAACAAATTTGTTATTTGGCCAATAGATTGAGAGAGCACATTTAAATTTTGCTCTTTGTTTTTTTTTAAACCAAAATTTATTTTTTTTATTTAACTCTTTATAAATTTTTTTAATTGCTAAATTAAAATTACTTTCCTTCCCCCCCCATCTAGCTGAATAAATTCCTGGAGCACCATTTAGCAAATCAATTTCAAGACCAGAATCATCAGCTAAACAAATTATTTTAGACTTTTTTGAAAAATATTTTGCTTTAATTAAGGAATTTTTCTCAAATGATTTACCATTTTCCTTGGGACTCTTTAAATGAAGGTCTTTAGGGAAGAAAATATCAAGGTTTTTTGGTAGTAGATCTCTAATTTCCTTTATTTTGCCCTGATTATTAGAGCCAATTAATAACTTTAATATTTTTTTTCTTCGCATCTGGAAATTATGATTTTTCTTACCATATAGGTTGTTATGGAAAAAAAAGAAAACTTACAAGAAAATTCTGAAAATTCAGATCAACAAGAAAAGTCAAAAAATGACGAAAATGAAACAAAGTCAAATTTAGAAACAGCAGATTCTAACAAAGAAGAAAATAAAGAATTATCAGCAGAAGATAAAATTAAGGAATTAGAAGATAAATTAATTAGAACATTTGCTGAAATGGAAAATCAAAGAAGAAGATTTGAAAAAGAAAAGGAAGATGCTTTTGAATATGGTGGATTTTCGTTTGCAAAAGAAACTTTAAATTTAATTGATAACTTAGAACGTTCAACAATTTCTTTAGAAAATGATGGAAAGTTAAAAAATACAGACGCATTAAAAAAAGCTATTGAGCATTTAGATATTATTTACAAAGATATGATTTCAATATTGAAAAAAAATAATATTGAAGAAATAAAGTCAATAGATCAAAAGTTAGATCCAAATTTACACCAAGCGATGTTGGAAATTGAGGATGAAAATAAAGAACCTGGAACTGTAGTAAAAGAAATACAGAAAGGTTTTATGATGAAAGATAGACTGCTAAGACCATCATTAGTGGCCGTATCAAAAAAGCCAATTAAAGAAGAAGAAAAATCCAAGGTTGATGAAAAAGATAAGAAAAATCAGCCAAAAACAGGAGAAAATTAATTATAAGAAGAACTTGTACTGAGGAAATTAACACATATATGAAAGAGAAATAATAATTATGAGCAAAGTAATAGGAATAGATTTAGGAACTACAAATTCATGTGTATCTATAATGGAAGGTACACAACCAAAAGTATTAGAAAACGCTGAGGGAGCAAGAACAACTCCTTCGGTAGTTGCATTTACTGATGGTGAAGAAAAATTAGTAGGACAACCAGCAAAAAGACAAGCTGTTACTAACCCTGAAAATACTATTTTTGCAGTTAAAAGATTAATAGGAAGAAATTTTGAAGATCCAACTGTAAAGAAAGATATTGAGTCAACTCCATTTAAAATAGTTAATTCTGACAATGGAGATGCTTGGATTGAAGCAAAAGGAAAAAAATATTCTCCTTCTCAAATTTCAGCTTTTATTTTACAAAAAATGAAAGAAACTGCTGAAAAATATCTTGGTCAAGAAGTTACAAAGGCAGTAATTACTGTTCCAGCATATTTTAATGACGCACAAAGACAAGCAACTAAAGATGCAGGAAAAATTGCTGGTCTTGAAGTGTTAAGAATAATTAATGAGCCAACTGCAGCTTCTTTAGCCTATGGATTAGATAAGAAAGCGAATAAGAAAATTGCTGTATATGATCTTGGTGGTGGAACGTTTGATGTTTCTATTTTAGAACTAGGTGATGGAGTGTTTGAAGTTAAATCAACTAATGGTGATACATTTTTAGGCGGTGAAGACTTCGATAATACGATTGTCGACTACTTATTAAGTGAATTTAAAAAAGAAAATGGAATTGATCTAAAATCAGATAAACTTGCTTTACAAAGATTAAAGGAAGCAGCTGAAAAGGCAAAAATTGAATTATCATCAACTACACAAACAGAAATAAATTTACCATTTATTACTGCAGATAAAACAGGTCCAAAACATATTAACCTTAAAATGACTAGAGCAAAATTAGAAGCTTTGGTAGAAGATTTAATTTCTAGAACTATACCACCTTGCAAAACTGCTCTTAAAGATGCGGGACTTTCTCCAAGTGAAGTGGCTGAAATAATATTAGTTGGTGGGATGACTAGAATGCCAAAAGTAATTGAGGAAGTTAAAAATTTCTTTGGTAAAGAACCTAATAAGAGTGTTAACCCAGATGAAGTTGTTGCAATGGGAGCAGCTATTCAAGCTGGTGTGCTTCAAGGTGATGTAAAAGATGTATTATTGTTAGATGTAACTCCGTTGTCATTAGGTATTGAGACTTTAGGAGGAGTTTCTACAAAATTAATAGAAAAAAACACAACAATCCCAACTAAGAAAAGTCAAGTTTTTTCAACCGCAGAAGATAATCAGCCCGCAGTATCAATTAGAGTTTTACAGGGTGAAAGAGAAATGGCTACAGATAACAAAAGTCTTGGGAACTTCGAGTTAGTGGGACTAGCCCCAGCTCCAAGAGGCATGCCTCAAATTGAAGTTACCTTTGATATTGATGCTAACGGAATTGTCAATGTTTCTGCTAAAGACAAAGGAACTGGAAAAGAACAAAAAATTCAAATTCAAGCTTCTGGTGGATTGAGTGAAGATGAAATTAGTAAAATGGTTAAGGAAGCAGAAGCTAATAAAGAAACAGATAAAAAAAAAAGAGAGGCTGTCGACGCAAGAAATCAAGCTGAAACATTATTACACTCTACGGAGAAGAGCTTAAAAGAACACGGAAGCAAAGTTTCTGATGCTGACAAAAAAGCAATTGAAGATGCATCCGCAAATTTAAGAAATTCATTAAAAGGAACAGATATTGAAGATGTCAAAAAGAAAACTCAAGATTTAGTACAAGCTTCAATGAAATTAGGTGAAGCAGTCTACAAATCTCAACAAAGTGCTAAACCTGGTGATGCACCAAAAGATGCTAAAGAAGAAGGAAAAAAAGACGATAACGTTGTTGATGCAGACTTTGAAGAAGTAAAAGACGATAATAAAGAGAAAAGCGCCTAAACTAACAACTGTTTGTCTATAACTAGTTATGGCAAGAAGAGATTATTATGACGTCTTAGGTGTTAACAAAAATTCCACCCCAGACCAAATTAAATCAGCATATAGAAAGCAAGCAGTTAAACATCATCCAGACAAAAATAAAGGTGATAAAGCTGCCGAAGATAAATTTAAAGAAGCCTCTGAAGCATATCATGTGCTGTCAAACTCAGAAAGAAAACAAAGCTATGATAGCTTTGGACACGCTGCTTTTGAAAATGGAGGTGGTGGTAGAGGTGGATTTAGTAATTTCGATTTTTCAAATTCATTCTCAGATATTTTTGAAGATTTTTTTAGTGAAGGTTTTGGAGGAGATAGTAGAAGAAGCAGAAGATCAAATTTTAGAGGATCTGATTTAAAATATGATCTATCAATAAATCTTGAAGAGGCATTTACTGGTAAAAAACAAGATATTAAATTTTCAACTTCTGAAAAGTGTAATACATGCAGTGGTTCAGGAGCAAAACCAGGATATGATATTGGATCTTGCTCAATGTGTGGTGGTCATGGTCAAGTTAGATCAAGTCAAGGTTTTTTTACTGTTCAACAAACTTGTCCTCAATGCTCAGGAACTGGAGAAGAGATAACCAACCCATGTAGGGAATGTGGAGGACAAGGCAAAAAGCAAGCATCAAAAAGACTTTCAGTTACAATTCCAAAAGGAGTTGATGATGGAACTAGAATTAGATTAGCTGGAAAAGGAGAAGTAGGATCTAGAGGTTCTAAAAATGGAGATCTTTATTTATTTATCAACGTAAATTCACATGATCTTTTTAAGAGATCAGATGAAAATTTATTTTTTGAGTTTCCAGTATCAATTACAGATGCTGCTTTAGGAACTTTTATTGAAATACCAACAATTGATGGCGGAAAAGCAAAAATTAAAATTCCTGCTGGAACACAAAGTGGAAAACAATTTAGATTAAAAGGTAAAGGAATGCCATATATGAGAGGAAGTGGATTTGGTGATCTTTATGTACAAGTAAACACTGAAGTTCCAGTATCATTAAACAAAGAACAAAAAGAATTGCTTGAAAAATTTAGAGAAATTGAAAACAAAAAATCAAACCCAAGTATCAAAAAATTCTTTCAAAAAGCTAAAAATTTCTGGAAAAATTAAATAGTTATACAATTACT
>LWDU01035567.1_pt1 | contig 16679 bp, 11 predicted proteins | sample 727161 | NCBI WGS metagenome assembly LWDU01 (sample SAMN04566230, study PRJNA314399) | hydrothermal vent metagenome | isolation source: deep sea hydrothermal plume seawater | place: Mexico: Gulf of California, Guaymas Basin | collected 2004-07-11
TGGGTCGTAAAGTCCGGCACTTCTTCGACGCGATTCAGGCACAGTACCAGTGCGACTTTCCCGGATAATGATTCCAGAATATCTCGAACCTTCGGTACGGTCTGGATATCCAGCCCTTCAAAGGGTTCATCCAGCACCAGCACTTGCGGCTGGCTGGTCAGCGCCCTGATCAGCAGGACTTTCCTGGTCTCACCTGTCGATAATTTCCGGAAGCCGCGTTCCAGCAGTGGGCGCATGCCCAGGGTTTCAATCAGCCGATCCAGCAGGACGGGATCTTTCGAATCTTCTGACAACATCTCATGCACGGGCGTGCCGTCATCGACCTCGTCGGTCAGGTCACTCTCATCGCGCTGGCGTTCTCGCTGGATAAGCCGTGATTGTTCTTCCAGGGAAACTACTGCAACCCGTGACCCAGATTTGAAATCACCGCTCGCAACAGGGAATTCCCCCGTCAGCGCCGCACCAAGGGCTGACTTGCCCGAACCATTCGGTCCCACAACAACCCAGGTCTGACCTGATTCAATATGCCAGCTGAGTGCAGCCAGCGAAAACTTGTCGCTGACCCTGATATCACACTGTGAAAACCGGATCATCCGGTATTAGCCCTGCCCCCTAAACGATGCGTTGCATCGCCCCCATGTAGCCGCGCAGTACCTGGCCTATCTGCTCAACGCTATGGCTCCTGATCTCTGCATTGACTTCAATCAGTCGCCGGTTGTCGACACTGTCGTCGTTCAAGCCAAGCCCCCGACCAATCACATCAGCATCCTGATGCTTCATGAAATCCTGCAATAGCGGGAAGCAGGCATGGTTAAACAGGTAGCAACCGTACTCAGCCGTATCAGAGATCGTGCGGTTCATTTCGAAAAGTTTCTTCCGGGCAATCGTGTTGGCAATTAAAGGCGTTTCATGGAGAGATTCGTAGTATGCGGACTCTTCCTTGATGCCAGCAGAAGTCATTACTTCATAGGCCAGCTCAACACCGGCCTTCACCATGGCAACCATCAGGATGCCATGGTCGAAATATTCCTGTTCTGAAATTTCATCTGCTGTGACATCAGTCGTTTCGAACGAGCTCTTACTGGTGTCCGCTCTCCAGCCCAGCAGCTTGTCATCATCATTGGCCCAGTCTTCCATCATTCCAGATGAAAAAGTGCCCGTCATGATGTCGTCCATATGCTTTTCATAGAGAGGGCGCATCAAAGCTTTCAGCTCTTCCGCCAGCTCATACGCGCGGAGCTTCGCCGGATTGGATAGCCTGTCCATCATATTGGTGACACCACCATACTTGAGGGCTTCGGTGACGGTTTCCCAACCGTACTGTACAAGCTTAGAGGCATAGGCTTTGTCCACACCCTTCTCAACCATCTTGTCAAAACAAAGCAGCGAACCTGTTTGCAGCATGCCGCAAAGAATCGTTTGCTCACCCATGAGGTCAGACTTCACTTCGGCAACGAATGACGACAACAAGACGCCCGCCCGGTGGCCTCCGGTACCTGCGGCATAGGCTTTCGCAATCGCCATGCCTTCGCCACCTGGGTCGTTATCTTCATGGACTGCAATCAGGGTAGGAACGCCGAAACCACGCTTGTACTCTTCCCTGACTTCAGTACCCGGACATTTCGGTGCCACCATGACGACCGTGATGTCTTCACGGACTTTCATTCCCTCTTCGACAATGTTGAAACCATGGGAATATGAAAGACAGGCGTTTTCTTTCATGAGCGGCATGATCTCTGTCACAACCGCCGTGTGCTGCTTGTCTGGAGTCAGATTCAGGACAAGGTCAGCCGTGGGAATGAGTTCTTCGTAGGTACCTACTGTGAAACCATTCTCGGTGGCATTCTTCCAGGAATCCCTCTTCTCATCGATAGCCGATTGCCGGAGTGTATAGGACACATCCAGGCCACTATCGCGAAGGTTTAGACCCTGGTTCAGCCCCTGGGAGCCACAACCAATAACTACCAGCTTCTTTCCTTTCAGGTAATTAGCTTCATCCGCAAACTCCGCGGGATCCATAAATTCACATTTCCCCAGTTGGGCTAGCTGTTGCCTGAGAGAAAGCGTGTTGAAATAGTTTGCCATGATACGGTCCACTCCTGGGATGAAGGTTGACGGGTTTTCGAGGTGCGTACTCTAGTTGATATCCCGTTTTTCGTAAAATGAAATAAGCGCGATAAAGCCTTGCGAAATCAGCAATCTGACCGTCAGGCGGCTAAAACGTATAGGAAAACGAAAGAGATCCATAAGAGTGTGATGAACCCTGGCCTGAAAACTCTTTGGTGCGAAAGATCTGGGCGTAGGACAGGCGCCCGCCACCAATGATATAGGCAATCCCCAGGGCCGCATCGGCAACAATCGATTCTTTCGTGACCGAGTGGCTGTTCTTGAAGCTATTTCCGTCCAGGAATATATCGCGGCCAACAAGACGTATATCAAACGACGCAAAGGCATGTAGACCCCACTTTTTCTCACCAACGAAACGCGGATCCCAGGTGGAATCTGGCGTCGAATTTTGTCCTCCAGGCCGGATCGCACTCGTGCCAAAATCATCGGGTAGCGCCCAGCCAATTCGAACTTCAGCACCAGCATTCAGGTGGCTGCTAACATTGCCCAGCGACAACCCAGTGTGGGTAATTGCGTCATAGCCGAATCGTGTTTCAGGGTTGATGCGCCTCCACTTCTGCTTGTGCTCCCAGGTTGCCACAATGCCAGGTTCATTCCGGAGTTGGTTATCCCAACCTTTGAATTTCTCAAAACCACGAAGATCGTGGATAAAATCCTGAGCCTCCTGCCCGTAGGCTCCTGGGCCTACTATGCCTAGCTGTACTTCAAGTGTATCGAGCTGGTCTTCTGCGCGGGTCTGGTAGCCAAGCCCTAGAAATAGCCAGGCGGCATAAGGCCGATCGTCTTCTATCAGATTGGTTTCATTCAGGTCCTGGGGTGTATAGATCTGCTGCCCAAACGTCATGGTGACATTTCTTTTCAGCCCCTCGTGGGATTGATGAAAGAACGTCAGGTTACGATTCAATCGACGAACCCAGGCAGGGAGTTCTTCACTTTCCACATAATCGCTGATATCCGGAGATACCCAGGAAAGCTGGATACCGCTCGTATAATCCTGGTCAGTTTCCGAGAACAGGTCGTTTTCGACATACAGGTTAAGCGTCCACTCTTCCCGCTGATCCCTGTCTGCGCGAACGGTCCAGGAAAGGAACAGCGACAAGAACAGTAACGAACTAACCCATCGGGTAGCGATGTTCGAGTGACACTTCATCTATTTTCTTATTGGCATCAGTGCTAATGGTCAGATGCGCGGCTTTGATAATGTCATCCATCTGGTCGGGGTGCGTCGCGCCCACAATTGTAGAGGCAACAAAATCGGCTTGCTTACTCCAGGCGGTTGCAAGGGTAACGACAGAAACGCCTTCTTGCTTCGCGATGTCCATAAATGCCCTGGTTGATGCGATAGACTTATCATTAACAAACCGCTGCGCCATCACCTGTTGACGTTCACCTGCATTCAGGTAATTGGTAAACCGCGCGCCTTCGGGTCTTCCACCGTCGTTGTATTTGCCGGTCAACACGCCACCCGCCAGGGGTGAATAAGGGATCAGGCTTACCTGCTCTTGCCGGCAGGCTTGCGCCAATTCATCTTCAAAACGGCGATTGTTCAAGCTGTAATTATTTTGAATCGTCTCGTAGCGGGCAAGTCCATGCAGCTCTGATACCCCAAGGCTCTTCGTCAGCCCCCAGGTTGTTTCGTTACTACAGCCGATAATCCTGACTTTCCCTGCCTGAATCAGTTCATCTAACGCAGCCAGGGTTTCTTCGTAGGGCATGTCATGATCAGGCCAGTGGGTCTGGTACAGATCAATATAGTCAGTCTGCAGCTTCTTCAGGCTGCCTTCGAAGGCCCTGACTATATTGTGACGATCAAGTGTCGTCATTCCTTCACGCACGGCGGCCCGTATCCAGCCATGACTGGGTCCGGCGACCTTTGTCGCCAGAATGATCGCATCCCTGGGTTTGGTCTTCAGCCACCGGCCAACGATCTCTTCCGTGCGCCCGACATAACCGGGATCTGGAGGTACCGGATACATCTCTGCGGTATCAAAAAAGTCGATACCCGCATCAAACGCTTTATCCATAATCTTAAAGGCTGTTTTCTCGTCTGCGCCGGTACCGAATGTCATGGTGCCCATACAAATATCCGAGACGACAATGCCGCTTCGACCCAATCGATTTCTATTCATCTTGCTTCCTTAACTTTCAACAAGTCGCGGCGAGTGCTGAGTTCGGGCTAGTGTTTCGCTGCTTGTAATGCACAACCCTCAATGGTGACTCTGTGCATGACCCTGCGTTGCCCCGGGTAATCGTTCTGTGCGAAATGCCACGTGGCTCGGTTGTCCCAAAAGGCAACGGAACCATTTTCCCATTTAAACCGCGTTATGTTTTCATCGGCTATCGCCCGCCCATACAGATAGGCGAGGAGTGGCGCTGATTCTTCATCTGTCCAGCCATCAAAACGCAGCGTAAAGCCGGCGTTCACATAAAGCGCCTTGCGACCACTTAGTGGGTGGCTGATGACAACCGGATGTATCGGATCTTCCATCTCAAGCGCCGCCCCAGCATTTCCGATCCTGCTGCTTGCAGACCCAGTGGTTTCGTATTCTCCCTTTGGGCCAAAGACGTGCTTGGCTGAATGAACCGCAGACAGTCCTTCAAGGGTTTCTTTCAAACCATCAGACAGACTGTCATAGGCTTTATACATACTGGTGAACCAGGTATCACCACCTGACGCTGGTAATTCCCTTGCCACCAGAATAGAACCAAGCGCGGGTTCCTGGTCATAGGAATGATCTGTGTGCCACCCGCCGCCGATGTTCGCGATCTGGTCTGGCTCTTTACTCACCATCGCGATTTGAGGGTATTCAGGGTTCGCGGCAAAGAACCGATTGACGTTGATGTCTCCGAACACCTCGGCAAGGTCAATGTGATCCGCCTCGGAGATTTTCTGGTTCCTGAAAAACACCAGACCATGCTGTGAAAAGGTCTGTTTGATGGTCTCAAGTTCCGATGAAGCCAGACCGCCAGCAATATCGACTCCCAGGATCTCAGCCCCTACACCGGGCAGCACGTTGATTGAGAGAGCCATGATTCTTATCCAGAGAGTTCCACTGGATTATGTCACAGATCTGACGGTATCTGGATGCCAGACTAACCCGGCATCTTGTAACCTGATACTGGTAGCGACAGCCCCGGCATTATGCCAAGGCCTCGAACAGCAAATGTCGTTGCCACGCTGAGCACAAGCGCGAACCCAGCTTGACTGGGACTCACATCGGTATTCCCGCCGCCTGATATGTGATCGAAATGGTAGTTAATCCCCACTTATGCATATTTTGATAATTTTAATGATATAAATATTCATAATCCCGTATTTATTCATTTATATTGATATATATAGGTTATATTCCCGTTTATAAATGTGACAATTTGTCATTTTTAAGGTACAACAGTCCCTCAAATTTTGTGCAGTTGCACAAACATCCGGATTCCCCAGAAAAACAGGAGTATTCAATGTCCGAAGCCCAGAAAATGGACACCCCCGAACAGGCAGCATTCCGCGCCCACTGTAAGCAATGGCTTGCCAACAATCACCCTGGTCGCCCAACCGTAAAATTACCCCTGGGCGCATTGGAACTTAGTGACCCGGAGGCGCTGGCCTGGCTCCAAAAATGGCAGAAGTCTGCTTATGACGCCGGACTCATTGGTTGTGATTACCCCAAGGAAGTAGGTGGCGGCGGAATGGAGAATTGCCAGTCCATTGCCAATGCAGAAATGCAGAGGGTACAGACCCCTTACCTGCCCAACATTATTGGTATGGGCATGGCCGCACCGACGGTCCTGTTCCACGCCCGCGACGAGGTAAAAGCAGAACTGCTACCAAAGCTATTCTCCGGTGAAGAAATCTGGTGTCAGGGCTTCAGCGAGCCCGGCGCGGGTTCTGACCTTGCTAACCAGCAAACTTTCGCGGAACGCGATGGCGACAACTGGGTAATCAACGGCCACAAGGTGTGGACGTCACTAGCGCATTTCGCAGAGTGGATGATCCTGCTATGCCGAACCAGCAAGGATGATAAATACAACGGGCTGTCCTACTTTGTCGTACCGATAGAAAAAGCCCTCGGCAATGGCGTGACTGTACGCCCACTTATTAAGCTAACCGGTGAAACAGGCTTCAACGAAGTCATCTTTGACAACCTGGTCGTGGATGACAGGTACAGGCTCGACGAAGTTGGCGCAGGCTGGAAAGTGGCTATGACTACCCTCGCCCATGAACGAGGCGCGGGTCCCATGACAACGCCTGCCTCTGGCGGCATGGCAGTTGAAGAGGAGGAAGGTGCACAAACAAACAGCGCAATGGCATTAATACAACTTGCGAAACAACAATACCGCAATGGTAAGACAGCGGCGGACGACCCGCTCATTCGTGATGACATTATCAAGATGATGATTCGCCAGGAAGCTTTCAGGCAAAATCAGCGTCGAGCCAGTGTCCCTTCGCTAACCGATCACCCCATGCGCATTCCATTGCAGTTCAAACTGGTCGCTACGGAAATGGCTCAGGATCTGCAGCAGGTAGCCTATGAAGTAGAAGGTGCAGCAGCAACGTTATACGTCAACGACGACAATGCACCCGTCAGTGGTCAGTGGCCACTCGCTTATATGAATTCATTCGGTATTACGATTGCAGCCGGTGCTAACGAAGTTCAACGCAACATCCTGGGCGAACGTGTCCTGGGCATGGCCAAGTCGAAGTAGGAGATAGACATGACAGAACAACCTAAAAACTTTGGCTTCGGTGAAGACGAAACCATGCTTAAAGACTCTGCACAGAAGTTCTTTGCAGACAATTGCAGCCCGGACAAAATCCACGGCCAGGTCGCTCATGACCCCAGCATCCACAGACCCATTGAAAGCATCTGGGACAAGTCCCTATGGCAACAAGTGGTAGAACTCGGATGGACCGCAGTATGCATACCCGAAGCCGCTGGCGGTATTGGTATGCCACTGGTTGCAGCAGTTGCCATTGCAGAAGAAGCCGGAAAATCAGCTTTTCCATCACCGCTCATTAGTACTTACTGCGCAACTTTCACGTTGATGGCCTGCGACACCGATTCAGCCAACAAAGCACTGGCCGATATCGCCACCGGAACTGCAACCACACTCGCCATCACCAATGAGAAAGGCTCCTGGGAGTCCGCAGACACTGACGTTTCTGTTGCCGATGGCAGGCTGACGGGTACTGCCTGGTTTGTACAGGATGCCAGGAAAGCCGATCGCTTTGTGGTCAGCGCCAAAGGCGAAAATGGTGTTGGACTGTATTTAGTCGAAGCAACTGCCGCCAACATTGACATCATTGCCGACGGCATTATTGACCTGACACGTGACCAGGCACACATCGCCTTTAACGCAGCGGAGTGTACTGAGCTCGCAGCAGAGGGCGTCGGTGACAAAGCGATCGATGCTGCTATACCATCAATCCTGACAATTGTTTCAGCTGACATGGTAGGTGCCGGCGAATGGTTGCTTCAAACCACGACTGAATACGCTAAAACACGGGTTCAGTTTGACCGGCCACTTGGATTCTTCCAGGCAGTTAAGCACCCACTGGTTAACGTGATGCTGGATATCGACAGAACCAAGTCATTAGTTTACAACTCGGCATGCGCTATTGACTCCGGCGAATCCACCACAGAACTGAACGCTCGAATGGCTAAGTCACAGGCAAGCGACATGGCAGTATTTTCGTCAAGTCGCGCTATACAATTCCATGGCGGTATTGGTTTTACCTGGGAATGCTTCGTGCATATCTTCTTTAAGAGACAGATGCACAACCATGTACTTTATGGTGATGCGAAATACCAGCGAGCCAAGCTCGCCGACATGGTGATTGGCAAAGCGGCTTAACCGCAGCTACGCAAAAAAAAGACCGGCAATTGCCGGTCTTTTTTACCAGGTATTGCAGAAAAGGCTTACCGGCCTTTGAACTCCGGTTGCTCTTTATTGACAAATGCCACTGCAGCACGCTTGTGATCTTCTGTCATGAAGGTTCGCATCATATGCGCCGCCTCCAGATCAAACACATCACTCAGCGTTGCGTTCTGGGCTGCATTCAGATTCTTCTTCATGTAACCAATCGCGACGGTTGGTAGACCTGCAAGATACTTCGCATAGGCGCGTGATTCTTCTTCAAAGGTATCCGCACCAGCGATTTTAGTCATCAGTAACAACATCAGCACCGAAGTACAGCTCACGCGCCTTTGCAGCTCCAACAAGTTGCGGCAAAAAGTACGATCCACCGTAGTCACCAGATGCGCCAATTTTGGAAAACGCCGTGGTGATCTTCGCCGTATCTAGACAAAAACGCATGTCACAAGCGAGTGCCAACGAAAGCCCTGCACCTGCAGCAGGACCAGGAATAATCGCAAGCGTTGGTTTGGGCATGACATGCAGCAAACGTGACAGCTCCATACCCTGACGCAAACCCTGGACGCGGGCTTCCAGCGACGAGGTCTCGCCGGAGGAATTTTCATTGCTGCCAGCGCCCGACGCAAAACCTTTTACGTCACCACCGGCGCAAAACGCACCACCAGCACCCGTTAACACGACACATCTCACCGCAGGATCGACCGCAGCCTTGGGAATCGCTGCCTGCATCGCAGACATCATCTCGCCGCTCATCGCATTACGCGCCTTTGGCCGATTCATGGTTAACGTCAGAATGCCGTCTTCAAACGACTCTTCAAGATCGCTCATAACTTACCTTGTTTGTTTAACAAAGCAGAGACCTTACATCAAAGCGCGTTGCGCGCCTACTCCCTCATTTTCACCAAGTCCTTAGCTCGATAAGAATCTAACACCCCATACGACCATACATTGAGTAACAATAATGCTTAGCCGATCAAGCGTCGAGTTATTCAGCGATGAGGCTACCAAGAATCAAATGGCTTACCAGAAAAAGATTCGCAAGCTGTTAGATTCCTATGTGGAACGGCACATAAAAAGTTAACCGACAATCCCATCTCGCAATACCGGAAATCTAACCTCAAAGGTGGTTCCTTGCCCACCAATCAATCGAAACGAACCCTCGAGTTGCTCTACCAGGATCGAGACGATCTCGAACCCCATGGCTCCAGCTTCCTTATTGACCTCTATAGGCAAGCCGCGACCGCTGTCGGAAACGAAAATTACACACTCTTTTGCAAGCAGATATAACTTTACTTCTACGGTCCCTGAACCATGCTGCCTACCTTCAAAACCATGAATCAGCGCGTTACTGAACAACTCATTGATAATAAGTCCGCACGGGACTGCGAGGTCGATCGCAAGATCGAACTCTCCCAACTCCTTCACCAAATTAATTTCCAGCTCTTCAGAAACCAATTTTCGGTACAGCGTCGACAAGAGTACATCGACGTACTCGCCCATTGCGACCCGTCTAACCTCTCTTGACTGATAAAGGCGTTCGTGAACTAACGCAATGGAACTGATCCTTCGCTCATTCTCACCCAGGATATTCAATATCACTGGATCAGAATATTTATCGGATTGAATACTTAACAAACTCGTTAGCGTCCCAAGGTTGTCATATACGCGATCATGAATTTCACGGAGGAGTACATCTTTCTCCGCCAGTACGGCACTGAAGTCAGTTCTTTGATCAGCATTTTTTACCAAGGCAATATCTAGCTGATTGTGCAGATTATTTAATTCTCCTGTGAGCTGGTCGTGGCTAACCCTAAGGGCTGACTGCTCTCGGCTTCGCTCTGTGACATCCCTCACGATACTGACGTATGCCACGCCGTCTTCAGGGATTTCCAACGCCGGAGAGACGCTAATTTCGAGTATTTTTCCGGTCCCATCAGACATTAGGTAGGGAACCTCCTCCCGGAAGTTATTACCGCTATCAACGTACTCTTTTGCCTCATGGCGCTGACCCGCTTGCTGGAACAGTATTTCAAAAAGCGGGTAGCCACCCACCTCGGACGGACGTTTACCAAGAACACCGGCTACCGCATTATTAGAGAACATCACATTCCCCTGTTGATTGGCATTTAGTACGCATTCAGCCGTGTCATCCAGGGATTCAACATAGCCTCTCAATCGTCTATTGAAACGGTCCTCTGCCTGCCGGTTGATTCTTTTCGAGCTGAATATCATCAGCTGATAGAGCGAAAACAGTGCTAAAGCAACATATGCACAATACGCCCACCACGTAGCCCACAGAGGCGAATTGATTGTTATGGGAATGCTAAGTCCATCCTCATTCCACACTCCATCACTGTTAGCCCCCTGGACTCGTAACAGATACGATCCAGGGTCGAGGTTTGTATAGGTGATGTTTCGATTGGTACCGTTGTCGATCCAGCGGGCATCATAGCCCTCCAGTTTGTATTGATAACGATTTTTCTGGGGATAGGTGTAATCTAACGCTGCGACTTCGACTGACAGCCCGTTAACGCCATACTCAAGCTGTAACATTCCCACGCTGGATAATTCAGCTTTCTTATTGTTAAGAAGAAGCTGTGTAACGCGAACCGGGGGAACATAATCGTTTCGTCGAACCTGCTCTGTTCGTACTACATTAACTCCCTCGTTTCCTCCAAATAAAAGTATCTCTGGAGTCAAGTTTATGTCCGCATTAAAATTTAGTTCACCAACTTGAACACCGTGCGTATGGTCAAATTTCAACACCTTATCGGTATCGTCTAACCTCAATATTGAACCCGAGCTAGAGATCCAGACACTCTCATCGGCAGCGCTCAAGAGTCCATAAACCGCTGCTCCTTCAGTTAGATTTAATCCAAACTTGCGTTCTAACTCGTTGCTACTGAAATTGAAATAAAACAGACCTCCTTCCAGACTCCCGAACCAAATGCCATCCTGCGTCGCCAGAACACTGATAATATCACCGCTATCAACCAATTCAGTTTCATCTGAACCAAGTCGAGCCGTATCCCCAGTAACAGGATCCAAGCCGAGAACACCTTCGGCGGTACCTATCCACAACGTTCCTAATGCATTTTCGTCAATTTCATAACACCTGAGGTCAGGAAACTGACCCGAAAGATTGCTCAGTTCAGGATATCTTTCAAAACCCTCCTCAATCGACACGAATCTATTTACACCTCCCCCGAAAGTCGACACCCAAACATCACCAGTACTCGACAGATACAAATCAGTTATCGCATTTGAGCTCAAAGAGGCCGTCCCATCATCCTCGTGAACAAAATGCGCAACCAATGTATGGTTAGAATAGAGGTAGACCCCATTTGAATAAGTTCCAATCCACAACCGGTCGAAACTATCAAACAAAAGATTCATCACATGGTCTGAAAACAGTTCCCCAGCCGAATCCCGAAAATCTTGCATGGTTCCAGCTAGTGGATCCCAAATCGCCACTCCCGAATGAGTCCCAACTGCGACCTTACCCAACGAATCTACTGCTAACGAAGAAATGGAATCATCAACATCCAGACCTTCCAGTCCATAGATGGGGAATTGAGTAGTTTGGGTATTGAATGAACTTACCCCCTTAAATGTGCTCACCCAAATGACACCGCCAACATCTTGAAATAGGTCGTGAACCAAGTTTCCTATCAGCCCCTCAGTCTTACCGGGATCATGTGAGTATGAATGTAGCTTCTGCTTATCTCTGTCCCATTTATGCAGACCCTTATCTGAACCAACCCAAATGTTTCCCAGATTGTCCTCGAGCAGAGCACGAACCCGCTTGCCTTCAGGGTCACCACTTTCTGTAAAGCTCTGGAACACCCCCGTTTTAGAAAGAACCGAAAGACCATCATTGTATGTTGCGATCCACAGGTTATCTTCCATATCAAAAAGAAGCTCTCGGATATAAGCATCGGGGCCTACTCCATACTTCTCATCGATACCATCAGCCGCAACAAACCGGTTGCCTTCCTGCCGGAACAAGCCATTCCTTTCTGTTCCAACCCAAACCCGCCCCTCGGTGTCTTGCGCTATCGCGCGAACGGGTTCCCTTAAAGAATCTAAATATTGAACTCTTTTATCAGCGCCAGTCTTCACTGAGAAAATCCCAAGCGATGTTCCTACCAGAACTTCACCAGATTGAGACTCATATATGACATAGACATTTAATTCACCACCGTGAAGCAGTTCTATATAGCGGAAGCTCTGAGTCCCGGGATCATATACCGAGAGCCCACCACCGGTGCCAATCCATAAAACACCAGAACTATCGACTAGCAACGACCGAACAAAATCATGTGGTATGGATTCAGCCGCATCACCTTTCAAGTACTTCCGAACCCTATACCCATCAAATCGATTCAGACCACTCGGCGTTCCAAACCAAATAAAACCGGCACCATCCTGAGCAATCGCTGTCACTTGAGATTGTGTCAACCGCACCTCTGGAGGCAGCCTTCTAAAAACTACCTGTTTCTCATCAATGGGAGGGACATTTTTGTTTGCGCCATACGCACCAGCGGTCAACATTGAGACAAAAAAGGTCAAACAGATTAGCTTCACAATTTGAAAGAAAGCAAATGAACGAATTTTGAGGTTGTCAGATCGCGCATTCCCGGGCCAGTTCATTCCAGGCTACGCAGATACTCGGTCATTTCAGCTGCAGGCATTGGTTTGCTGTAGTAATAGCCTTGAATGTAGTCACAACCATAGTCACGTAAAATCTCTAACTGCTCTTCATTTTCAACGCCTTCGGCCAGCGTCGTCAGATTCAAACTCTGACCCATAGCGATGATGGCCTTGGTTATCTCTCTATCGTCTTCATCTATATGAAGATCTTTGATAAAAGAGCGATCAATCTTTAAGGTCGTCAGTGGAAATCGTTTTAAGTATGACAATGAGCTATAGCCTGTGCCAAAGTCATCCATGCTGATGTTCACCCCGAGACGGCGTAAATCTTCGAGCATCGTTGTGTAGTGCTCCACATTCTTCATCGCCAGGCCTTCTGTGATCTCTATAGTCAAAGTCGACGGCTCTATTCCTGAAGTCGCCATCGCATCTTGAACTAGTGCCGACACATCTGTTTCAAACTGACGCGCACTGAAATTTACTGCTACTCGAAAACCGTCTAATCCCATATCTCTCCAGCTACGGATCTGGTTGCATACTTTTCTTAGCACATATTCACCCAGTGGCATGATCAATCCAGTAGCTTCCGCAATGGGAATAAACTCTTCTGGGGGGATCATTCCCTCTTCCGGATGCGGCCAGCGCAACAGCGCTTCCATACTGGAAAGCTGCCCTGTTTCCAGGTCAATGATCGGCTGGTATTGAACGTCGAAAACACCCTCGACTAACGCCTTCTGCATCCCGTTTTTTCGATCAATAAACCTTACGGCGTCTTCATACATCGCGTTGTCGAACACGACGTATGAACCCTGAGCATCTGTCTTCGCACGATGCAGGGCTGTGTCAGCATCACGCAGCATTTCATCGGCTGAATGATAATCGCCGCTATTCACTACGACCCCGACCGATGCACTAATATTCAGCGTATTATCATTGACAGCAATGGGTTCCCGGACCGCAGTCGTGATTCGCTGACAGGCCTGTATCGACTCGGCCACTGCGTCGACTGGATCCAACAGAACCGCAAATATATCGCCGCTAAACCGGGAAACTGTATCGTCATCGCGAAAAATTTCCCTAATTCGCTTTCCAATTTCAGTGATGACCTTGTCACCAACCTCGTGACCAAACCCTTCATTAATCACTGCGAAACCATCAAGCCCGATGAATAGAACCGAGAACTCCCCCTGTTGGCCGTCTCTTTCCCGCCGGTTAATCGATCGATTAAGGCGATCCACGAACAGAGCCCTGTTGGGAAGCTCTGTCAAACCATCAAAGAAGGCGTTTTTCTGAATTGTTTCCTCGTAACCGAGTTGTTGCGAAATGTCCCTAAACGTAACAACCGTAAGATTAGAGTCTTTGTCCAAAAAGTTTGCACTTAGTTCAATCGGTACTGTTCGTCCATCAGCACGCGTAAGCATTTGTCGAATACCACTAAACTGCTTCCAGTAGGCAAAAGTTTCCGGACTCATCAGGTTGATAACCGCTTGCCCGGATTCGAACGCCTCCAGCTTGAAAAGATCATCAATGCCCATTCCAAATCCAGCCCCAGCCTCACAACCCACTATCTTCTCTGCCATGGGATTAATCAGGAATATCTTGCCACCTGCATCTGCTGCAATTACACCGTCGCTCACATTTTTCAGAGTGGCATCCAGGTTTTGCTTGGTGTCTGCCAGGTCTCGCTCTACTTTATGCTTAAAGAGAGCAATTTCTATATTTATAGAAAGTTCTCTGTTATCAAACGGCTTTAGCACATAGCCAAAAGGGGATGTGACCTTAGCGCGCTGTAACACTTCATCGTTCGAATACGCGGTGCAGAAAATAACAGGGATCGACCTGGTTTCGTTAATCTTCGTTGCTGCCTCAATACCATCCATTTCACCTCGGAGGTTAATATCCATAAGGATCAAATCCGGATTTTCACTCAAAGCAAGTTTTATGGCGTCCTCACCTTTGGCAGCAGTACCAGCAACTGTGTAGCCCATACGCTCGAGACGAGCACGAATATCTCTTGCGACCAGCACCTCATCTTCAACGATTAAAACGCTGTTACTCATTTATGATCCTTGGGAACTGAATCTGGAAGACTGCTCCATCATCATCATATGCAGATAGCGTGCCCTCAAGTTGGTCAATTAGAATTGTTACAATTTCCAGCCCCATGGATGTATTCCTCTTGAGATCGAAATCTGAAGGGAGCCCAACCCCGTTGTCCGCTACGCGCAGATCATAGCTATCATCAGTGCTTACAAAATCAATATCAATAATCCCTGTCTCTTCCTTATCATGAAATGCGTGCTTCAAAGAATTCGATACAAGCTCGTTTATTATGAGGCCGCATGGAACGGCAGTCTCCAGGTCCAACACTACATTCTCTACGTTGACATCCACGAAAACTGACACCCCCGGAACTATGTATGACCGACATAAACTGTTGGTTAGCGACTCTATGTACTCCTGGAAATCAATTTTTAGAAGATCTTTTGATTGGTAGAGCGTTTCATGAATCAGCGCCATGGACTTAATCCGTTGCTGACTTTCATTAAGGAGACTTGAATAGGCTTCGTCTCCTGCACCCTCGGCCTGAATACTCAGCAAGCTTGAGATAACCTGCATGTTATTCTTCACTCGATGATGGACCTCTTTTATCAGTAGCTCTTTTTCCACAAGTGAATTTTCGAGCGCCTTCTGCTGCAAGATGCTTTTACTCACTTCTTCCTCCAACTTACTGGTTCGCTCGTCGACAAGTTGCTCAAGGTTTCGTGAGTAGTGTTCAAGTTGTCGTTCAGTTTCCTTTCGTTGAGTAATGTCTCGTGCGATCGCTATTAAAGTCACCACACCCTGAAATTCAGTTCGTGCCACGCTGATTTCGTAGTATTTTGTGACAGACAATTCGTGCGCGACTTCTGTCGAGAATCGACCCGCCTCGGCAACGCGAGCCGTCACCTCGGCGCGATCCGATTCTGAATCGAATAGTATTTCAAGTAACTTTCCGCCGGCAGCTTCATCTCCTGCGTCGATCCTTGGGCTATCGAACAACGTGAAAAAAAGCTCATTTCGGTATTCAATCAGGCCGTTTTCAGATGCTATCGCAATAGCGTCTGTCGCCTGCTCTAGGGTCTGTACGTATTTTTCCAGACGAGCGCGGTGGGAATCCTCAGTGATCCTGGTCATCCTTCGCGAATTCTGCTTGTAGGCGCCTGTAAGAAACATCACCAAGAGAATGGAATACCCGATATACGCCCACCAGGTAGCGTAAAGTGGTGGCGCAACCCTCAGCCCCACGGCGACAGTTTGGTCACTCCAAACACCATCGCGGTTTGTCGCTCGAACTCGAAAGGTATACCGCCCCGGGTCCAAGTTCGTATAGGTCACAGAGCGCTCGTTTCCTGCTGCAACCCAGCCCGCGTCAAAGCCCTCAAGAAAGTATTCGTACTGGTTGCGAGCAGAACTCGAATAATCCATTGCCCCATACTCGAACGCGATCACGTAATCGTCGTGTTCGATCTCAATTTTGTTTAGCTCATCCCAAGGCGTCTCGAAAACAATGCTCTCATTAAATTTTTTGAACCCGGTTAGCTGAACCGGCGGGTTAAAGGTACTAGGATGGATTTGCAATGGATCAAACGCGTTAAAGCCTGAATTGCCACCATAAAGGAAGGTACCGTCCTTCATTTTTAGATAGGCGCCACTATTAAAGTCATCCGCTTGGAGGCCGTGACTCGCGTCATATACGTCAAGCTCCCCGCTTTCTGCCAAGACCGACAATCCCTTCCCGCCGCTTACCCAAGTACTTCCGGACGCGTCTTCCAGCACTCCATATGCCGCGACTGAAGACAGCCCATCGCTTTTCGTTATCCGTTTAACCTCCAGCGTGGTGAGATCTATAACGCTGACGCCAGCATCTCTAGCCCCGACCCACATCCCTGCTTCCCCCTTGGATACTGATACGAGGTTGTCTGATGAAATAGTATTTTCTATATCGGGTTCATGTCGCAGCACTGTGGTAATCTCGCGCTCAGGAT
>LWDU01038955.1_pt1 | contig 16672 bp, 12 predicted proteins | sample 727161 | NCBI WGS metagenome assembly LWDU01 (sample SAMN04566230, study PRJNA314399) | hydrothermal vent metagenome | isolation source: deep sea hydrothermal plume seawater | place: Mexico: Gulf of California, Guaymas Basin | collected 2004-07-11
AAATTCGCTTACCTCTTCACTGGCTTCGCGCCGAGGCAGTTCCTTCGGTTGGATCCGCGCTAGCCATCGCGACGACACGACTCACCCAGCCCGCGACAGGGCTCCCCTAGGGATTTAACATAACGCCCAGGCTCGGACGTTGTGCCAGAAGACAGCTTGTATGTCCTATCCCCGTTTGCCGTGTGGTCTCCGGTCCCAGAACCGAGTACCGCACTCCTTTTACCCCTGGGTCTAACCGGCCTGGTCAACACGGCGCAATGCGAATGGATTCCGCGTTCCGATCCTGTCCGTTCGTAGTTATTAGTTTCCGAAGTCCCAGGAACCGCCTGCATGGTGCTGCTTCATCACGTTTTTGGCGATCAGGATCTTGTGGACTTCGTCCGGCCCCGTGCGTGCACCCTGGTACATCCCGACCAGTGGAAGGTCGCCGGTGACTCCGGCAGCGCCCCAAACCTGGATTGCACGGTCGACAACCCGCGAATAGGCCTCCGGTACATAGATCTTGAGTGCCGAAATTTCGGTCCGCGCATCGGCGCCGCTTTCCATCTGTTCAGCGCAATGAATTGTCATCAAGCGAGACGTCTGAATATCGATATAGGAATCCGAGATGAAACCCTGAATGAACTGTTTGTCCTGCAGGAGTCCGCCATGGACTTCACGTGTGGCAGCGCGCTCGACCATCAAGTCGAAGGCGCGCCACATTTGTCCGACTGAATTCATGCAGTGATAGACACGCCCGGCGCCGAGTCGATCTTGTGCCGCCTGGTGACCGGACCCTGTCTGACCCAGCTGATTCCCGACCGGAACGCGTACGTCTTCATAGATGATCTCGGCGTGATCACTCGCATTGCCCCAAACTTCGATTCCGCGAACGATATTTACACCCGGAGTATCGGTCGGAACAATGATCTGCGTCATTTTTCCGTTCCGATCGGCGGGCCCGGTCGGATCATCTGTTCGACACATGACGATGAGGAAATCTGAGCCGATTCCGTTCGATGTGAACCACTTGTGTCCATTGATCACCCACTCGTCACCTTCGCGCCGCGCCGTCGTCTTGATCGATCTCGGATCGGAGCCCGCGTTGTCAGGTTCGGTCATCGAAAACCCTGACTGCATCTTCCCTTCAGTCAACGGCACCAACCATTTCTTGCGTTGCTCCTCGGTTCCGTATTTGAGCAGGATCTTCTGGTTTCCCGAATTCGGGGCTACCACTCCAAAGAGCGATGCAGCGCCGACGGCGTAGGCGAGCACTTCGTTCATGTACGCATGCTCGAGAAAACTGAGGCCACACCCTCCGTATTCCTCAGGCAGATGGGGAGCCCAAAGCCCAGCCTGTTTCACCTTGAGTTTTATGTCTTCGCGCAGCGTACGCGCGCTCGCCCGTTCCTCATCACTGACATCGCCGTCGCGCCGCCATCGCCATAGCCTGTTCTCGTTCGGAAGTATTTCATCGTTGATGATCTTGGCTGTGAGTAATCGGATTTGGTTGATCTTGTCGGGCAGACTTGCAATGGATTGAACGTTCATACTCATCTTGGGCGCCTCCTCACGCCTGACTTATTCGAAGGAAACGTCGATGCCGCGCGCTTGTTCAAGAAAGACCTGAAGGAAAGGGAGCACTTCATTCGCCATCTTGACGCCGGCGGCGTCCACCGAGCGGAGCTCAAAGTCGCCACTGTCAACCAGCGATGCAATTCCGATCGCAGCGTCATCGCGATCGACAGCCTCGATCATCTTCTGCCACGCAGCGGATGATCCAGCCACGACGAAGTCGAGGTCGAGCTCGTTGCCGCCGGCGACGACTGAGCTGCATTCGTTGCCGGCGAACTCAAGGACGAGGAGATGATGACCTATCATTAAGCCACAGTAGGCGTCTTTCGAGTCCAGACCCTCGGTAGGCGCTGAGTCTCGATTCAACCTCTCCTGCAGAGATCTGAAGAACTCAGCGCTGCGAAAAATCATGCTCATGCGGCTCTCCCGGAGTGTTTGAGGAACACGGGGAATGAAAAATGCAATTCACATGCCGCCAGTCGACGCGCGAAAGTCGCACAGGGCGCGCGAGATCTCTACGATCTCAGCCCACTGTCCAAAAGCGGGGCGTAGTGCTCACTCGAGTGACAACATGTCACTCGGACCGAATCCGATGCGGCGACGGCGCACCCTCCCCCCCCAAAAAAATGGGACTGCTAAAGGACTGCTCATGCTCACATTGCGAACTGCTTGATCAGCAACGAATCTCATACCGCCTCAAATGGTTTTCGGCCGCAGAAGCGACCGATCCGCTTCTTCCCGGGTCGAAAATTTGCCATGGTTCGTGCTCATGTTGGCACTGGGCGCACTCGTTGCGTGGCTGAACTCTTCTCGAGCCGAAGCGGTGAGTTTTGACGTCTATCTCCCTACCCTCTTTTTGGGGCGCCGTGGATTCCACAGGCGCTACCTACGGCGTACCCGACGACTGGGATGCAGCACTTAAACGCCCACCCGAGTGGCGCTGCCGCGAGCGATGAAGCCCGACGATGCCGAAGCTCATGATGTTTTTTGCAAACAAGCAGGTCACCGAGAAGTGCAGGGACTCCGGCTTTCCCAAAAGGATCACCGCGACCACGACCGCAATGGAAAACTCCACACGCCGAACTCAATGACAAAGGTGACTTGATCGGCCAAGGGCGGCCTGGCGAGCCGTCCGCTGACGAAACCACCTGCCATCGCGATCAAGGTGAACAGGGCATCGCCCCCAGGGCTGCTCCCGATGAGAAGTGGCGACGAGATCCCTCTACAGCCGCAGACCGCCCGCAAGGACGATGGCGAGCAGCACGATGGACAGGCGCTGGAAGCGCGCCTCGGCACTCACAAACTCCTCGGCATAGCGGTACCGAAGCCGATGGGCATGGTGAGAACGCTGAGCACTGCGGATTCGGCCGTAAGCCTCGCCGATCGCGCGTGTTTCCAGGGCATAGGACATAGAAGCTGGTTTCTGGCACAACGCCCGGGTGCAAAAACGGGCCGTTGGGGACGCCTTCAGCTCGAATCCTAATTGTAGATCGTCGGAACGTCCGTGGCCCCGTTGAAGAATTGCTGGATGCTTCGGTTGTAGCGATAGAAGGCATCGGTCTGGAGCTGATCGGGTCCGTTCACCCGCATGGGGTCGTTGGGAAAAGTCAGGAAGTTCAAGGTGTGCTTGAGATCCGGCCCGCAGTGTTCGCGGATGTTTTCGATCATTTCTTGCCACGTTTGCAACGATGCCTCGATGATAAAATGTTCCGGTGGAACGTCGCCGGGGTCGTTGATCTCTCGAACGGAGTCCACGGAAAACGCTCGGAAGACGATTTCGAAGTTTCGATCCCCATTCTCGGGGCTCGAAACTCGGACAACCATCGTGCAGTCCATCGGGCCTAGCCTTCGGTATTCGTCTTCCTGCGCCAGCATGCAGATCGCGAGTTTCTGGAACCAATCACTCGATGGGAACAGTATTCGTTGCTCCAATTTTCTGCCCTCCTCAGGCTGCTATTTCCGCGTAGGGGATCTCGGTCGGAATCGAGAGGCGGTTCGTCCGGTCGATGCCCGCAACCTTCAGCCGTTGCAGGTATTCGTGTACCTGCTTCTGGTAGATGAATGCCATTCTCATCATGCCGAGTTCGATGTTCGCCAGTCCGCCTCCCGCGAGAATCGCACGCGGCTCCGATGTTTGTGGTTCGAGGGTCAGCGAGAAGATGGCCTGTTCGCCCTTCTCGAGAATCGCATGGATCTCCTCCTCGCGTTCCGGCTGACGCTCGAGCAGGAACTTGAGGTGCTTGACCCCGTAGGCGACATGCCGCGCTTCGTCCTGCATGCAGAGTCCGAAGATTGTCTTCTCGACCTCGGTGGGCGCCAGGTACTCGCCCTGCCGGAAAAGGGTGAGCACAAATCCCTCGCCGAAGATATGCATCAGGGCACTTGCCGTCGCGTAGTCCGGAGCGTTGAGGATTGCGGCGAGCAATTCCTCCTGGCCGGGCGATGCCATCAGCAGACCTCCCCCATTCGCGAGGGCACGCTTCCGGAATACGTCCAGGTGCCGTGCCTCGTCCATGATCTGGGTGGCGAGAAACAGCTTGACTTCGTGGAAGTCGTGGTTGATCCGGCAGAGCCACTTGGCCGGCATGTCGCCGGCCACGAACTCGACCTCGGCGAGGCCCGTGCACATCTGGCAGACCGCCTTCTCCATGTCGTCGGGCAACGTTTTCAGTTTCTCCCACGGCACGTCGGTGACGGAATTCCATTGGCGCACGACGGCTTCGTCGTAGAGCGATGCCGCATTATCGGCCCAGATTTCCGTCATCTCGTTGATCGTATACTGATCCAGGGAAATCGTTCCTTCGGGTACGTAGCAGCCACGCGGTGCCATGGTGCCGTGACTCGAACCCTGTGCCGGGACCTGTCCGTAGAAGCCGTGATCGACATCTGTGAGTTTGAGACCCGCCTGGCTGCGCTGGACCTTGTGGCCCCAACCCTCCGGGTTGGAGTCCATCCAGGAGAGGTCAAAATTTCCCCGGGCCATATCGCGCATTCGGTCCAAGCCGACTTCAACGGTGGGTGTGTACTTCGCCATCGGTTTTTCTCCTTTTTCATTTTCGACCATACTTCCACTGGAACAGACGAGATCGCGCTTCCTGCATCACCTGCCAGCAATGAAGTGCCGGCTTCTGATCCGATGAAATAGCAAGCGATGTGCCAACTTCTCCTGCAACTCAGGCAGTCACCCGCAGGGCTTTCCCATCTGGCGCGACGATTCGCCGCACCCTCGCCTCGGGTTGCGACAGGAAAGCGCAGGCAGCGGCCGGGGATCTCGACGGTTCGCGTCGCGGCGACTGTGCTCGGGCGGTTGTGATCGAGAAAGCCTCCGGCCGACGAAATCCACGACACCCGCGTGAAAGGTCTTCAGGGGCCGTGACAGTAGGCTCGGCGCCTGGGGTGCTTCGGCGCAGCCCGACCGACCGTGGTCTCGCGCGTACCCTCGGGCTTCCATCGGCTTGACCAGCGCGAGTTCGCACGGTTCTTGCAAGTTACTGGCGTGGTGCCCTGAAGTTATTCCCTCCAGCGAAATGTTGAATTGAGGTCAAAGCAATGAATCATCGCTCGACTGCCTTGAATGGACTCGACAAGGGCTTTCTTCTCTTCGAAACACCCGAAACGCCCATGCATGTCGCGGCCCTCTTGAGATTCCCCGCCGAACAGTTGCGGACAAAGGAAGGAGGTCTCGACATCCAGCGCATTCGCGATCTCGTTGAAACGCGTCTCGATGACATGCCGCGCTACCGGCAGCACATCATCCATCGCCCCCTGTCGGCCGAGCCGGTTTGGATGGATTCGGAGGGATTCGATATCACCTACCACGTTCGGCATACCGCCCTCCCTCAGCCCGGCGGTCGAGCCGCTCTCAACGAGTTGGCGGGCCGTCTCATCGAGCAGCCCCTGGATCGGAAACGTCCGCTCTGGGAGTTGTGGGGGATCGAAGGACTCGCGGAGGACGAGTTCGCCTTGCTTTTCAAAATTCACCACTGCATGGTCGATGGAGCGTCGGGCATGCAACTGCTCTTCGCTTTGCTCGACCTATCCGCCGACAAGCAAGTCGAGTTCGGTTCTGATTGGTCGGCCCGGCCCCGGCGTAGCGGTCTGACGTTGGTGGCAGAGGAGTTGGAGGCGCGGATTTCGCGGTCGGTAGAGTTCGCTTCCCTGGTCGCCGAAGTGGTCAGACACCCCAGGCGGGCCCTGCGGCGTACGGGGGCGTCGATCCACGACATTGGCCAGGCGGTGGGCGGAGCGTTGATGCCCCATACGAGTTCACCTCTCAACGCCCGCCTGGGGCGGCATCGCCGCATCGAACGCGTGAGCTTTGAGCTGAACTCCATCAAGGAGATCAGCAGGGCCACGGAATCCACCGTCAACGATGTGCTGCTTGCAGTGGTGGCCGGAGGACTTCGAGGCTTCTTCGAAAGAAACAGCGGTTCTGGCCTGGGGCTGGCGTTGAGGGTGTGCCTGCCCGTCGATTGCCGGCCACCGGACGATGATTTCAAGCGTGCCAATTGTGTTTCTGCGCTCTTCGCGGACCTTCCAGTTGACGAGCCCGATCCCTTGGCTTGCCTCTTGTCGATTCGGGATCAGACCGAGATGCTCAAGAAATCGGGCGCGGCTCACGGCACCGAACTGCTGGTCGAAATGAACGACCTGCTCGGCACCGATTGGCTCACTCGGTTCGGGAAACGGTTCGCAAGCAGACTGAGCCCCTTCAACCTGATCGTGACCAACATACGGGGGCCGTCCGTGCCCCTCTACCTGCTGGGGGCACAGCTGCGGAGTATCGTGCCTTTCGTACCCCTGGTCCCGAACCAGGGCCTGGGCGTAGCCATCGCGACCTATCGCGACCGCGTCGACCTGGGCCTTTCGGCGGATCGGGAACAGATTCCGAACCTCGGCGATCTCGCTGGCTCGATGCTCGATGCCCAGCTCGAATTGCAGGCCGCTGTCTGGCCACCTCAACTCGAAGTCACTCCGGCCAGCGCATGACGTGCTCGCCTGCACAGCCAGTGGCGCCTGTTTCCGCATCGGTGGGCGTCGACACCCGGGCCGAACCCGACCGCGCCGCCCTGGAGGCCCTGCTGCCCCGCTATGACACAGCGGGCCCGCGTTATACCAGCTATCCCACCGCTCCGACCTGGCGGGAGGAGCCCGACGCCCAGACCTACCGGGCCAGCCTCGCCGCTCTACCCGGCTCTGGCCCCTACGCGATCTACGTGCATGTTCCCTTCTGCCGCAGCCTGTGTCATTTCTGTGCCTGCAATCGCGTGATCACTCGGAAAGCTGAACCGCCCGCCCATTACCTGAAACATCTTGCCCGGGAAATCAAAGAGGTTCGTAGGGCGTTGCCCGACAGGGCACGTGCGGGTCAGATCCATCTGGGGGGCGGGACCCCGACGCATCTCACCCCCCCCCAGCTCGAAGCGCTCATGGGGGAGCTGACGCGCTCGTTTCCGGCGACCGAAGATGCCGAGATCTCCATCGAGATCGACCCGCGCGTCACGACCGCTGCTCACATGGATGTTCTCCTGGCCTGGGGGTTCAATCGCCTCTCCCTGGGAATTCAGGACTTCGACCCTCTGGTGCAGGCAGCCATCCACCGCAGGCAATCCGTCGATCAGGTTGCGCGCCTGGTGGAGCGCGTCAGGGCTGGCGAGCCCTGCGGCATCAATTTTGATCTCATCTACGGGCTGCCTCATCAGAACGAAGAGTCCTTCAGCCGAACTCTGGAGCACGTGATCTCTTTGCGTCCGGACCGCATTGCTCTCTACGGATACGCCCACGTGACGTGGGTCGCTCGGCACCAACGTGGCTTCGAACGACTGGATCTACCGTCCGCAAAGGCACGACTCGGGCTCCAACTTCTGGCCATCGAGCGCCTGACGGAGAGTGGATACGTAGCCATCGGCATGGATCACTTCGCCCTGCCGGATGACGAACTCGCGCGCGCTGCGAAGGAAAGGCGCCTACACCGGAACTTCATGGGCTATACGATCAGAACCTGCAGCGAATCGCTGGCTTTCGGGCCGAGCGGGATCAGCGAATTCTCCAGCGGATTCGTACAGTCTCAGCGCGACTTGCACGACTGGGAAACGGGAATCAAGGCTGCGGGATTGGCACCATTCCGGGCGCATCGATCGAGCGAAGATGACAAACGACGCGCCTGGGTGATCTCGCAGATCATGTGCCACGGAGCGGTTTCCGGCGAAGCCTATCGATCACTCTACGGCGAGAGTTTCCGGGACCGTTTTGCCTCGGAGTTGACACGACTCAAGCGCCTGGAGGACGACGGCCTGCTCGCACTCGAACCCGATGGAAGCTTCGAGATGAGCGCATCCGGACGACTCTTCCTCCGCAACGCAGCCATGGCCTTCGACGCGTACCTGCCTGGACAGAAGGATCGAGATTGCGGGATGTTCAGCCGAACGGTCTGATACACCGCCGACGAGACTCAAAAGAAAACCGAAAGGGAACCCTGCATGAAGATGACAAACGGAGAAGGCGGAGAAAAACTTCGGTTCGCGATTATCGGCGCGGGCATGTCTGGCATTCTTAGCGCGATCAAGCTCAGGGAAGCCGGGTTCGATGATTTTGCGATCTACGAGAAAGCGAGCAGGCTGGGAGGCACATGGCGTGAGAACACCTACCCCGGAATCGCCTGCGACGTTCCCTCTCATCTTTATAGTTACTCCTTCGCCCCAAACCCCGAATGGAGTCACCATTTTTCTCCAGGCGCCGAAATCCAGGCCTACTTCGAGAAGATGGCCCGGGATTATGATGTGGAGGACTTCATTCGATTCGGCTCGGAAATCACCCGCTGCCAATTTCGCGAAGGGCGCTGGCATCTGGCCACCGACGAGGGGCCCTGCGACGAAGTCGACTTCGTCATCGCGGCAACCGGCGTGCTCCACCACCCCAGCTACCCCGACATCGAAGGCCTGGATCGTTTCGAGCGTTCGCTCTTCCACAGCGCACGCTGGGATCATGACGTGGCCCTGGAGAACCAGAGGGTCGGGATCATCGGCACCGGTTCGACGGCGGTCCAAGTCACCGCGGAACTAATCGACAGAGTGAAGAGCCTCTCTCTTTTCCAGCGCACCGCACAGTGGATCATGCCGCAAGAGAACCCCGCCTATACAGAGTCGGAAAAGCGCGATTTCCGCGAAAAACCGGAACAGATCTACCGTCTGCGCGACGACATCTCGGTTCTCTTCGCCCAGAATTTCGCGAATGCAGTGGTCGACGCCGACTCACCCCAGATGAAGCTGATCGAGGAAACCTGCCGCCAGAACCTCGAGTTGAACGTCAAGGATCCCGTCCTACGCGAGCAGCTGCGTCCCAATTACAGGGCCGCCTGCAAGCGCCTGGTAATCTCACCTGATTTCTACCAAGCAATCCAGAAGAGCAACGCTGAGCTCGTCACGTCGGAGATCGCGAATGTCGAGCCCAAGGGCGTTCGCACCCAGGATGGGAGGCTCCACGAACTCGATGTCCTGGTCCTCGCAACCGGCTTCCGAGTCGACCGGTTCATGCGCCCCATTCAATTGTTCGGGATCGGCAACAAGAGCCTCGAAGATGCCTGGGCGGAGCGCCCAGCCGCCTATCTGTCGATCTCGATCCCGGATTTCCCGAACTTCTTCATGCTGAACGGCCCCAACGGGCCCGTCGGGAATTTCTCGCTCATCGAGGTTGCCGAACTCCAGATGGCCTACATAATCCAACTCGTGAACCAGCGTCGAGAGGGCCGATGCCGATACCTCTGCGCCAGCCAGGAAGCGCTCGAGAACTTCGATGCCGCGCGAACGAAAGCCGCCAAAAGCACCGTCTGGACCACCGGTTGTCGGAGTTGGTATCTCGATGATCGGGGTATCCCGGCAGCGTGGCCCTGGACTTTTGATCATTTCCGTGAAGCGATGGAACGTCCGGATCTCGCAGCCTTCGACCTCATTGCCTGAACGAATTCAAGGATGGCATCGCCCAGAACGAATTCAGTGAGACGCTGGACTGGGACTTACAGATAGAGCATTGCGCGAGAAGCACGCGATGCAGCCGACGAAGACGCGTTGGCGCCCGACAGGCCGCTCTGGCTCTACTCCCGCCCGCATCTCTGGCAACGCCCATCCCGACCGGGCCGTGCCAAGGCGAACCCTGGCGACGGATCGGCGATCGCGTGGAGCCACACAAAAGTGTTGACGAAGCCGCAGATCCAAGAGTCCTGCTCTGGGTAAAAATGTCACGATTTCTCTCATGACTGTGCCCTATTGACCCGGAATGCTCCGATCTCGCAGTGAAAAAACACTTCCCCCGTATCGCAGTCGAACCCGGCCCGGCTCCTCCTTTCTCCGAATGCCGCGGAGGCTCGCTGAGGCAAAGCACAGGTCCCGCGGGCGTTTTTCGACTCGGGCAAACAGCCGCCATGCTGCCGCACTTCGTTGCTCTTCGCGTTGATGGCACGCACGGGCATAGGGTTTGCATGCTCCCGGGGTGGATTTTGAGACTGCCGGGTCGACTGCCCGCGCCAAAACCCAAAGACTCGCCCGAAAGATTTTGGACCCGTGACCTCGATTTTCCCGGAATTCTTCAGACTACAAAGAGGCAAATGCCATGAGTGAAGAGAAAAACCCGAACGAAACTTCGAGCGCGATTCGACCCTCCAGGCGGGCGTTCGTCAAGGGCAGTGTGGCCCTGGGCGCCGGCGTCGTCGGGGCCAGCGGCCTGCTGCAACGCGAAAACGGAAATTCTGCGATTGACCAACTCCTGGGCGTTTCAACTGCCCGCGCGGCCTCGAAGCGCCGGGGGCTGAAATACGAAGTCCCTCCCGGAAAACTCGATTCCTATTACGGGTTCTGGAGCGGTGGCCAATCGGGCGAAATTCGCATCGTGGGCGTGCCCTCCATGCGCGAGATCAAGCGAATTCCGGTTTTCAATCGCGATTCCGCGAGCGGCTGGGGCCGAGATGACTACTCGGAGCAACTCCTGGGTGGGCGCAGTTCGGGCGATACCCACCACGTCCACCTCTCCTATGACAACGGCACGTACGACGGCCGCTACGTCTACGTTAACGACAAGGCGGGGGGTCGCCTTGCACGTGTCAATTGCACGACGATGGAATGCGATGCCATCACGGAGATCCCCAACTCCCAGGGAACCCATGGCATCTTCCCACAGCGCCACAAGACCGGATTGGTTCTATGCAACGCTGAATTCCGCACCCCGCAGCCCAATAATGGCGATGATCTGGACGATCCCAAGAAATACGGAGCCATGCATACCGCCGTGGACGGAGAGAGCATGGAGGTCCAGTGGCAGGTCCTGATCGAGGGCAATCTCGATCTCTGTGCCACGGATTACGAGGGCAAGTACTCTTTCGCCACTTGCTACAACTCGGAAGAGGCCGTCACACTGGAAGGCATGATGGCCGCTGACCGGGATTGGCTCTATGTCTTCAATCTTCCGGCGATCGAGAAGGCTGTGAAGCAGGGAAGGACCATCGTGGTCGGTGATGGCTCGGTTCCGGTGGTCGATGCCCGCGGCGACAACGGCCCCTATGTCCAGCGTATTCCTGTGCCGAAGAGTCCCCACGGTGTCAATGTCGACCCCACTGGAAAGTACGCGGTCTGCTCTGGAAAACTCTCTCCCACGGTCAGCGTCGTAGATATCGGGAAGCTCGATGACGTGTTCGCCGGAAAGATCAAGCCCCGCGATGCCGTGGTCGCCGAGCCCGAAGTCGGCCTTGGCCCCCTGCATACAGCGTTCGACAATCGGGGGAATGGTTACACGTCGATCTTTATCGATTCTGTAATCACCAAGTGGAATATCGCGAAGGCCATTGAGGCCTTCAACGATGAGTCCGTCGATCCAATCGTCCAAAAAATCGACGTCCACTACCAGGTGGGACATACCAACGCATCGATGAGTGAGACCAGGGAGGCCGACGGCAATTGGCTCGTCGCACTCTGCAAATTCTCGAAGGACCGTTTCCTGAATGTCGGCCCGCTTCACGCCGAGAACGATCAACTGATCGATATCTCGGGTGAGAATATGAAACTGGTGCACGATGGACCCGCGTATTCCGAGCCCCACGACTGCGTACTGGTACGGCGCGATATCATCCATCCGGAAAAAATCACTCCCAGGGTGGGTCCGCGCTTCGAATATTACGAGAAGCTCGCCAAGGAGGATGGCATCAACCTGCTGACCGACAGCAAGGTGATCAGGAAGGGCAAGAACAAAGTGCGCGTTTATCTGACCAGCGTTGCCCCGATCTTCGCCCTCCGTGAATTTCGGGTCAAATCGGGCGATGAGGTGCAGGTAATCCAAACCAACCTCGACAGCGTGGAGGATCTCTCGCACGGCTTCTGCATGAGCAAGCACGATGTCAACTTTGTTGTGAATCCACGAGATACGCGGAGCATGACATTCACCGCCGGAGAGCCCGGCGTGTACTGGTATTACTGCCCCTGGTTCTGCCATGCGCTTCATCTCGAGATGCGCGGACGGATGATCGTCGAAGCATGATTGTCGGGACCGACGCAAGAACGATTCAATACGTCGCCTGGGGGGTATCCTGGAAGGACCCCGTCCGTCGGAGAAAAGGTGTTGGGGCGGGATTCACGATTGACCCCTAGCCGACTCCTCGCGGCCATGGTTCTGCTGATTTTCGCACCAAGTCTGTCTTCCCCAGCGGCAGCCGAGAAAACAGCAGAGTCCGAACGACGGACCCTGGACTGCAGTGCCGATCCATGCGCCGCGCTGCTCCCCGGGGCGAGCGCATTTCGCCCCTCGGAGCGCGGAGACCATTGGGAAGGCCTGGACGCCCGTGGTGAAATCGTCGGCTGGCTGGCCCTCTCCACGGATTTTGTCGACGTAAAGGCTTACTCGGGCAAGCCCATGCTGACCCTCGTCGGGCTCGACACCGAGGGCCTGATTACCGGCGCCAGGGTCCTCGAACACAGTGAGCCGATTCTCCTGGTCGGAATTCCGGAGAAGGCGCTCACCGATTTTGTCGAATTCTACACGGCCAAACCCGCCCTCAGCCGTTTCGTGGTTGGGCGGACCTTAGAGGACAACGCCTTCTCGGTTGACGCGATCTCGGGCGCCACTGTGACCGCGCTCTCCCAGAACATCACCATCGTCGAAACCGCACGAACCCTGGGAGCAGAGGTTGGTGTCTTCAGCGTCGCGGAGGTTCGCCCGGGGCATTTTATCCACGAAGAAACCCCCTGGACCTTCGCCCAGATGCTCGAAGGCGAACTGCTACAGCGCCTCACCGTGAGCGAAAAAGCCATGGGTATCAGCGAATCGCAAGAAGCCTACGTGGACCTCTACTTCGGAATCGCGGATCCGAGTCATATCGGGCGTGCTGTCCTCGGAGAACGCAACTACGACCACCACATAGGAAAACTCGCTGAAGGTGAATACCTGCTCGTCGTTTTCAACACGGCGCCCGGCTCTTTCAAGGGCTCGGCTTTCGTCCGCGGTGGGATCTTCGACCGCATACGGGTTCTTCAAGGGCTGCGCGAAATCACCTTCAGGGATACCGATTACGACAACCTTCCCGATATCGCGGCCGACGATGCCCCCGAGATCAATGAAGGTGCTCTCTTCGTCCTTCGCGGCGGCCGATTCGACCCGGGGGAGCCCTACGATCTTGTCTTCCTCGGGAGCCGCTATGACAAGCGGGGGGCTTTCAGCCGCGAATTTCGCCAATTTTCTGCGACCCAACAGTTGCCCGACTCGGTCTACCACGTCGAAGCAAATTCAGACGAGGAACCCTGGCGCCAGGCGTGGAAGAGCCGCACAGCGGACATCCTGCTCTTGACGACCTTCCTGGGCCTGGTTGTGCTCGTCTTCGTCTTCCGCCGTCACAGTATGTCGAATCCAGACAGTGCCAAGCGCTTACACGTCGCGAGTCTTTTCGTGGCGTTTGGCCTCGTGGGTCTCTACTTGCGGGCCCCGGTCTCGGTCACCCAAATCTTTACCCTGCAGGAATCGGCTCTTGGCGAATGGCGATGGTCGCTTTTTCTCAGCGACCCGCTGATTTTCATCCTCTGGCTCTTCATCACAGGAGTCTCCCTGGTCTGGGGTCGCGGAGTCTTCTGCGGCTGGGTCTGCCCCTACGGCTCCTTCAACCGGCTCTGCTATTCCGTCGGGCGAAGGCTCGGCCTGCCCGTCTTCCGTGTCCCCCCCCGAATCCACAGGCAGCTGACACGACTTCGCTACGTGATCCTATTCACGCTCTGCATACTCTTTTTTTGGAACAGCATCCTGGCCGAACGCATGGCGGAGATCGAGCCCTTCAAGTCCACCTTCCTGGTCTCGGCCTGGACGAGGAGCCCAGCCTTCATCGCCTGGTGGCTCGTGCTCTTCGCGGCCTCCTTCTTGGTATACAGGCCCTTCTGCCGCTATATCTGTCCGCTGGGCGGCGGGCTGACCATTTTGGGGAGCCACCGCATATCGCCGCCGCGAAGACGCGCCTTCTGCGAATCCTGCAAAGTGTGCAGCCGGGATTGTTTGCCTGGCGCTATCCGGCCCGATGGCACGATCGATACCCTCGAGTGCCTTTCGTGCATGAACTGTGAAGCGACCTACCGAAGCCGCGATCTTTGCCCTCCCCTGATCGGACTCGACCAGCTTGCTGAAAAGAGCAGCCTGACAGCCGCCGAAGAAGCCAAGCGGGATCGACTGCTCATCGAGGCACGCGATATCTGATGCTCTTTCGGATCGACATATTGGCCTTCCTGCTCCCTTGCCTCCTGCTGGCCTCAGCGACGGGTGCGGGCACGCTATCGGTGAATCCGGGTGCCGACGACGGCGCAACAAATCTCGCGCGGGCCTTGAAAGCGGCCGCCGATGGCGACGTCCTGATCCTCGGGGAGGGCGTCTACCCGGGGCCCCTGCACATTGTCCGCTCAGTCATCCTTCGCGGCGAAGGCGCAGTCATCGACGGGGGCGGGCGGGGAACACCCGTTACCATCGCCGCCCCGGGAGTGCGTATCGAAGGCATCATGATCCGGAATAGCGGCGATGATATCTCGGGACCGGACGCCTGCGTCTACATCGAGCCCAGCGCCACAGGCTCAGTCTTGAAGGGCAACCGGCTCGAGGAGTGTGCCTTCGGCATCTGGGTGCACGAAGCCCGGGATGTTCACCTGATCGATAATCGAATTTTCGGACGAAAGAATATTCGGCCGACAGATCGAGGCAATGGCATCCACCTCTTCAATGCCGAGAACCTGGTCGTACGCGGGAACACGGTTATCGATGCCCGGGACGGAATTTACGTTTCCGCCACGGAAAAAAGCCTGATCGATTCGAATATCACCGATGGAGTGCGCTTCGGCATCCACTACATGTATTCCTATCACAACACGATTCGAGGCAATCAAGCGAATAGAAACAAGGTCGGGATCGCCTTGATGGAGAGCCGCAACCTCCTCGTGGATGCAAATCGTGCGATCGGAAACCGCCGCAATGGTATTCTTTTTCGCGACGTTCAATTCTCGGATATCCGCAATAATCACCTCGAGGACAACGGCAATGGCATGTTCTTCTTCTCAAGCACGGATAATGTGATCGTCGACAACGCCATCGTGAACAATGAAATTGGCTTGAAGGTGTGGGCCGGGACCCGACGCAACCGAATCGAGGGCAACCTCATCCGGGGCAACCGCGAACAGGTCTTTTTCGTCGGCGCGGAGGATCAAGCCTGGGGCACCGGCGGCAGGGGCAATCGTTGGGGCGACTACCTGGGCTGGGATCAGGATGACGATGGGATCGGCGATCGTCCGCACCGGGTGGACAGCTTCACCGCGGCCCTGCTCTATCGATTTCCGAGTTCTGCCTTGCTCCTTCGGAGCCCGGCCCTCGAAATGCTCTCCCATCTCGCAGAGCGGCTCCCCATGCTGCGAAAGCCCACCGTGGTCGATCACGCACCCATCGTCGCGAAGGGACCCGGATGAAGACCCTGCAAGCCCGTGGCATCTCCGTTCGTTTCCGCGACCAGCAAGTGCTGGATACAGTCAGCGTCGAGCTCGAGTCAGGCAGCACCAGCATGCTGGTCGGGCCCAACGGAGCCGGAAAATCAACCCTTCTCAAGGTTCTCCTCGGCCTCGTTCGGCCCGATTCGGGCTTCCTCGAAGTCGACGGCGAGCGCACCTCCATCAACAATGACTGGAAGCAGCGGATCGGCTACCTGCCCGAGGCGGTCGCCTTTTCGGAAAATCTTACAGGCCAGCAGGTCATGCGATTTTTCGCTCGGGCCCGCGGCGTGCGAAAACAGCGCGTCGAGGATGTTCTGGAGCGTGTCGGGCTCACTGCAGCGAGTCGGCGCACCGTGCGCGGCTACTCGCGAGGTATGCGGCAGCGATTGGGGCTGGGAATTTCGATCCTCTCCAAGCCCGACCTGCTGATTCTCGACGAACCCACGGCGGGTCTCGACCAAGAGGGCCTGGGCGTGCTGTGGTCGATCATCGAGGAATGGCAAGCCAGCGGTCGCATGACGTTCGCGTCGACTCACGACCTCGTTCTCATGGAGCGGCATGTGAACACGATCTGCGTCTTGCGAGAGGGCCGGGTGCTCGCCCAGGGCAGCGCCGAGGATCTGCGGAATGAGGCGGCCCTCCCCCACCGGATCTGGCTCTCGACCCATCCCCAGGCCGGGCCCAAGGTGGATCTCCTCTGCAACGCCATGCGCAAATGGGGCCGAGGACGCATCGAGGCGATGGAGGGCAGAGTTCTCGCCGAGGTCCCCTCGGACGCGATCCTCGAGATCGTCGATATCCAGGGTGGCTTTCCCGGGGTGGTTTCCGGTATCCGAGTGGAAGAGCCAACCCTGGACCGGGTCTACGATCGACTTCTGGGGGCCGACTGATGGGACGCGTGGGAAGAGCTCTGATCTGGCATGAATTCGTCGAGCGCACCCGGGATCGTTGGGTCCTCGTGGTCAGCATGCTTTTCGCCCTCCTGGCCCTCGGGGTCGGCCTCTACGGAAGCGGCGCCGAAACCGACGCCGCGAGACTGACCGGGCCGAGCCTCGTCACATTGGCGAGCATGCTGGTTCCCCTCGTCGCATTGGTGCTTTCCCACGACGCCATCGTGGGCGAGCGCGAGCGCAACA
>LWDU01036350.1_pt1 | contig 16666 bp, 12 predicted proteins | sample 727161 | NCBI WGS metagenome assembly LWDU01 (sample SAMN04566230, study PRJNA314399) | hydrothermal vent metagenome | isolation source: deep sea hydrothermal plume seawater | place: Mexico: Gulf of California, Guaymas Basin | collected 2004-07-11
CGTGGTGTGCTTTAACGGTGTTTGGACGAAATACGTGTTGGGATTCCTGGGATCCGGCCCGGGTTCCTGGAAGTCCAGACGAACCCTGAGCGCCCGTGAAAGCGTGCGGGCAATTTCTTCCCGGCGTCCATCGGAAATCAAACGGTCTCCTTCGAACAACCGTTCGATCACGGCCAGCGTCCGTTCAGGAACGTGGAAACGTCCGTTGCATTCGCTGCGGCGTAGACGATCCACCCCGTACGTGATGCCCGCCGTCCGACTGATGAATTCGCGTGTTTCATCAATCACCATCGTGTCGAACACCAGATCGCCCAGTCGCTGCATCCTTCGTGTGGCGGCCATTGACAGTAGTCCGACGGTGTTCAGGGCGAGTGGGCCCAGCACCAGCATTCCATCGGCGACCAACAGCAGATTTCGGCCGAACGCTTCGAACCAGCCAATGGGCGTGCCATTAGTCCGAACAACTCGAAGATTCTGAGACTTCTTACCAGGCGTCTGACCGTTCCAGAATGCTTCGAAACACGATCCATACATCCACGACATGGCGAACCAAGTCACCAAAACAATTCCCGCGCCGATTCCGGGAATTTCTCCGGAGATCCCAGCCAGTGTCGTGACCAGCAACAGGCAGACAACGACGACACCCAGTTTCAGAATCGTATCGATCAGAAACGACATGCCTCGCTTGCCGGGTCCGGCAATCATGAACTGAAAGTCCACACCTTCCGGTGTTTCCACAGTCACTCGCGTGTCAACTATCAATTTTTCAGACATGGAAATGATCTACAACGCGTCAACCAGCAGACAGGATTATCAAATGTGGCGACCAGATCAGGAATTAACGGGATCGAGCGGTCGGAGGTAACGATTTCAGGAGAATGGGCCATCACTTTATGAGTCATGAAGCTGCGGCGGAAAGCGAGCGTGGTGGGTGAAGCGGCTACTCCGGGGACCTGTTTAAGTGTGCGTCTGCCCAAGATGACAGAAGCAGCGACGGCTTGCAAGTTGTGCAAAAGATTGACAAAAACCGGGGCAATGCGTCATTTCCGTGCAGACTGGTGATGGAATCATGATTCGTACGCCGGATTCGACGAAACAATAGCCCTTTCTGTCGCTGCCCGCTCAGGATGCCTGAGCGACAACGTTTTGGTCTGCCCCAACGACGTGATATGCTGACGGCAGAAATCGTCGACGGATGCCGTTCCCGTACTTGCAACGAAACAGTCAGAATGCAAATAGGAATTCTTCAACTCACCTGCGCGGTCGGTCTACTGGCGTCCACGCACTCCATGGCCGCAGAACGTCCAAATATTATCGTCATTCTGGCCGATGACATGGGCTATTCAGACATTGGTTGCTACGGCAGCGAAGTCCATACGCCCGTGCTTGACGGTCTGGCCGACAAAGGACTCAGATTCACTCAGTTCTACAATACCGCTCGCTGCTGTTCTACGCGGGCGTCGCTGCTGAGTGGACTGTACCCGCATCAGGCGGGCGTTGGGCACATGATGAACGATTCCGGGTTCGACGGATATCGGGGCGAACTGAATCGCAGTTGTCGGACGATGGCGGAAGTGCTGAAGACAGCGGGGTATGGTACGTATATGTCCGGCAAGTGGCATGTGACATCGGATGTGAGACCGGATGGGGTGAAGGACAACTGGCCGATGCAACGCGGCTTCGATCGCTTCTACGGCACAATTCACGGAGCTGGCAGTTTCTTCGACCCCAATTCACTCACACGCGACAACACTCAGATTTCGCCCGTCACCGATGCCGAATACCAACCGGAAACCTATTACTACACCGACGCTATCAGCGACCATGCGGTCCGGTTCATTACCGAACACGACAAACAGCAGGCCGACAAGCCGTTCTTCATGTACGTCGCGTACACCGCTGCCCACTGGCCGATGCATGCTTTGCCGGAAGATATCGCCAAATACAAGGGCTTCTACGATGACGGTTACGGCGCGATTCGTCAGGCACGATTGCAGAAAATGAAAGAGTTCGGCGTGGTCCCGGCGGACATCGAACTTTCTCCGCAGGCCGAAGACTGGAACGAAGTGCAGCATCGTGAATGGGAGATCCGATGCATGGAAGTCTATGCGGCCATGGTTGACCGCATGGACCAGGGCATCGGGGAAATTGTGCAGAGTCTTAAAGACGCGGATCGGTTCGACAATACTCTGGTCCTGTTCATGCAGGATAACGGCGGGTGTGCGGAGGGTCTGGGGCGACGTGCACAGGCGAACCTGCCACGCAGACCGGAGAAACCAGAAGCCGCGATGGCCCCGGACGAGTTGCAGTTCGACATGATTCCGAAGAAGACGCGCGATGGCTGGCCGCTGATTCAGGGGCCGGAAGTCATGCCCGGCCCGGCCGATACGTATATCGCCTACGGTCGAGGCTGGGCGAATGTCTCCAACACACCGTTCCGCGAGTACAAACACTGGGTTCACGAGGGCGGTGTCAGTACGCCGCTGATTGCTCATTGGCCGGCCAGCATTAAACGCCACGGTGAGCTGGAACATCAGCCCGGACACCTGATCGACATCATGGCCACCTGTGTCGACATTGCCGGAGCGAACTATCCGGTCAACCACGGCGGCCAGCAGATCACGCCGCTGGAAGGTCGCAGCCTGACACCGGCGTTCGCTGGAAAGAAGATTGAACGTGAAGCCATTTACTGGGAACACGAAGGCAATCGTGCCATTCGAGTGGGCGACTGGAAGCTGGTTGCCAAAGGTGGGACCGGGCCATGGGAGCTGTACAACGTTCGCAGCGATCGAGCGGAATTGAACAACCTCGCCACGGCCGAACCCACGCGGGTTCGTGTTCTTTCCGCACAGTGGCAGCAGTACGCAGAACGAGCTCACGTGCTTCCGCTGACTCCGTACTACAAGCAAAAGAACAAAGAGAAATTATCAAAGAAAAAGAATTTCAAACTGAAGGCGGACGCCGACCTTCCGCAGAACAAATCCCCCATGATCAGGGACAAGGCCTTCACGATCACAATCAAACTTGCCTCAACTGGCACCGCAGGCGTGCTGGTCGCTCAGGGTGGCACTGCAGCCGGCTACGCCCTGTACGTAAAGGATGAAAAACTCTGGTTTGCTCAGCGCCGACAGGGAAAGATATTCAGCATCAACGGCGAGCTGCCCGCGGGGTCAGAGAGCCTGGTTTTTCAGCTGACACGAAAGGGAGCGGTCACCGTCAAGTCCGGAGGCCGACAAGTCCTGAGCGGGGACGTTCCGGGTACGCTGGATACCATGCCACTGGACGGTCTGCAGGTCGGTCGCGATGCAGATGGCCACGTCGGTGACTACGGAGTGACCGATGAATTTCCGTACGACGGCAAGATCGAGCAGGTGCAGATCAGAATTGAGTAACGATTACGTTACTCAAGGTGTCAACGCGTCTGCGAGTGCCCATCGTTGATTGACGTGCCGCGTCGGGGCCGGCACAGGCGTACGATGCTGGCAATACATCCAAGGAATATGGTCGCAAAGACGATCCTTGGGATCCAGTTGCCTTCGCCGGGCTCGAAGCTTGCAAGGATTCCGAACAGCGCAAACGGGAGTGGTGCCAGCAGCATCATGACCAGGAGAACTCGGCCCCATCGCGGCAAGGGATCGGTGCTGATGGCGGCGGCGAATCCAAGAAGCAAAGCGCCGAGTAACCCAGCGATGCCTGCGAAGAGGACGTATTGCATAACGGCTCCGATCGAATTCAACGAATGCGGGGCAGACGTGGAGTTCAGTATTCACAGCTTCCACAGACTGCATTCTGAGGTTCCCGGAACTCCATGTCATGTCTGACGTCGATTTTTCTGGTCGCAGCCACCGAATTGGCAATGTGGACAGTTCCGTCGCGCCCGCAGTTGCAGCCCTTAAGGCAGGTTACTTTTTTTCGTAGCGGAAGCCGCCACGGCTTTCGACCTGTCTCTGCCGAAATTCCTGGCGAATTCGGCTACAGAACGGCCGCATGATTTTGAAAACTGCGGTAAGGCAGGGCCGTCACATCGATGCACCCTAAGCGCCGAGAGCTCGTAGACTACTGAGTGCCGGATCGTAGAGGGAAATCGGCAGCCGACTGGCAGGCGACAACTATGGTCGCCGTGGCAGCTCGTCGCGGGCGTACTCGATCGCGCTGACCAGCGCAGTTACGTCATCGTCCGTGTTGTAGGCGGCGAAACTTGCTCGTGTTGTTGCGCTGACGCCCAGCAGGTCGTGCAGCGGCATGGCACAGTGGTGACCGTGACGCGTCAGCACGGCTCGACGGTCCAGCATGATGGCCAGATCTTCGGGATGCACATCATCAATACGAAAGCTAATGATCGCTCCCTTATGATCTACCGAGGGCCCGAAGATTGTGAGTCCCGGGATCTGCTGCAGCTGTTCAGTCGCACTTCGCAGCAGCCGTTGTTCATGATTGTGAATCGCCTCGACTGAGAGCCCGGAGATCCAGTCCACGGCCGTCCCCAGCCCGATGGCCTGTACGATCGGCAGCGTTCCCGCTTCAAATCGGGCTGGCGGTGCCGCCCATGTCGAGTGGTCCTTGTAGACTCGGTCGATCATGTGGCCGCCGAACAGGATTGGCTGTGTTTCGTTCAGCCGATCAGCTTTGCCGTAGAGAATGCCGACACCCGTCGGACCATACAGCTTGTGTCCGGAGAAAATGAGGAAGTCAACGTCGTCTGCAACGACATTGGTGACCTGATGAGGAACGCTCTGGGCCGCGTCCACAACAATGACGGCACCGACTTCGTGTGCTCGGGCCGCCAGTTCTTTGATGGGATTCACCGTGCCCAGGACATTTGACATGCCGCAGACGGCCAGCAACTTTGTCTTCGTCGTCAGTACTTCGTCCAGTCGGCTGATGTCCAGTTGGCCGTCGTCGGTCATTGGAATGAATCGCAGAGTCGCCTGGCGCTGAATCGCCAGTTGTTGCCACGGCACAAAGTTGGCGTGATGTTCCATTTCGGTGATCAGGATTTCATCCCCCGCACCGACGTGATGAGTTCCCCAGCCAAAGGCGACAGCGTTAAGCGTCGCAGTGGTACCCGACGTAAAAGCGATCTGCTGAGGCGATTCGGCGGAAATAAAGGTGGCGATTTTCTGCCGTGCGGTCTCCAGTTCCTCATCAATGCGGGCTCCGAATCGATACCGACCACGATAGGCGTTTGCGAAGTACTGTTCTTCGACTTCGCGTTCCTTATCGATCACGACCTGAGGCTTCTGCGCTGACGCTCCACTGTCCAGATAGACCGGCGTCAGACCATCTTCCAGCACCTGGTTGAGGACCGGGAACTGGCGGCGAATTTCCTGCGGATCAATGCTGGCGACTGTTTGGGCAGGTGACTGCTGTCGCAGCACCACCTGGACGGGCGATTGTTCGGTGTACGCTGTGCAGGGTGCGTGTCGTCGCGCGATTTCACGAATGCGATCCACCATTCCCTGCAGGCCGTTATGTCGCTGCGGAGAAATATACTGCTTCAGCCGCAGCCGCGTGAAGACGTCGTTGATCGGAAGACGAAGTATTTCGCTGGCCGTATGGCCCGAATACGACGCCAACAGAATCGCGATCAGGCCCCGTACAATTTCCGCATCACTGTCCGCCCGGAATTCTATGACAGGGTCGCTGCCATCCTCCACAGCTCTGGCCGTCAACCAGACCTGGCTCTGACATCCGTGTATAAGATCACATTCGCGTTGTTCTTCGGGGGGAAATCGAGGCAGGTCGTAGCCCAATTCCAGCAAAAACTGAGACTGGTCGCGTGGATCCAGCTCTTCAAATTCTTCAAAGATTTCTTCGGTCGTGATGTGCATCTGGGTCTGCGTTGAAAGTTCAACCGCGAAGTCGCGGCCGCAAAACGTATTACAGGATTTCCAATGTTGGCGCCGCTGGCGTTTCCGTCAGATTACGTGCGACCTGCATAGCGACGTTCCGGCACACAGCAAGCAGTGCATCGCGAGCCGGGTTCTCTTCGGTCAACAGTGCCATCATTTTTCCCGCGTCGCCATATTCGCGAATGGTGGCATCAATCGGGACCTCACCCAGGAACGGCAACTTGAGTTCTTCCGCCACTTTCCTGGCCCCACCGCGTCCAAAGATGTCCCCGGTCATGTTCTCCACAACACCCAACACCGGCACGTTGACCTTTTGATACATGTCGACGGCTTTGATCGCGTCCAGCAGAGCTACCTGCTGCGGAGTACACACGATTACTGCTCCGGCCAGTCCCACCTGCTGAGACAGTGTTAGCGAAACGTCGCCGGTTCCCGGAGGCAAATCAATAATCAGGTAATCCAGCTCGCCCCAGTTAGAGTCCTTCAAAAACTGAGTGAGCGCCTTGTGCAGCATCGGACCACGCCAGACGACCGACTGTCCCTGCTCGATAAAGAAGCCCATGGACATCAGTTTCAGGCCGTCGACGTCAATGGGTTCCATCCGCATCATCTTCTGTCCGTCACCACCCTGCTGTTCTGTGGCTGCCGGTTGTCCTGAGGCACCCATCATATGCGGGATGCTGGGACCATAGACGTCGGCATCCATCAGCCCGACACGACAGCCGAAAGAATGCAGCCCACAGGCCAGCGCCGCAGCGACCGTGCTCTTGCCGACCCCCCCTTTGCCACTACCAACGGCAATAATATTATGAATCTTCAACCCGATGCGTCCGCCTGCGTCTTTTCCTCGAACGGTTGAAGTGATGTCCACTGACAAGGACTGTCCGTCAGCCAGAGCCGACGTCACTTTTTCCGTGATGAGCGTTTTGGCAATTCGATCGTGACCGCGACTGTGTCTGCAGACACTTGCACGTCACTCACCATCCGGAGCACGGAAAGGGGCTTGCCCAATTCCGGATCAATGACTTCAGAAACCAGATTACGAATGTCTTCGACGGATGCCATGTGAAAGTCACGTGCAGGAGGGAGGAGAAGAATACGGAAACGACGCACATGTACGCAGTCGCATCGTACGCCCGAACGTCGGCAGATCAACAGAAGCAGTGCCGGAACTGAAGCGATTCGTTCATCCGAGACACTCCAGAGACGGGAATTCTCTACCCTGAAATCGGATGCCGAAATCGGGAACACATCTGCGACAGACGCTGGACAACCCGTCAAGGTACGACAGTTGTTTTTGCAGGGACCGCTGACGGAATTGTATGTGCAGCGACTTTCTGAATTCATCAGGCCCGGGGGTTGACCTCGGCTTGTGCCGGCTTCAGCCACTTTTCTTCAACAATACGGCCGCCGTCGATGCGCAGCAGATGGTCACCCAGAATCTCTGCTTCCTGCGGATTGTGTGTCACATACAGCGTTGTCACGTGCGTCTGCTGCCGCACGCTGTCCAGCAACTCACACATCTCGTGCCGTGTTTCGCTATCCAGAGCGGACAGTGGTTCGTCCAGACACAGCACTTTCGGTCGAAAAGAAAGCGCCCGTCCGAGCGCGACACGTTGAGCTTCTCCTCCGCTCAGGCCGCGTGGAGTACGGTCCAGCAGATGTGTGATACCCAGCAACGTCGACAACTCGTCAACGCGTTCAGCGATTTGCTTCTTAGGCGTCCGCCGAACCAGCAGCGCAAACGCCAGATGGTCGCGGACGTTCATCTTTGAAAACAGAGCCCCGTCCTGCGGCACGTAACCAATGCCGCGCAGAGCAGGGTTCAATCGCGTCACATCCGTTCCGCAGATTCGAATGCTGCCGGAGGAGCAACGACGCAATCCGATAATGCTTTCCAGAATTGTTGTCTTGCCGGACCCCGTCCTGCCCATCAGCACACCGCAGCCACCAGACGGAATCGAAAACGACACGTCCGTCAGCTGAAATTCGCCCGCCCGGATGCAGATATTCTGCAACTGAATCATGAACCACAGTTCCTTGTCGCTGGCCTTAAAGCAGCGCCTCACGGGCACCCCAGACTCGAGTGATGATCAGCACGGTCACAGCGGCCCCGACCATGATCAGGGAGACCGCGACGGCTGCCTCAATATTGCCGATATTCATTTCCAGAAACACCGTGGTCGAAAGCACCTCCGTCTTCATCCGAGTGGCACCCGCGAAGATCAGCAGCGGTCCGAATTCGCCCAGCGATCGTGCCCACGCCAATGTAAACGCGGTCATCACTCCCTGCGACGCTTCCGGCAACACAACCCAGCCAAATGCCTGAGCTCGGGAACTGCCAAGTGCGACCGCGACCTGCTCGCACCGCGGATCGATGTGATCGAAAGTGGACTTCATCGTACGTACGGCAAAAGCGCACGCCACAGAAAACTGAGCCAGCACAACGGCGGGTATCTGATACACCACGTCCCGCGCTACGAAGGCAAACGGTCGGAACTGAAACAGAATCAGCAGACTGAGACCCACGACAAGTGGCGGCAGCACGATGGGGATGTCCAGAACGGCATCCAGCAGTCGTTTCCCCGGAAAGTTGTGTCGCGACAACAGATATCCGATCGGAACAGCAACGATCACCGACAGCACAGCGGACAGAGTGCATGACAACAGACTTAGCCGGATCGAATACTGAATTTTCGGATCGGCCAATGCCACAGAGATGGGGTTCTCAGTCAGCGCCGTCTTCCACGGTTCCGGGGACTTAGAGGCCGCCACCGCCGTTTTTTCCACGACGTACCACGCATCTGCCAGTAACATGGAAACAATCAGCAGAACATACGTCCCGCCGATCACGATCATGCAGGCGTAGAACAGTCGGTTCGACAGGACGATGTTCCCGATGTCCCGGTCCGTCGTCGTTGTCTTCCCACGGTCATCGGAACGTTCATGACGCGACGCACTGTCCGTCATAACGAGCTGCCTTCGGCCGCTGTTGCGGGTTTCGCGCCAAGTCGGAAGTGGAACCCGGCCGATTCAAACGCATCGGCCGACGCTGCCATTCTGCGGAACAGTCGACGGGCCAGATATTTGTGGTCGCTGGTTCGGGCAATGCTGAATGGCTGCACGGCTACATTTTGATTCGCCTTGATCCGCACGATATCAATATCAGCCGTATTCGGCAGCACATCGGTGATGTACACCAGGGCCGCATCAACATGGCCGGCAATGACGTCCGGAACCAGCAGCGCTGAAGAGATTTTCTCAACGACAACTTCTCCATCCGTTTGTTGTTTTGCCATAAGTTCGCGATAGATGCCTTCGTTTTCCAGCATCCTGCGTGTGAGAGCACCGATGGTACACTGCTCCGGCTGACCGATGGCCACGCGAATGCCGGGTTTAACCAGATCCTTCAACGCGGTCACGGCTGCACTTCCTTTGGGTACCGCCAGCACCAGCTCCACGTCTGAAATGTCGACGTCGTCCTGAAACCAGTCTTTGACGTTTTCCAGATAATACCGATCACAGGCCATGTACACGTCCGGAAATCCCAACTGCGTGGACTGGTTGTGAATCGCCTTCATTTGCGTCGTCAGAATTCCACACCCATTGTATTCTGTGCTGACAGTGACTCCCTCCCGCGTTTGAAAGTCTTCGATGATCTGTTCAACCGCTCGCCGATTGACGGCACCGCAATAGAACGAAACCTCGGGATGTTCGGCCCAGACATCGCCTTCCACCGGACGAGTGCCGTACTTCTTAAACGTCTTCAAGCCCTGATCGCGGGCCGTCAGAAAACGAGCGAACTTCAGAGCGGCTGTGGGATCAGTGGACGAATTCAGCACGGCGATGCTCACCAGATTCGGATCGACATCCAATTCGGGAACCGGGACGGCGATCAGGTCTTCCTTGTACTTCGGCATCGCCACCGTGGAATCCCAGACGATCGCGGCATCGACCGCACCGATTTTAACGTCGTTGGCAATTTCGTTGACAGTCGGTTTGAAGACACCGTCCGCGGTCACTCGCTGCTCAAGCTGTTGCCACAGGTTACTTCCTTCATGCTCGATTTTTTCAAGCTGCTTTCGGACCGTTTTACCGATGGCCGCCTGATCCGGATTTCCCACGGCAACAGCAATGCCAGGCTGCAGCAGGTCGGCAATGGTTTTGATGGACTTGTCTGTGTCCCTACGGATTGCGATCACCGGGCGTTGGTGGGCAATCGGAATTGTCTCGGCTGCAAGTCCTTCGGCGACCGCCTTGTCGGTATAGAAATCGTCGGCCGCCAGATACAGGTCGCCTTCGGCAAACTTATTCACCTGCAGTTGGTTCAACAGGGTGTTTGAACCGGCATACTGCAACTCGATCGTGACACCGTACTGTTGCTCGTAGGCGGTCGCAATTTCTTCGACCGGTACACGTAACCCTGCTGCACAATGCACGATTAGTTTTTTCTTACCAGGGCCGGATTCATTCGGGCCCTGTCGCATCAGCAAGACCAGCAGAACGATCACTCCGCAGGGCCCCAGCAGCAGGCTCCACAACGAATTGACACGACCTGATCGCGGATGTGCATCCGCAAGGGATGTCGGTAAGAAGATTCGAGCCATCGTTTCGAGATGTTGAGACTGGATTGTGGGCGGGCGCGGACGGAGGGCTTGCTTGAGACTGGTACGGGACAACGATTTAGTGATGTGTGCCGCGGGTTCCGCCAGTGCCGTGAGGTTCACGAAAACACTGGCACACAACCCCCGCACTTAACCACTGACAGTGCACTCGTGAAACCAAGGCTCCACTTTAGTCAGCAAGTGAGTGCATCTCAACCGAGTTCACCAGCCAGACCGGTGACTATTCGTGATCCCGGACCGACGGCCACTTATTCTCCGCCCCGGGGCGTGGTCCAGTCAGTAAAATGGAGCATTCTGCCAGCGGTGATCACGATCGCAGGTCACACAGGAAGTGTCGAGCCGAACGATGAGGCGACAATGTTCTGCGGCGTCGCGTTTGATGGATTAAGCCGTGATTTCACACACTGCGGTCAATCCTGTGACCGGCTTTTCAGCTGATTCAGGAACTCCTCATCGTTGTCGCTGATGCGCAGGATGTGGGCTTCGTCCTCCGCGGATAGCGGGCAGCCGTGATCGAGCAGAATGCAGAGTGTCGCAATCTGTCAGCAATGAATTGCATATCCGACCGCGTTGAACTCGTAGAATATTTCATTGCAGAATTCGGGTTGCGGCGCAGTGCTTTCCCGGTGCCGGACTCGTCGCCGCATGCCACATAACAACACAGATGTGCGTCAGCTCCATTGTCTATCAGGTACTGAATCAGTTCGTCAGTACACTGCTGCGACACTCGATGTAAGGCTGCTGCACCAACGGCATCAGCTCGATTCACGTCCGCTCCACGCTGAACCAGAAATTTGACGGCCTCGAATCGATTGTTGTGAGCGGCGACGAACAGCGCGGTGTGTCCTTTCGCGTCTACGTCGTCGATGCCGCTCGAATCGTCATCAAGCAGTTTTTCGAGCAGATCCACGCGACCCATAGCGGCGGCGGTGAACAGGTCAATGTCAGCGTCGTGATCCAGCAGCAGCGGGATTACATCTTCCGCGGACTCCTCTTTCCACGGCCCACCGTGACAGGCTTCCGTCAGAGCGGTTCCGCCCTTGTCGTTGCAGGCATTGACGTCGGCACCGTAGCGCAACAGCATGTCGGCGACGTCGTAGCATCCGGTTCGTGCCGCATAGTGCAGCGCGGTCATGCCGTCGGGTGTCACCGCCCTGACCAGTTCACGGTTGCCTTCCAGCAATGCCTCGGCCTCTGTTGTGTTCTCCAGATATCCGCAGGCGAAGATATCGACTTCAGCACGGTGCTGAAGCAGAAACTCGACGGCCTTACGGTTGCCATGTCGCGCGGCGGCGTACAACGGTGGAAGCCCGGACTCGTCGCACCGATCAATTGACGAGGGATCACGTGCAACGGCGTCCTCCATGGCGGCCAGGTCATCGCCGGTAACTAGTTTGCGCATGTTGAGCACCTACGAAGAAAACGACTCAACCTGGGTCCGCAACGCTTCGCTCACAGAATATTCACAACAATACCCGGCCCTTTGCATTCGCATGAAATGTTATCGGCCAACTGCGTGTGTAAGGATCGCTGATCTACGAAGCTTTTCTCGCGGCAATTCCTCTCCGAGCTCGCAAGCCTTTCACAGGATCTCCCTCGAAGGGTGGCGCCGTCCGCCCTGCAGCCTGCTATCGGCCACGTTGACTTTGCAGCTCGATTTTCTCGCCCTTCATTTCCTCAAACGCAGTCTTCTGTTCAGCGTTCAGCACGACCAGTGCAGCGGCGTCTGCTTTGCTGCGGATATCGCGCAGCTTCTGAAATGCCGTTGATCGCTGTTCTTCACTCGCGCCACGGAACGATGTGAACAGCTCGAGCTGTTCCGCTTGTGCTGACTTATTGAGTTCATCCAGCTTCTTTTTTTGATCGTCGGTGATCTTTAGTTTGCCCGAAACGTAACTGTTGGCGAGGCTGTCTGCCACGGCACGTACCTGCAGACGGATCTGGTACAGCCGCGTCAACTGCGGTCGTTCCACGACATCACCAAGCTGTTCACGCACCTTCTGGTCCGATTGATCAAGCAACTCGATGATCTTCGTCCGTTGCTGATCGCGGTCCTCGATCGATCGCAGGGTCGAGAATTGCTCTCGCATTTCAGTGCCGAGATTTTTTACGATCTCCTGTACCTCCGTCATCTGCTCCTCGCTGAGTTTCATCTCTTTCTGAACCTGCTCCAGCGAGAGCAGACCAAGCAGACTGCTGCGACTAAAGCCCCGCCCGGAGCGTTGCTGGGCCTGCGCCGCAGTCATGCAGACGACACCGAAGGTCAGCGCAATTGCCGGAACGATGAAACGACGTCCAGTTCTTGTAGTCATCACTTTGCTTTCCAGGTTGAGGATTGGGTGACGGTGGTCGATCACTTATTCTTCATCTTAAGCTGCAGCGACCGCCATGTAAGACATCACACGCTTCGCTCCTTCCGTAATCGTTGAAAGCAGGCAATGCGGAATTCCCTGATTGCTTGACGCTCTGGTGGATTCCTGAGACAAATCCCGAACGAATCGTGTTTCGGTCGCCCATCCGAATTCCGTTTCATGATTGCAGCGATTGGCGGTGGGACTGCAGGATGACTGCAATCACGGCGGTGTCATTGGGGCCAACAATTGGCCAATTCGTTCCTGGCCGGATCATTGCTGATCCTTCGTTCCGGCCGGGGGCTCAGGGAAGTCTCTCACCTCGTACTCCACATTGGGAAGATGAAGCCATGAAGCCGCTGAGAATTCTGGTTGTTGTGGGGCTGTTTTTGTCAGTTACCGTGAGCCATGCGCCCGCGGCTGAGCAGCCTGACAAGCGTCCCAATTTCGTGGTCGTGTTTACGGACGACCAGGGTTACGGCGATCTTTCCTGTTATGGCTCAGAAACGATCAGGACGCCGCGGATTGATCAGCTGGCACGTGAAGGTATTCGTTTCACGAGTTTCTACGCACAGGTTGTGTGCGGACCGTCGCGATCCGCTTTGTTGACAGGGCGGTACCCGGTGCGCAGTCTGGGATGGTCAATGCCCGCGAGTGAAATCACGATCGCCGAATTGCTAAAGGAGGCGGGATATGCCACCGGATGTGTGGGGAAGTGGGACGTGTCCAATCGGGCCGCCATTCCCGAACGAATGCCGAACGCCAAAGGGTTTGATTATTACTACGGCACGCTGGGAGCAAACGACAACGGTCGGGTTGTGTTTCACGAGAACAATGAACGAGTCGGCGACACCGACGACATGGCCAGCCTCACCGGGCTTTACACCGACACAAGCATCGAGTTCCTGCAGCAGAACAAAGACAAACCGTTCTTTCTGTACCTTGCCCACACGATGGTTCATTCGGTGATCGAGGCGTCCGCGGAATTCAAAGGCAAGTCAAAGGGCGGTTTGTACGGTGACACTGTCGAGGAACTGGATTACCACACGGGAAGACTGCTGGACGCGATCGACGAACTCGGACTGCGGGACAACACGCTGGTCATCTTCACAACGGACAATGGTCCGTGGAACAATCTGCAGCAGGCACTCGCCAAAAAGCACAACGGGCAGATCGCGTGGGGATCCTCCGGTCCGCTGCGCGCAGGCAAGGGGTCAACATACGAAGGCGGATTGCGCGTTCCCTGCATCGCTCGCTGGCCGGGGCACGTGCCTGCAGGCCGTACCAACGATGCCATCTTCGCGACGATCGACTTTCTGCCGACGTTCAGCCGACTGGCTGGATACAACCCGCCGGACGATCGCATCGTGGACGGCGTCGATCAGACCGATCTGCTGTCGGGAAAGAGCGAAGTTGGTGCCCGCAACGACTATTCCTACTTCTGCAAAGGAGAACTGCACGCAGTCCGCAAAGGGCCATGGAAGCTGATCCTGCCAGATCGCAAAAAACACTACGGTTATGTCAAGGATAAGGGGTCCCAACGCGCTGAGTTGTACAACCTGGTGCAGGATATTGGCGAATCGTCAGATCAGGCCGATGCCCATCCGGAGGTCGTGAAGGAACTTCTGGCCTACGCCAGGGCGCTGCCGTTGCCGGATGTCCCCTACGACGACCGCATCGGCCTGAAAAGGCCGTCACCGCCGAGGCCAAAGCAGGAGCGGTCGGCATTGCCGCAGGGTGACTGGAAGAAGCATGGTTTCAGCGAGACGCAACGTGGTCAGATTCAGTCAGCATTCCAGGCCGGCATCGACCGAAAGTTCATCCCCGGCGGAGCACTGATGCTGATCCATAAAGGCGAAGTGATTCTGAATGAAGCCTTTGGTGTGGCCGATATCGAGTCCCAACGCCCGTTTCAGATGTCGTCGCCCTGTCGCATCGCGTCGCTCACAAAACCACACACAGCAACCCTGCTTCTGAAGCTGGCCGCCGAAGGCAAGGTCGTGCTGGACGCGCCGGTCCATACGTGGCTGCCGGAATTCGAAGAGATCCGGGTTCGAGGGGCGGGCACATCGAAAACAGCTCCAACGCTGTTGCAGTGCCTGTCGCATACAGCCGGTTTTCCAGGGAACAATGCTCTGAAGGCCGGCAAGTACTCAGTCAAATTGGATGGGAATCTGTCAGACGTGATGGCAGATCTTACGACAAAGGAACTTGTTGCTGAACCGGGAACTCGTTACGCCTATTCCCGACTGGGCTACATGACCGCCGCCCGCGTCGCCGAGGTCGTCACCGGCCGCCCGTTTCCCGAACTGATGCAGACACTTCTGCTGAAGCCCCTGGGCGCAGAAACTGCGACGTTCACGCCGTCAGCAGAGGTGCTGGCTCGGATGCCCGTCCCGTATGAGCGGACAAAAACTGGATTTCGTCCCCGCGAGGGGACGGGACTGGGAACAGCAATCAACCCCGGTGGCAGCCTTGTGTCGACACTTGAAGACGTCGCGAGACTACTGTTGCTGCACCGCAATCAGGGGCGGGTCGGGACACTTCAGTTTCTCCCGTCCGACCTGCTGCAACAAATGTACAAATCGCAGCCATCAACGCCAGGCGTCGGTTACGGGCTGGGGTTCAATATTATGAGGCGGTTTGACGATGGAACGGCGGCACGCATTCGCCATACAGGAGCCTCCGGGACACTGGGCGTCATCGACTTCGAACGAGACCTGATTACGATCGTGCTGACACAGGTCCCGCAGCAGCAAACGAACCGCTGGCGCAACATGCTCGTGCAGAAGATCAATGACGTCTTTCCACCATTGTTGAAACAGGAATGACAATTGTGGTGATGGTGCTTTGTGAAGTCTTGATTTTGAGCTAGTGCTTTGTCAAAGGCAAAAGTTAGGGTTGAAGAGTACTTAATATGGGCAACAGTTGCAGGAACAAGGAGGTGTTCCATGCAAAAGAAGTATGTTGTTCGATTGACTGTCGAAGAACGCGGCCATTTGTGTAATGTGATTCGTACTCTAAGCGGTACGAACCAGAAGGTTCGACGTGCCCAGGTCCTGCTGAAGGCGGATGCCGATGGCCCGGGATGGACGGATGTAAAGATCGCCGAAGCGTATTCCTGTCGGACGAAGACCGTGGAAAACATTCGGCAGCGGCTGGTTGAACGAGGGTTCGAGGAAACACTCAACGGCAAAATTCGCGATGAACCCGCCACGCCCAGGTGTCTGGATGGAAAACAGGAAGCGAAGATCATCGCCACACGGCTTGGAAGTCCTCCGAAGGGGTACGCCAACTGGACACTTCGTCTGCTTGCCAGAAAAGTGGTTGAACTGGAAATTGTCGACGCCATGAGTTACGAAACCGTCAGGCGGACGCTAAAAAAACGGTATGACAAGCCGTAAAATTCAATACTGGGTCATTCCTCCGGAGTGCGATGCTGAGTTTGCCGCCAGCATGGAAGAAGTGCTGGAAACGTACGCAAAACCATACGATTCAAAGAATCCTGTGCTGTGCATGGACGAACAGCCTGTTCAGCTGGTGAAGGAAGTTCGGGCCCCGATTAAGGCCACGAAGAAACATCCGCGTCGCGTCGACTATGAATATGAGCGAGCCGGAGTTGCCAACATCTTCATGTTCACCGAACCGCTCGCAGGATGGCGAAAAGCAAATGCTCGAGCAACGAAAACAAAACTCGACTGGGCTTTGGAAATGGCCGAGCTACTCGACACTCGTTACCAAAACTGCGAAACAGTGACGGTTGTCTCCGACAATCTGAATACTCACACCAAAGGTGCCTTCTACGAAGCCTTTGAACCTGAACGGGCACGCGACTATG
>LWDU01041966.1_pt1 | contig 16664 bp, 17 predicted proteins | sample 727161 | NCBI WGS metagenome assembly LWDU01 (sample SAMN04566230, study PRJNA314399) | hydrothermal vent metagenome | isolation source: deep sea hydrothermal plume seawater | place: Mexico: Gulf of California, Guaymas Basin | collected 2004-07-11
TGACTGTCCATAACCCAATTGTTTGAGAGGTCATTATGATACCAGGTGAATGTATTCCGCTTGCGGGGGAAATAGAATTAAATCAAGGCCGTAGGCAGGTTGAAATTTTAGTTGCAAATACCGGTGACCGCCCGGTTCAGGTCGGCTCGCATTATCATTTTTATGAAGTTAATTCAGCCTTGTCTTTTGCTAGGGAGCAAGCGAAGGGTTTTCGGCTTAATATACCGGCAGGGACTGCGGTGCGTTTTGAGCCGGGTCAAGAACGGACCGTCACGCTGGTTGAATATGCCGGGAAGAGGGAAGTTTACGGGTTTAATAAACAGGTTATGGGGAAACTGTCATGAGTCGTATTGATCGGAGCGCTTATGCGGAAATGTATGGCCCTACGACCGGGGACAAGGTTCGGCTAGCGGATACTGAATTGTTTCTTGAGGTCGAAGACGATCGTACGGTTTACGGCGATGAAGTTAAGTTTGGGGGCGGCCAGTGCTTAGCGGCAGAAGTCGTTGATACAGTCATTACCAATGCCTTGATTGTTGATCATTGGGGCATTATTAAAGCCGATATCGGTATTAAAGATGGCTTGATCGCGGGTATTGGTAAGGCGGGTAATCCAGATACTCAGGCCGGCGTTGATATTGTTATCGGCCCCGGAACCGAGGCCATTGCCGGTGAAGGTCAAATAGTGACGGCAGGGGGGGTCGACGCGCATATTCATTTTATTTGCCCGCAACAGATTGAAGAAGCCTTGATGTCCGGCGTGACGACCATGCTTGGCGGAGGTACCGGTCCTGCTACTGGAACCAATGCGACGACCTGTACGCCGGGGCCTTGGAATATCCAACGAATGTTACAAGCCGCTGAAGCTTTACCCATGAATCTGGGTTTTATGGGAAAAGGCAATGCCAGTTTGCCCGGGGCCCTGGCAGAGCAAGTTGAAGCCGGTGCCATGGGGTTAAAATTGCATGAAGATTGGGGTACGACGCCGGCGGCAATTGATAATTGTCTTAATGTCGCCGAGCAATACGATGTTCAGGTGGCTATTCATACCGATACCTTGAATGAATCAGGCTTTGTTGAAGATACCTTAGCGGCCATTGGAGACAGGGCTATTCATACCTACCATACCGAGGGGGCTGGCGGGGGGCACGCGCCTGATATTATTAAAGCCTGTGGCGTGGCTAATATTTTACCTTCATCAACGAATCCAACCCGCCCTTTTACCGTTAATACGATTGATGAACATTTGGACATGTTGATGGTTTGTCATCATTTAGACACTAATATTGCAGAAGATGTGGCTTTTGCTGAAAGTCGTATTCGACGAGAAACCATTGCAGCTGAAGATATTTTGCATGATTTAGGTGCGTTTTCTATGATTGCTTCTGATTCTCAGGCGATGGGTCGTGTGGGTGAGGTGATAACTAGAACCTGGCAAACCGCACATAAAATGAAAGTGCAGCGGGGCGCTCTGGCAGAAGATACAGCGGCCAATGATAATAACAGGATTAAGCGATATATTGCCAAATACACGATTAACCCCGCTATAACGCACGGTATTAGTCATCATGTGGGTTCTATTGAGCGGGGTAAGTTGGCTGATTTGGTGTTGTGGAAACCGGCCTTTTTTGGGGTTAAGCCCAGTTTGATTATTAAGGCGGGCTTCATTTCGGCAGCACCTATGGGTGACCCGAACGCGTCTATTCCAACGCCTCAGCCAGTCCATTACCGACCCATGTTTGGTGCTTTGGGTAAAGCACGCTCGGCGAGTTGTTTAACATTCTTGTCACAGGCAGGTTTTAATAACGGCGTGGGTGATCGTCTGGGTTTAGAAAATCAGTTGGCTGTCGTTAAAGGAACCCGGCAGGTGACCAAGGCCGATTTGATACACAATAGCTATCTTCCTAACATTGAAGTGGACCCACAAACCTATGAGGTGCGTGCTGATGGGGAGTTGCTGGTTTGTGAACCGATGTCTGTTTTACCGTTGGCGCAGCGTTATTTTCTTTTTTAGGAGGGTGAATGCGTAGATTGATTGGGTTTGATCGGGATGGAAAAGTACCCGATAGTACGGTCATTTTACCGTATGATCAACGCCAAAAAAGTAGGTTGCTGGTCACCTTGGAAAATAACGAAGAGGCGGGGGTCTTTTTGCCACGGGGTACGATTCTTCGGGGGGGTGATCTGTTGAAAACAGAACAAGGTTTTGTCGTGTTAGTGGTCTCAGCATCTGAAAAAACATCAACTGCTTATTCAAAAGAGCCGTTGCTACTGATGAAGGCCAGTTATCATTTAGGTAATCGACATGTCGCTTTGCAGTTAGGAGAGTGCTTTGTGCGTTATCAACAGGACCATGTATTAGATGAAATGGTGGCTGCTTTTGGGTTAGAGATACGGCATGAAACGGTTTCTTTTGAACCGGAAACAGGCGCTTATCACAGTCATGGGCCTAAGCACCATTCACATGAGCACTGAGTCGTTGTTGCCGTTGTTACGCTTGTTTCAGTTAGTGAGCCCATCGTTGCCCGTGGGCGCCTACAGTTACTCCCAAGGACTTGAGTGGGCTGTTGAAGAGGTCGGAGTAACGAATGAAGAGACGGCAAGCGATTGGATTGAGGAACTGTTAAGACATGCCTTGGTAAAAACAGAGGGGCCGGTTTTAATTCGATTGAGTCAGAGTTGGCAGGCTGGGGATACGGACGCATTGGTTTTTTGGAATCAGTTTATCTTAGCGACCCGGGAAACGAGTGAATTACAGAATGAAGATCAATTGATGGGGCGAGCCTTAGCTAAGGTTTTGGAGGGCCTTGACGTGACTTGGCCTTATCAAAATGAACCGCCCGTCATGGCTTTTGTAACACCCTACAGTTTAGCGGCGTTTAGCTGGGGTATTAGCACGGAGAAAATGGTAGCCGGTTATTTCTGGGGGTGGCTGGAGAATCAGGTGTTGGCAGCAATAAAATTGATTCCGTTAGGTCAACAAGCAGGGCAACGTATATTATTTAATTTAAGCCAGTCAATACCGAGTTATGTCGAGGCGGCATTTGAGATCGAAGATAATGCAATAGGGGGATCGATGCCCTTGTGGGCGATTGCCAGTAGTCGTCATGAAATTCAGTATTCCAGATTATTTCGTTCGTGAGGGTCAGATGAATAATAAAAATGAAGTCTTAAGAGTCGGTGTCGGCGGGCCAGTGGGTTCGGGTAAAACAGCATTGTTAGATACTTTATGTAAGGCGTTGCGTGGACGTTTTAAAATGGCGGTTGTGACCAACGATATTTATACCCAAGAAGATGCTCAGTTTTTATGTCGTAGTCAGGCGCTCCCTGAGGAACGGATTGTGGGTGTAGAAACCGGGGGGTGTCCACATACGGCGATTCGAGAAGATGCCTCAATGAATTTATTAGCCGTCGATAAATTATTAACGGAATTTACCGATCTGGATTTCATTTTAATTGAAAGTGGCGGTGATAATTTGAGTGCCTCATTTAGTCCAGAATTAGCGGATTTAACGATCTATGTGATTGATGTTGCAGCCGGGGATAAAATACCGCGTAAAGGTGGACCGGGAATTACTAAATCAGATTTGTTGGTCATTAATAAAACTGATTTAGCGCCTTATGTGGGGGCTTCATTAGCGGTGATGGAAGCAGATTCTAAGCGAATGCGCGGTACTAAGCCGTTTGTATTTACTAACTTGAAGTCTGGAGACGGGATTGATGCAGTGATTAATTTTATCGTTGATCAAGGAATGTTGACAGCATCTGGCGGGGTTGTTGACTCGAAAACCTGAGCGATGGATGACGAATGAGAATTTGAGGGTGTTTTTTTATAAAAAAAATGAAGTGAAAGATTACATCAAGTTCTTAAAAAATCACCCCAGAGGGTGTATGCTTGTCTTTGTAGAAGTAACGTAAGTGCTTTTGCGAAATAAAAAAAATAAATATACACAAATAAGGAGGAGAGGAATGAAATTATCAATACGGGTATTAACTATTTTGGGGTTATTTATGGGCGCATCACTGGTTCAAACGGCAGCAGCGGCGGCGGTGGCGGTAGCCCCAGCAGCAGCTTCAGATTGTGCTTGGCCTGATGGGAATTGCCCAGAAACACATGCAGCAGCAGCAGCGGAAGCAGCAACAGCGGCAGCAGCGGCAGCTCCAGCTCCAGTAGCAGAGGAAGCCCCAGCAGCTGAGGAAGTAGCTGAGGAAGCCCCAGCAGCCGAGGAAGCAGCAGCAGAATAGTTGCCCGGTGTATGCGTATATTTTTTTAGTAATGGCTAAAGAAATATGATGAGTCAGGCAGGGATGCTGGCTCTTTTTTTTGTCTGATGATGGCTCTTTTTTTGGATAAGAACAGGGCGAATATAGGGTGCTAAGGGTGGTTAATCATGACTGATTCACAGAAATGGATGGTGCTTGCCGTGACGGGCATTTCTTTTGGACTGCTCTATTTATTAACCCCTGTTTTAATGCCTTTTATTGTTGCGGCATTTTTAGCTTATTTGGGCGATCCGGTCGTTGATAAATTAGAAGCGCGTGGGGTGGGTCGAACCTTAGGTGTCGTGTTTGTCTTTGCGTTAATGGTTCTAGTTTTCGGCGCCGTGTTATTCTTTTTTATTCCGTTGATGGAAGGTCAAATAGCGCATTTCTTTACTCAGCTTCCGCATTATCTTCAGAGTATTAATTCACGCTTAATACCTTGGTTGGATGGGCAATTTGGGTTTGGCATAGGAGCCATTGATTTGAGTGAGTTACGTACGGTTTTGGAACAACACTGGACAGAAGCTGGCGGCATTATGACCACCGTTGCGAGCTCCGTTTCAAAATCAGGTGCGGTCGTTTTTCAGTGGCTGATGAATGTATGTTTAGTCCCCGTGGTCACTTTCTATTTATTGCGAGATTGGGATTTATTGGTTGCTAAAGTTCAGGGGTTAGTACCACGTAAATCTGCAGGTTATATCAGGCAGCTTACACTGGAAATAGACTTGGTTTTAGCCGCGTTCATGCGCGGGCAGTTTTATGTCATGTTGGCATTGGGCTTGATATACAGCGTGGGGTTGACTTTTGTGGGTCTGGATTTGGCGGTATTAATTGGCATGGTCGCAGGGTTCGTCAGTTTTGTGCCGTATTTAGGATCCATTGTTGGGGTGGTTATTGCTTGTGTCGCCGTTCTTGTACAATTTCAGGATTTCGCTCAATTATTGCCGGTGCTTGCCGTTTTTGGGGTCGGTCAAGTGATAGAAGGGGTCTTGTTAACGCCTTGGCTGGTCGGCGATAAAATTGGCTTACATCCGGTAACGGTTATTTTTGCAGTCTTAGCCGGCGGTCAGCTATTTGGTTTTATTGGTGTTTTAATTGCACTGCCGGTCGCTTCGGTTATCCGGGTGTTATTAGACCATGTTCACGATAAATATACCGGCAGTGAGTTTTATCGTGATAAAGCGGCCGTTGAGATACAGCAAGAATCTGAATAGGATAAGGGTGGTTTTTTAAGCTTATTCAGTTCTTTTTTAAGGGGTTAATGCTTTAGTCTAATGCAGTACCATAGCTAACTTGTTGGCTACCGGATAGTGGGGTAATTTGGCCGATAGACATCACTGTTTCACCGATATTTTCCAAGTATCTAATGGCGGTGTTTTGGTCCTCTGGGGCAACACAGATGACCATGCCGATACCACAGTTAAAGGTCTTGAGCATTTCGGTATCAGTGACTTGACCATGGGACTGAAGCCAGTCGAAAATTGCAGGCCACTCCCAAGCAGATAAATCAATCTCTGCTTGTAGATCATCAGGAAGCACTCGAGGCAGGTTCTCCGTTATGCCGCCACCGGTGATATGCGCTAAGGCATGAACAGGGATTTGGTCAAATAATGCCAGTAATGATTTGACATAAATTCGTGTTGGAGCTATGAGGTGTTGAGCTAACGGTTTTTCTTCTAAAAGATCGCTGAGTGGTACGGCGGCACGTTCGATTATTTTTCGAATCAGAGAATAACCATTGGAATGCGGGCCAGAGGATGCAAGCCCTAAAAGGATATCGCCTGCTTTCACGCGACTGCCATCAATCAGTTTTGATTTTTCAACAATGCCCACACAAAAGCCGGCTAAATCATAGTCTTCACCTTGGTACATCCCGGGCATTTCAGCCGTTTCCCCACCGACTAACGCGGCGCCAGCAAGTTCACAGCCCTGACCAATGCCGGAAATAACATCAGTGGCCGTGTTGATATTAAGTTTTCCTGTTGCAAAATAATCGAGAAAAAATAAAGGTTCTGCACCTTGAACAATAATATCGTTAACACACATAGCGACGAGATCAATGCCGATGGTGTCGTGTTGGTTAAGGTCATTAGCTAATTTTAGTTTGGTCCCTACCCCGTCTGTTCCGGAAACCAGGATCGGGTGGTTAAAGCGATCCAGAGGTAATTCAAACATGGAGCCAAAGCCGCCTAAACCCTGCATAACACCGGGCGTTTGAGTTTTTTTAGCGATCGGTTTAATACGCTCAATCAGCTCGTTACCTGCATCTATATCGACACCGGCTTGCTTATAGCTCAAACTATTTTGAATTTGTTGACTCAAAATGATGTCCCCTTTAAATAAAACGGTAAAATGAAGTGTATTGTACAAGACCAATGGTGAATTGTGTGAAGGATGTGTGGTGTTAGCAAGGATACTTGTGTTCGTATTTTTGGGTTTTTGGGGAATAGAAACTTCAGCGCAAGAGAATCATTTGTTTGATGCGGATATTGCTTTAAGCGCTCAGTCATCCAAAATACGACAACAAGCGATTCGGCAGGGTCTTTCTGAAGTCTTGCAGCGGATTATGGTGGCTGAACCGGCCGAAATAGAACAGGATGTGACGGTTCAGGCCATACTGGCGGATGCACCACGGTATGTGGAAACGTTTCATACGGCTGTTGAAGCATTATCCGGTAAGCAGATGATGCATGTTTCCTTTAAGAAAGGAGCCTTGTTAGCACGTCTTCGTACTGGATCGTTAAGTTTTTGGATTCAATCGAGACCTAAAATACTGCTATGGTTAGTCCTTGAAAAAGAACACACAAGAGGTTTCTTTTATCCACAACGGCACGAAACTATGAAGGAAATGCTACTCGCTAAGGGTAGTCAATTGGGGTTTCAGCCGTTGTTTCCTTTATTTGATTTTGACGATTATGTGGCTGTCACAGTCAGTGACGTGGCCTTAAATAATAGTGAGAAAATAAAGCAAGTATCGAAGCGCTATCATGCTGACGTGATATTGTTAGGTTTTGTTAAAGAGGACACGACCTGTTGGCAAGGGCGGTGGTCATTATTATTTCGCGAACAAACGGTAGATTGGAATCAGTTATGCACAGATTTACCGACACTGATTCAAGCAACGTTTCGTAATGTTTATCGGGAGTTGGCGCCGAAATTCGCCATCCATCCTGATAATCAACAAGCACAAGACACTTTTTTAATAAAGGTTTCGGGTGTTAGTAAGTTGAAAGATTTACATCGGTTGACCGAGTATTTTAAGACAATTGATTTAATTCGGTCTTTTTACAGTTATAAAATTGAGGCGGGCGATAACTTTTATGAGATAGAATTTAACGGTGACTGGAACTCGTTGGTAAATAAATTTTTACTTGATAAAGTCATTAAGACCACTCAAGATATCTCAGTTATGCCTGAATTGGCTGAATTCCAATTTTGGCAAGAATTTAATACAAATAATTAGAAAGGGGAGTAAAAAGTGAATAAATTAATCATGGGGTTCGTATTGGTTACAACGGTGATGTATGGGAATACTGTCTGGGCCGCGAGGCCGGATAATGGCGTGTCGAGGCTTGCCTGTGTAAAACCACGGTTTTCTAAAATGTTGCCCGCGCATAAAAGTGAAGTTGATCCCGGGTCGGCATTTAGCTTTGTCGCGTCTAAACGATTAGACGTTTATACGTTAACGATAAAATTAAAAGATGTAGAGGTTAATGACTATCAAGTCAGGAATAAGAATACTTTTTATCTGGTGTCTGGAACGTTTCCTGATTCAGTCAAAGGGCAATGGGCTCGAGTCCATATCCGTGGGGTATCCACGCAAGGCGGACCACGCTGTTTTACAAACGGCGGTTGGTTATTGAAGATTAAAGGCGACGATACTGAGGTCACCCCATAATGTGGGTAGGTTTTGAACTGTTAAGGAGATTAAAGCGTTGGGAGGTCATATGACTAGAATAATAAGGGCTCAGATAGTTGTGTTTATCGGTTGCTTTTTGTTTGCAGGTACGCTTTGGGCTTATGGTGGTGGCGGCGGAACAACAAGCGCGTGTAAAAAACCTAAATTCAGTGATTTTAATCCTGTGCACTTGGCTGAGGTGGCACCGGAGTCGGGTTTTTCTTTTGTGACAAATGAACATGCCGATCTCAGCGGCTTAACCGTCACGGTCAAGAAAACACCGGTTACGGTTGAAGCGGTGACCAAGGGGCGTGGCTTGATGGTCACCGGGCAATTGCCTGAAGGTCTTGCGGGCAGTTATGCGCGTATTGCGATTACCGCTAAGAGTATTTCTGGCTGTAAAGGTCAGGGGGGCTGGTTGGTTAAGATTACCGGGGGTGATGAGTCTACAGCCGCGCCCTAAAAAATAACGGAATTTTTTTGTAGAGGGCGGTAAGAGCGTGTGATGAGTAAATACCATTGGGTTTTGATTAAATGACCGTGATACGTCAAGAGGATTTTGTACAAAGTATTGCCGATGCACTGCAATATATTTCTTATTATCATCCCCCTGATTTTATTCAGGCGATGAATCAGGCTTATGAGAAAGAACAAAATCCAGCAGCAAAAGATGCGCTGGCACAAATTTTGATTAATTCAAGATTATGCGCTGAAGGGCGAAGGCCTGTCTGTCAGGATACCGGTATTGTGAATGTTTTTCTTAAAATAGGCATGGCGGTGGTCTGGCAAACAGATTCGGCGATAAGTGTTGCAGATATGGTGAATGAAGGTGTCCGGTTAGCTTATGGCCACCCTGATAATATTCTTCGTGCATCAATCGTTTCAGACCCTATTGATCAGCGCATCAATACCCAAGATAACACCCCGGCGGTGATTCATATGGAGGTGGTTCCGGGGGCAACCGTTACCGTGGATATTGCTGCAAAAGGAGGAGGTTCAGAGGCAAAGGCACAATTAGCGATGCTAAATCCATCGGATAATATTGTTGATTGGGTGCTTGAAACTGTTCCTAAAATGGGTGCTGGCTGGTGTCCACCCGGTATCTTAGGGATTGGTGTGGGTGGAACGGCAGAGAAGGCGATGTTACTGGCTAAAGAAGCCTGTATGGAGTCTATCGATATTCAGGCGTTAATGACAAAAGGTGCGGACAATGCGGCTGAAGCTTTACGCTTAGAATTGTACGAGAAAGTGAATGCCTTAGGTATTGGTGCTCAGGGATTGGGCGGGCTGACCACGGTTTTGGATGTTAAGGTTAAAGATTTTCCTACGCATGCGGCAAATAAACCGGTCGCGATGATTCCAAATTGTGCCGCTACGCGGCATGTTCATTTTTCCTTAGACGGTCATGGCCCGGTCTGCTTAGAGCCTCCTAACGTAGCGAGTTGGCCTAAGGTGACTCAGAGGGGTGCAGAAGATAGTCGGAAAGTGAATCTGAATTGTTTAACGGCGGAACAGGTGGCGCAATGGAAGATTGGAGAAACCTTATTGTTATCCGGCACTTTGTTGACGGGGCGGGATGCAGCGCATAAGCGATTAGTGGCACTTTTTGAGCAACAATTACCCTTGCCAGCGGGTTTGGATTTTAAAAATAAGTTGATTTACTATGTCGGTCCTGTTGCTCCGGTACGGGATGAAGTCGTCGGTCCGGCAGGCCCAACGACGGCAACGCGAATGGATAAATTTACTGACAGTCTGTTGCAGCACACCGGTTTACTGGGCATGATCGGTAAGGCTGAGCGAGGACCTGAAGGGCTTGCTGCAATCAAGAAACACCGGGTGGTTTATTTAATGGCGGTGGGGGGTGCAGCTTATCTGGTTTCTAAAGCGATTAAAGCTTCACGGGTAGTTGCGTTTCCTGAGTTAGGGATGGAGGCGATTCATGAATTTGTCGTTGAGGATATGCCGGTTACTGTTGCTGTGGATATACACGGTGAATCCATTCATCAACAAGCCCCCAAAGAGTGGCAGCGGCGTATTGGTAATATACCCATTGTGGTTAAATAATAAGTCGGCGTTTGGTTATAAATTCAGTGGGTTCTGAGGGTCAATACCGGGCATCAGGGCTTGGCGGCGGTCTTGATGTGTTATTTGGTAGATTTGCCCTAACCAGTTATTAAAGACAGATTTTGCCGTATCGCGCCAAGTGTTATCCAGATGGTTTGTGAGCACCTGTTCTGGAAACTCATCGGGGGTTTGATTGTTCTTTACAGCGGCTTCGACATGTTTTTGATACTGTTCGAGTTGCGAGATACAAAGGTCATTAAAATAATTATCAGGGCGCGGCGGGTAGTTGGTTAACTCGCCATCGATATAGCGGTTGACTTCACGTTTATATTCTTTCAGTAGACTAACGGCATCATACTCGGGGTGACCTTGGAAAAAAACAAACCGAAAACCATCCGGACTGACGAACAAATGTGCGCCGGCTTCTTCGCTGGCGACGAGAACTTTCAGGCCTGCCTGCTCAAGATCGGTTTGAAATTGTTCGTTAAAGCGTGAGTGAGGTACATTAAAACGGGTGTTAATATCAGAAACTAACGGGTGATTGTTGTCGAGCACAGTATGTTCGAAAACACCCCAGCGTTTATGGGTTAGCCGTGTCCGTTCTATGTGGTAACATTTTTGAACCAGTGCATGGGTGGCTAGACAGGAGCATAAAACCGACGTGACATTTTTTTTAGCCCAATTGAAAACCTCGGTTAAAGGTTCCCAAAAAGCTTCCTCTTGTAAATGTGCGTGGGTAACATTTGCACCACTAATAATAAGTGCGTCTAAGCCATCTTGTTGTATTTTATCGAAGGACTCGTAATAGGTGTCGATATGATTTTGGGCCTCGAGGCCTCTTTCAACGCCGTCGATAGTGAAGATATGAACATGGAACTGAATGATTTGGTTGCAGGCGCCCACAAGTCGGCAGAATTGTCTTTCCGTGGCCTCAAGTGCAGCATCGGGCATCATATTTAATAACCCAATATGGAGCTCTCGGATATCTTGATGTTTGGCGCGTTCGACGGATAATATGGCTTCGCCTTCTTCTTGAAGACGTGTGAAAGACGGTAAATTGGATAGATTTACTAAAGGCATAATAGGGGTTTATTTTTATGAGTTATTATCAAGTGTTTGCGCAATAAGGTTGATAAATTCATCCTCGTTTTTTACCTCAGCGATCGCGCTGGCATCCACGGTGTAACCGTATTGATCGGCTATCGCTTGATAGCGGGGTAGGCGGGCGTGAAATAATCTTGGAAAAACCCATGAAACAAATTCATTGGGTGGAATTTGATCGGTATGGGTGTAGTGCTGTTCAGCCATAAAGGTTTTGAGGTTTTCTTCGAGGAAATCAACGCGGTAGTAGAGTGGCTTGGGATCTTGTTGTGCACGATTAAAGAGTAACTGTTCTTGGTCCTTGGATGTTTTAATGTAAATAATGAGTGTGTGTTGGGCTAAAAGGTTAAGAACCTCAGGCTCATCGAGTTCGCAAACACTGCCGCCAGCATCATTAATGAAATGGTTGTAGCTATAAATATGCTGTGATTTTTCAATGAATTTGGGGACATCATTCATCGCGGCTATTTCTGCCTCACGGTGTAGAAGTTGTCGTTTTTTGAATGTTTCTAACGATAGGCCCCCTAGATCCGGGTTACCAATTTTTCCCATAAAACTTGAAATAGGCAGTAAATTATCAACAGTAATGTTATTGCAAATATAAATGGAATCTGAAATAAGCAGATCTTTTAGAAAAGGCGTATCCATCGCCTGTTGCTTTATATTATCTAAAATAGGCTCTGATAGATATTGGGTACCAATTCGGTAGTCACCTGAATAATGGAACCATTTTTTGTACGATAATTTATTAGCGAGTGTGGTTTTTCCAGCCCCAGACATTCCCAACAAGGTGATTCGTTTTCTTTCACAAGTTAGGAAATCTTTTGCGCTCATTTTCATTTGGGTAATTTCCGTTAGTTGGCGTCTATGAATTAAGGTCTTATTAAAGCAATATTAGTGGTTTATCGCTACGGATTTTTTAAAGTGAATTGATTGCTTAGGCGGGCAAATTCAGTTAATGAAATTGCCTCAGCCCTGAGTTCGGGATTGATATCAAGTGCGCATATTTCGGCTTCGGTAAAAGATTTCTTTAGGGAGTTACGCAGTGTTTTTCGACGTTGCGAAAAAGCTTGAGCGACAACTTGGTTAAGGTGCTTAAGATTAGTAATCTCTACAGGTGCTTTTCGGTGTGGTGTGAGCTTGAAAATGGCAGACATCACCTTGGGTTGAGGGTCAAAACTTTCGGGTGGCACGTCAAACAGCGGTTCTGCCTGACAGTAATATTGCAGCATAATGGTCAGTCGACCATAGCGTTTGTTACCCGGTGTTGCACAGATTCGTTCAACGACCTCTTTTTGTAACATAAAGTACATGCTGTGAATATGGTCAGCATATTTCATGAGATGAAAAAGTATCGGTGTGGAAATATTGTAAGGTAGATTTCCGATAATATGTAATCGGTTAGAGTCTGTAGCTAATTGGCTGAAATCCACCGTGAGAGCGTCTTGACTATGGAGGGTTAATCGTTCTTCGTTAGCGAATTTATGTGCTAAGTAACGCACTAGGTCACGGTCTAATTCAATGAGATCTAATTTAACACCGGTAGCGAGTAACGGTGCTGTTAGCGCACCTTGCCCCGGGCCAATTTCAACCCAATGCTCACCGTGTTCAGGATTTGCAGTCATCAGAATGTTATCAATGACATGGGTATCTTGGAGGAAATTCTGGCCAAAACGTTTACGGGGTTTATGAGTCATAGTGTTTTTTAATGGTGGATTAATTGTTGTGCGGTATCGATAGCGCAGTTTAAGCTATTTTCGTTGGCTAATCCTGAGCCCGCTAAATCCAGTGCCGTTCCATGGTCAACGGAAGTGCGGATAATAGGTAGGCCTAAGGTAATGTTGACGGCGTTGCCAAATCCTTTGTGTTTAAGAACCGGCAGTCCCTGATCATGGTACATGGCAATCACAGCATCAGCCCGGTCTAAGTATTTGGGCGTGAATAAGGTGTCGGCAGGTAATGGACCCATCAAATTCAAGCCTTGGTCCCGTAATGCAGCTAATACAGGAATGATGGTTGTAATTTCTTCATCGCCTAAATGACCATTTTCTCCGGCGTGCGGATTGAGTCCGGCAACCAGTAATGTTGGGTTGTTAACACCAAAGCGTTGTTGAAGGTCATGATGAACGGTCGTTATAACTTGGGTGAGCCGTTGTTGGGTAATGGCATCGGGTATCGCTTTTAGGGGTAAGTGGGTGGTAACTAGGGCGACACGTAACCCCGGGACAGCTAACATCATGACCGGTTGCTGACCGGTTATGTTGGCAATATATTCGGTGTGTCCGCTAAAGGCTATGCCGGCATCATTGATGATGCCTTTGTGTACAGGTCCGGTCACCATGGCATCAAAAAGACCGCTAAGACACCCTTCGGTGGCCTGTTTTATGGTGTTTAATACATGCTGAGCATTTCTTTTATCTAGCTGTCCGGGGGTTACCGGCGCGGACCGTTTAATCGGTAATACCTTGATGGTCCCGACCTTGGAGAGGGTAGGGGCTAGAGAGGGATGAAAGGTTTGAATGGTTATGGAGGCATTTAAGTGTTGGGCGCGTTCAGCGAGTAGCGCAGGGTCTGTGAGTACCACCAACTCACAGGTTTGGTTTTGCAGGGCTATTTTTATGCAAAGATCTAAGCCAATCCCCGCCGGTTCTCCGGGGGTGAGTGCAATACGATAAAGGGGTGAAGTCAGTGGCATGCAAATCCTGGTGAAAGTTTAAAGGGTATTTTACACGGTTTATAAAGTTGAACAGTGATGAAGTTTTTAATATAACATTGCCCAATAAGTTAACAGGGTGTTGTCCTTGGGTTGAGACTTAGACAGTGGTGCGATTGTTCTTGGCTGTTATCCTCTTTGAATTAAATAGTTTGAGCAAAAATGTCTGAAAATCGTAGTAAATTAATGCGGGTTTTAAAATATGGTGTTGACCACCCTTATCGTACTATTTTAGTCACTTTACTGACCTTGGTGGTTTTGTCATTAGGGATTAAGGAACTTGGATTTAGAAATGATTACCAAGTTTTTTTTGGTCCGGACAACCCACAGTTACAAGTCTTTGAAAAGATACAAAAGACCTACGATAGAAATGATAATGTTTTGTTTGTTGTGGAGCCAGAATCAGGAACTATTTTTGATAAAAAAACACTGGTGGCGATTCAGTCTTTAACAACCTCAGCGTGGCAGTTACCTTATGCAAGTCGTGTTGATTCGGTAACGAATTTTCAACATACGATCGCAAAAGAGGATGATTTGGTGGTGGCAGATTTAGTCTTAAATCCACAGCAAATGAATCAGCAAGCATTGGCAAGCGTCAAGAAGGTCGCGCTTGCAGAACCCTTATTGGTAAATCGTTTGGTCTCAACGTCAGGCCATGTTGGTGGTGTCAATGTGACGCTGCAGTTGCCTGATAAATCAGCGCAGGCCTCATTTGAAGTCGCTAAAAAGGTTAGAGAGCTAGCTGCTGAAATAGAACAGCAAAATCCGGGTCTTCGTTTGCATTTGAGTGGGATGGTGATGATGAATAATGCCTTTGGTGAGGCAGCCATGGAGGATAATAAAACGCTGGTACCGGTAATGTATGGCATTGTTTTTATAACCTTACTGTTGTTCTTTCGGTCAGTTATGGCGACGCTGGCAGTCGGGGTAATTATTTTAGGTGCCATTTTGCCTGCAATGGGCATTGCCGGTTGGTTGGGGTGGTATTTAACCCCAACATCGGCAATAGCACCCACCATTATTCTGACCATGACGGTGGCCGATTGCGTGCATTTTTTGGTGACCCAATTTCATTTAATGCGTGAGGGACTGTCCAAAAAAGACGCTGTTCTGGAAAGTCTACGGATAAACTTTAAGCCGATATTCTTAACCAGTGTTACAACGGTCATCGGTTTTTTGAGTATGAATTTTAGTGATGCGCCCCCTTTTCGAGATTTAGGGAATATGGTGGCTATTGGTGTTACATTGGCATTTATTTTAACGGTTATTTTACTCCCGGCTTTGATTGTTTTGCTACCCATTCGTAAAAGGGCAGGGTCAGAAGCTAGTCGGGTGATTATGGGTTGTTTAGCGGACTTTGTGATTCGTTATCGACGGGTATTACTGGTTATCAATACAGTCTTGGCGGCGGTGTTAATTAGTTTTGCACCGCAAAATGAATTGAATGATGAGTTTGTTAAGTATTTTGATGAAAGCGTAGAATTCCGGCAGGCCACTGAGTTTTTAAATAAAAATATGGGCGGTATTTATTCCATTGAGGTGGTTGTTGAGTCCGGCGATGAAGGGGGAATTAATGAGCCCGCTTATTTATTGGCGGTAGAGGATTTGGTCGACTGGTTTTACCAGCAACCCGAAGTCGTTCATGTGAATACGTTGGTGGATACCTATAAACGCCTGAATAAGAATATGCATGGGGATGATGATGCCTGGTTCATCTTGCCCGGTGAGCGTAATTTAGCGGCACAGTATTTGTTGCTTTATGAAATGTCACTTCCGTATGGTTTGGATTTAAACAATCAAATTAATATTAATAAATCAGGAAGTCGTTTAATTGTCAGTCTAAAAGATTTAAGTTCAAATAAAATGTTAGCTTTTGAACAACGTACAAGGGTATGGGTTGAAGCGCATTTACCGACCTATAGTGTGGAGGCAACCAGTCCTACATTAATGTTTTCACATATTGGTAAGCGCAATATTATTCGTATGATGGGTGGAACTTTTTGTGCTTTAATTTTAATTTCCATGATTCTAATGATTGCGTTCAAATCAATTCGATTAGGATTGGTGAGCTTAGTGCCTAATTTAATCCCTGCGGGCGTTGCCTTTGGCTTATGGTATTTTATTGATGGCAGAATTGGTTTGGGATTATCAGTAGTCACGGGTTTAACACTGGGTATTGTTGTTGATGATACGGTGCATTTTATTAGTAAGTATCGCTTCGCTAGACAAGAGCAACAGATGTCGCAGGAAGATGCGGTACGCTATGCTTTTTCAACGGTAGGTGTGGCTTTATGGATTACCTCGGTTGTACTTGTTAGTGGCTTTGCTATTTTAACGCTCTCACACTTTACGATGAATTCAACGATGGGTTTTATGACGGCAATGACAATAGCCGTTGCCTTGGTTATGGATTTGTTATTTTTACCCCCTTTATTAATGCGCATGGAAAAATGATAAAACAATTACTACTCCTAACAGTTTTTTGGGTGTTTTCGAATGCGGCGAGTGCCATTGAGGCAATCAATTCCCGTGGGTTAGAAATTATAACGGAAGTGGATCGTCGCGATACCGGTTTTGGGGATGTGCAAATGGATATGGTCATGATCCTGAGAAACAAATCCGGGG